>OCHN01002852.1_pt1 | contig 10421 bp, 7 predicted proteins | sample 1538911 | NCBI WGS metagenome assembly OCHN01 (sample SAMN04571736, study PRJEB22368) | human gut metagenome | biome: human gut; material: stool | host: Homo sapiens | place: Luxembourg | collected 2013-01-11 | reverse complement strand
GTTCTCGAAGATCTTAGCGTCATAGTAAGCGTTGAGGAACTTACCAGCGTCATCTCTGGAGAAGCCGTATGTCATCTGGGTCAGGTCGTTTGTACCGAAGCAGAAGAACTCAGCTTCCTTAGCGATGTCGTCAGCAGTCAGGGCAGCTCTCGGGATCTCGATCATGGTACCTACAGAGTACTTCAGATCAGAGCCGGAAGCAGCGATGATCTCGTCAGCAGTCTTAACAACGATGTCCTTAACGAACTTGAGCTCCTTAACCTCGCCAACCAGCGGGATCATGATCTCAGGAACGATAGTCCAGTCGGGGTGAGCCTTCTTGACGTTGATCGCAGCCTTGATAACGGCAGCAGTCTGCATCTTAGCGATCTCAGGGTAGGTAACAGCCAGACGGCAGCCACGGTGACCCATCATCGGGTTGAACTCGTGCAGGGAAGCAATGATGTTCTTGATGGTCTCAACGGACTTGCCCTGAGCCTTAGCAAGAGCCTCAATGTCAGCTTCCTCAGTAGGAACGAATTCGTGGAGAGGAGGATCAAGGAATCTGATGGTTACAGGATTGCCCTCGAGTGCTTCGTAAAGCTTCTCGAAGTCGCCCTGCTGCATCGGCTCGATCTTAGCAAGTGCTGCTTCTCTCTCTTCAACAGTGTCAGAGCAGATCATCTCGCGGAATGCTGCGATTCTGTCTGCCTCGAAGAACATATGCTCGGTACGGCAAAGACCGATACCCTCAGCGCCCAGCTCTCTTGCCTTCTTAGCGTCAGCAGGAGTATCAGCGTTGGTTCTAACCTTGAGCTTTCTGTACTTGTCAGCCCAAGCCATTACACGGCCGAACTCGCCGGCGATGGAAGCGTCAACGGTCGGAATGATGCCATCATAGATGTTACCAGTTGTACCGTCGATGGAGATGAAGTCGCCTTCATGGAAGGTCTTGCCTGCAAGGACGAACTTCTTGTTCTCCTCGTCCATCTTGATGTCGCCGCAGCCGGATACGCAGCAGGTACCCATACCACGAGCAACAACGGCTGCGTGGGAGGTCATACCGCCACGAACGGTCAGGATACCCTGAGATACCTTCATACCTGTGATATCCTCAGGAGAAGTCTCCAGACGAACCAGAACTACCTTCTCACCCTTAGCAGCCCACTTCTCAGCGTCGTCTGCTGTGAACACGATCTTACCGCAAGCAGCTCCAGGAGAAGCGCCCAGACCCTTGCCTACCGGTGTAGCAGCCTTCAGAGCCTTAGCGTCGAACTGCGGGTGGAGCAGTGTGTCGAGGTTTCTCGGATCGATCATCAGAACAGCTTCCTGCTCGGTCTTGTGGCCTTCGTCAACGAGGTCGCAAGCGATCTTCAGAGCAGCCTGAGCGGTTCTCTTACCGTTACGGCACTGGAGCATGTAGAGCTTCTTGTTCTCTACGGTGAACTCCATATCCTGCATGTCGTGATAGTGGTTCTCGAGGGTGTCGCAAACCTTGATGAACTCTGCGTAAGCCTCGGGGAACTCCTTCTCCATCTGAGCGATGGGCATAGGAGTACGAACACCAGCAACAACGTCCTCGCCCTGAGCGTTGATAAGGAACTCGCCCATGAGCTTCTTCTCGCCGGTAGCAGGATCACGTGTGAACGCAACGCCGGTACCGGACTCGTTGTTCAGGTTGCCGAATACCATCGGCATTACGTTTACTGCGGTACCCCAGCTGTACGGGATATCGTTGTCGCGGCGGTATACGTTTGCACGGGGGTTGTCCCAAGAACGGAATACAGCCTCGATAGCGAGCTTGAGCTGCTGAACAGGATCGGACGGGAAGTCCTCGCCGAGCTGCTTCTTGTACTCAGCCTTGAACTGCTCTGCAAGAGTCTTGAGGTCAGCAGCGGTCAGGTCGATATCGTACTGAACGCCCTTCTCAGCCTTCATCTTGTCGATGAGCTGCTCGAAGTACTTCTTACCTACTTCCATAACTACATCAGAGAACATCTGAATGAAGCGTCTGTAGGAGTCGTAAACGAATCTCTCAAACTTAGGATCGGGGTTGCCTGCGATCATAGCGTTAACAACGTCGTCGTTAAGACCGAGGTTAAGAATGGTATCCATCATACCGGGCATGGATGCGCGTGCGCCGGAACGTACGGAAACGAGGAGCGGATTCTTGAGATCGCCGAACTTCTTGCCGTTGATCTCCTCCATCTTCTTAACGCCTTCCATAGCCTGAGCCATGATCTCGTCGTTGATCTTTCTGCCATCTTCGTAGTACTGAGTGCAAGCCTCGGTAGTGATGGTGAAGCCCTGGGGTACGGGCAGACCGATGCTGGTCATCTCGGCAAGGTTTGCGCCCTTACCGCCGAGGAGATTACGCATGGTCATGTCGCCTTCGCTGAACATGTAGACCCACTTGTTTGCCATTGGTATATACCTCCTGAATTTGTTTGATCGCTGAACCGCCCGTGCACGAGCAGGCACAGCGTTTTTGATTTTTTCTGACAGAGAATTCCAATTACAAGAACACACTCTATCACATCATTTATTATAACAGATATTCTGAAAAATTGCTAGATGTTTTTTAAAAAATTCTGAAAATTTTCGCATTTTAACGGGATTTTTTCAGACTAAATGCTCGGCAGCCCTGTCAAGGACCTGCGCGAGATGCTCCGGGCGGAGCATTCTGTGACCGGTCTCCTCGATACACAGCCGCTGAATATGCGGGTTGAGCCGCAGGAATTCCTCGGTATCCGCACGGGCGACCAGCTCGTCGCGCCCTGCGTAGACCGCCAGCACATCGGGGCTGTCCCAGATATCGGAGTGCCGCACTTCGTTCAGTTCCAGCAGCATGCTGTAGAATTCATACGGAATATTCAGCTCCCGGCTCATTTTAACGTGGAATCCGCTCTGCTTTGCAGCGTCCAGCGTGAATTCCGGCTGAAACAGCCGCATGCACCGTATCAGCGAATCCGCCATGTTGACCGCCGGGACCCTCAGCGCCACCTTCCGGAACGAATTTCCGTAAAGCTCCATTCGCTTTAAAAGCAGGCACCCTCCGAAGCTGGTGCCGAACGCCGAGACCTCCCCGCCAAGCCCCCTCAGCCAGCACTCCACCGCAAGGATATCAGAAAGGCAGCGCTCCGGAGTCAGCTCGCGCTCTTTTTCGGTACGCTCCCCATGACAGGGAAGGTCGGGCGCGGCAACCCTGAACCCCTTATCGCAGAGCCGCTGAGCCAACCCCTCTATAGCCAGGCTGTCCTTGCTTCCGCCGAAACCGTGCACCGCGAGCACTGATTTTGCCGGATTTTCCCCGGTGAATAATTTAACCGGAACAGTTCCGATGTATTTTACTTCTGTTTTCATTTTTTCTCCTTTGAAAAAAGCGGAGGGCGCTGTGCCTCCGCTTATGCTTTATTCAGTGGTGACTGCGGGTTCCTCGGAGCCGTCGTTTTTTTCCGTCTCCTTCGCCTCAGCGGAGGTATCCTCGGCTTCTGCCGGAGCATCCTGACCGCCCTGCTCCGTCTGTTCGGAGTCAGCCTTATCAGCCGCATTTCCGCTGTGCTCGGCGGAGTGAGCGTCAAGACGTGCCTGCTGCTGTGCCGCGGCGCGCTCCTTCTTGCGGCGGATATCCTCAAGGTCGGAGTACCACAGCTTCTCGAAATCGGCAATCGGCATAGGTTTCGCGAAATAGTAGCCCTGAACCATCGCGCAGTGTATCTCGGTCAGGAACTCCACCTGCTCGCGGGTCTCGACACCTTCGGATATCACGTCCATATCAAGGTTGTTCGCGAGATCGACAACGGTGGAAATTACCGCCCTGCCCTTCTGGGTGTTCATCGTGTCGCTGAAGAACTCCTTGTCGATCTTTACAACGTCGACCGGCATATCCTTGAGCATGTTCAGCGAGGAATAACCGGAGCCGAAATCGTCCAGGGACAGCTTGAAGCCTATCTCATGCAGCTTGTGCATTATCTTGAGCAGCTTCTCGGCGTTTTCAGTGAATACGCTCTCGGTAAGCTCCAGCTCGATGTACTCATACGGAATATCGTATTTATCGACTATCTCGCGCAGGCGCCAGATATAATCGTCGTAATTTAGGTGGAGTCTCGACTGGTTAACGGAGATTACCACCGGCTTCTTTCCGTCGTCTATCCAGCGGCGCATGCAGCGGCAGACTTCTTCGAGAATGAAGAAATCCAGCTCGACTACGAAGCCGTTTTTCTCTGCTATCGGAATGAAATCTCCGGGGGAAATGAACCCGAAATCCGGGCTGTTCCAGCGTATAAGAGCTTCCGCGCCTTCGATGTTGCGCGAACGCAGCCCGTATTTCGGCTGGAGGTAGCACTGGAACTCGTGGCGCTGGAGCGCTCCCGGCATAATGCTCTCGTAATCCTTCTCGCGGAGCGCGCGGTCCCTGATGGAGCCGTCGTAGAACGCGATGGAAGAGAAATGCGTACCCTTGAGCGTGCTCTTTGCGATCTTGCAGCGGTCGATAGCGGCGTTGATGTCCACTTCGCCGTGCTTGCTCTCATGAACGCACTGGTTCAGCCGACAGATACCCGCGCTGAATACGACAGGGTACTTTACGAAAAGGCTGTTGCGGCGCATGAACTCGTTGAATATCTCGCTTATGCGCCCGTTAAGCTCGATATCTGTCGCATTGTGTATGGTCAGCACGAAGTTATCGTCCGCCATGCGCGCGAAAACCTCGTCGTGATCAAGATGATCGGAGATGGTCTTGTAGAGGCGTTCCAGCATGCGGTTGCCCTCCTCATAGCCGAGGCGGTCGTTGACATACTTGAACTTGTCGATATCGAACAGCGCGATAGCCCAGCCCTCCGGGTTGGAGCGCTTGAGCAGCTTCTTGGTATCCTCGAAATACTTCGCCCTGCTTCTGCCGCCGGTGAGCGGATCTACGTCAGCCACCCTGCGTGAGCGGAACGAGGACACGCATACGATAACGAACACCGCCGCAAGTATGGCAAGTATTCCGGCGATTATCCAAACGAGGTATTTCTCAACGAACTCGTTGGCAGCGGAATGGCTGCCGCCGCTTACGATATAGGCATAGGTGTATACTCCAGAGCTGTTGGAGTTCATACCGCTGATGATCTTGCCAAACATCTTCGACAGCTCCGGCATGTCAGAGCTGAACGCGAGGCATTCCGCATGTATCGCGGGGCTGACATCTATGATGTCCAGGCCGTCGTAGCCGCGGTCGAGATAGTACAGCATTTCGTATGCGCCGGCGAATGCAACGTCCGCTTCGCCGTTCTGAACCGCGTCAAGACACTTCTGCTCGGTGTCGAAATGAAGTATCTGCGCGCCGGGATATATCTCGGAAATGTACTTTGAAATATCATCGCCGATGGCAGGGATCGCTATCATAGAATGCGCGCCGACGGAAGAGCCCGCCTTTCCGACAGCGACTATAGGCACCTTAGTGTAGGGGCGTGATATTTTCAGTCCCTGATACTTCGACATGCTGTTGGAATTCACGCCGCCGCATATTATCTGCGCGGAGCCGTTATTCAGCGCTGTCACGCAGTCGCCGAGGGAGTCGAAGCCTATTACCTTTATCTCCAGACCGGTTGCTTTGGAGATCATTTTCAGGAATTTGTCCGTGGGGCCGCTCAGGGAGTCAGTGCTGCTTTCCAGTCGGTCTATAACAGCCGCCTGGCGGTTATAGGCAACAGTTATCACCTGGTTCTTTTCAATGAAGTGCTTTTCGGCTTCGGTGAACGCATAGCGCTGTGCGCCGTACTTCGTGACATACTTCTCGTAAATGTCGAAGGTGAATTCCGGGTCGCTCATGATAACGCTTGCAACGGCTGTGTCCAGCGTGCTTATCAGCGTCTCGTTCGCGGAGGAGGTCATAAAGTAGCAGTCCTCGGTGGCTACCTGGCATGCTACAAGCTCATCTCCCCAGATACGGTAGCAGTCCTTAGCAACAGCGTCTATCTTGCCGGATTCGAAGTCGTTTTTCATCTGCGACTCGGAATCGTATCCGACGAACTCCGCCTTGCGGATGTCAGCGCCGATGAACGCGCCGTTTATGAAATACTTGCTGTAGTCTTCCTTTAAATAACCTATGCGGCTGCTTTTCAGCGCTTCGTAATCCTGGAACGATATGTCGCTGTCAGCCGGAATATATATCGCGGTATACTTTGTCGTGAGCGGAAGGTTCGTGAGGGTAAGGCGGAGGGGGGCGGCGGGTCCTGCCGCGGAGGTCATGCCCTGCCATGCGTCTAGCTCATTTGAGCTTACGCATGGGATAACGTCGACCTCTCCCTTTGCTATCTTTGAAGCCAGCTCGGGCGCGGTGCCCTCCACGAAGGTGAAGGTCAGGTCGGAGCGCTTCTGTATTTCTCTCAGGAAATCGAAGGCGTAGCCCGTGTAGTTCCCTCCCACGGCGGAAATGCCGTAATCAGCGTTAACGCCGACAACTACCGTGTTTCCGACGTCGGCAGCGTAAACGGCGTAAGCCCCGGCGGGAATGAACATCAGCGCCATCATCAGCGCTGCCGCCAACGCTGCGGCTTTCTTCAAACACTTCCTTATCATGAAGCACCTCCGATATATGATGCGGTGGATTTACTAACATTATTGTCAAAATATTACCGCGTAAACACCAAAAAAAGGCAATAAAACAAATTGAATCAAAGATATTATACCAAATTGTTTCGTTAATTGCAAGGGCTTTGTAAAAGTTTTTCATAGAAAGGCAATAAAATATAAAATAAATTGTAGAATTTGCACAAGAAACTTGACATAGGGTTACAAATGTGATATACTGTATTTGCACACTTTTAGAGATTTTAGCTAATTTCTCAGTTGTTTACGACATGATTTATATGTAAAACATCTTGTGAATTGCACGCATCTCTTATTTAAAACCTAAGGAGAACTGCTTTATGAACTGGTTTGAAAACGCTGTATTCTATCACATCTACCCAATCGGATACTTCGGCTGCCCCAGGCAGAACGATTTCACGTCTGAACCGACCCACAAGATACTCCGGGTCATCGACGATATCCCGCATATAAAGGAGCTTGGCTGCAACGCAGTCTACTTCGGGCCGGTATTTGAATCCTCCGCGCACGGCTACGACACCGCTGATTACACCAAGATAGACCGCCGCCTCGGCACAAACGAGGATTTCAAGAAGGTCTGCGACGCGCTTCACGAAAACGGTATCAGGGTCGTTCTGGACGGCGTGTTCAACCATGTCGGGCGCGACTTCTGGGCTTTCAGGGACGTCCGCGAGAACAAGCTCGGCAGCGCTAAGAAGGACTGGTTCCATGTCCGCGAGGGCAACGACGGCTACAACGACGGCTTCTGGTACGAGGGCTGGGAGGGTCACTACGAGCTGGTAAAGCTCAACCTCTACAACCCCGAGGTGAAGCAGTACCTCAAGGACTGTATAACCGGCTGGAAGAACGAGTTCGGGATAGACGGTCTGCGCCTTGATGTAGCATACTGCCTTGACCTGAACTTCCTCAAGGAGCTGCACGGTCACTGCAAGTGGCTGGCAGAGGATTTCTTCCTGCTCGGCGAGACCCTCCACGGCGACTACAACAAGTGGATGAACCCCGAAATGCTCGACAGCGTTACCAACTACGAGTGCTACAAGGGACTGTTCTCCAGCTTCAACGACATGAATATGTTTGAGATCGCGCATTCGATAAACCGCCAGTTTGGAAGCGAAAACTGGTGCCTTTACAGAGGAAAGCACCTCTACACCTTCGTTGACAACCACGACGTCAACCGCATAGCCTCCATGCTGAAAACAAAGGAACACCTGCCGGATATCTACACGCTGATGTTCATGATGCCGGGCATCCCTGCGGTTTACTACGGAAGCGAGTTCGGCGTACTCGGCGACAAGAATCAGGGCGGCGACGACCAGCTCCGTCCGGAGTTCGACCTCGAAAAGATGAAGTCCGAGGGTATCCGCGACCTGACCGCCCACATAAAGGCGCTCGCCGAGATACAGAAGAATCACCCGGCGGCTTCTCAGGGCGACTACAAGCAGGTACAGCTCACCAACAGGCAGTACGCGTTCTCGCGCAGTGCCGAGGGCGAGACTCTGCTGACCGTTATCAACGCGGACGCAAATCCGTTTACATTCAACCTCAATACCTACGGCGCAAAGGAGGATCTCCTCACCGGAGAAACAATGGAGCTTGGCGGGCTGACTCTCCCGGGCTTCACAAGCGCAGTTTTCAAGCTGTAAATCACTGGAATCACTAATGTAATACCGCCGGCAAGACCATCATAGGACTCCCACCGGCGGTATTTTTCTACATATTTATTGTGACACGAAAGAGGTGCAGTATGAGGAAGGATAAAGCTGTAGTCCTGCTGACGTTCATCAGCTTTATAGCGCTGAATGCTTCAGCGGGAGCGACCGTCCTTTTATGGGACATGCTCTTTTGGGTACACCAGCTTGCATGGTTTAGCCTGCTGCTCGTTCTGATAAATCCGGTGATATGTCTGATAATGCTGAGGATAGAGACAAAAGCTGCGTTCTCCCTGAGTACAAAGTTCTGTTGGCGCGGGTGGCTTTCAAGGCGCTTGTTCTGGGTATGCTCGGCGGCTCCTGCGGGGAGCGTCTGGCTTGCGGCGCTTTTTCTTTCGATCGCTCTCGGCAGTATCGGAGTGCTTCCCCAACGCTTTATTTATTATGCTTTTTCAGGTTTTGCCTATATGGCAGTGTTTGTGTCGTTCCTCGGCTATAAATGTACTGTTAACGAATAGAGGTGCGTTATGAAAAAGGCTCTTCCAATTATACTGCTTATCTTCGGCGGAATACTTGCCTGCGGCATCGGGCTGATACTCGGCGGTCTGCTGCTTGCTGCCGCATTAGTATTAGGCACAGAAGTACTGAGAACAGTGATTTTGCCGGCAGTGATTTTGTCGCTTGTGATCGGCGGTCATGTAGTCGGCGCTGTGTTTCTGCAAAGGCTGTATCAGCGGCGCTGGCGGATAGGCAAGGCGATTTTCTGGATTTGTGCCGGGCTTCCCAGCGTGCTAATCGGATCGTTTTCAATAATACTATTTTTCATACTCAAGGCGCATGGGCATTTTTCCGGATCTTTCGGCGGGTTGTTCGAGCTTTTTGCGTCACTTTACATGTTCGTGTATTCCGGCGCGTTCTTCGTGGTTCTGGGATCAGTCCTGCTGATAATTCATGTTGTTTCTCACATCAAAAATCGGAAATTGCCCGAAAAAACTTGAATCTGACCGAATTTGTGATATAATGTAATAAAAGAGCGTCGGAAAGGCGGCAGTTATGAAAAAAGTTTCCGCAACGATCCTGCTTATCCTAGCAAGCTCTGCACTCATGTTCGTGATGTACATAATTACAGCAATGTCGCTGTTGGCGGTCGTTGGAGTTCCGCTTGCCTTAGCCCTTTTCGCGGGGCATGTCTGGGCGGCTTCGCTTGTGCAGAAACGCTTCGAAAATAACGGCTGGCTCAGAAAACTGCAGTTTCTTCTATGCGCGGGCGCTCCGGGCATTATAATGGGAGTTTTGCTGACCGCATCAGCACTGGCTGCACAGGACGATTTCGGATTCGGAGCCATCGCTGCGTACCTTGTATTCTACGCCGCAGCGTTCACGGCGGTGCTTGGAATGGTAATGTTGGTGAGATATTCGCGCTCACGCAGAAATAAAATGTAATTATATGGCGGCGGAAAGGAGCCAGTTATGAAAAAAGCTTCCGCAGTTACCTTGCTTATTCTCATCGGCATACTGACATGCTGCCTTGGCGCTTTCGGGTGCTCTGCCCTTATCGGGATTTCTTCCGTTATCGGGTGGTTTTTTGCTTTGCTGTTACTTACCGGGCATATCACCGGGGCTGCATACGCTTTCAGGCTTTTTAAAACGCGCAGCCGACTTGGCGAACCGGGAACATTGAAATTCTGGTTATGTACCGGCGTACCCTCCCTGGCTGCCGGAATCATCTTAAAGCTTATTGACGCGGCAATCAGCGGCGCATGGCACTTCAATTCCGGAATGCTTTCCGTTATCTCTTTATCGCTTATAGTGTATCCTGCCGTTTTTCTTGCATTGTTCGGCATCTGGCTTTTGGGCGAACGTCCTGTCGGAATGCAGAAAAACCAAAAAGATCCCCGCGCAAAATAACGAAATTTAAACCAACAGGAGTGATACTATGAAACCATCAACAATAGAAGTCTGGCTATGGCTTCTGCTTGTTATGTGTCCGTATAACCGCAAAACCACAGAGCTTCTGGAGCACTTCGATTCCGCCGAGGAACTCGCCTGTGCGATCCGCGACGGCAACTGCCCCGGGCTTTCCGAGGCCGAGAAGCAGCGCGCACGCAATATCCGCAGCCGCGAAGTCGGCCAGATCATGCAGGAGTGCGCACAGAACGACATTCGGATCATCACTCTTGACGACCCGGAATACCCTAC
>OCHN01002849.1_pt1 | contig 10424 bp, 8 predicted proteins | sample 1538911 | NCBI WGS metagenome assembly OCHN01 (sample SAMN04571736, study PRJEB22368) | human gut metagenome | biome: human gut; material: stool | host: Homo sapiens | place: Luxembourg | collected 2013-01-11 | reverse complement strand
GTGGCGGTGATTATTTTTCGTATCAGGTAAAAAATGCCGAGGGCTATCATCTGCGCCTGTCCTTACAAGAGAATAAAATGGAGTTAAAAGAAAAAGTATGAGTTATCATTTCTTTGCGATGTTTCTTGGGTTTGTGCTGGATCTGTTGTTTGGCGATCCGCACTGGCTGCCCCATCCGATCCGTCTGATTGGTAATCTGATCGCATCACTGGAAAAACTGAATAAAAAGGAACTGTCAGACACAAGAAAATTTCTGCGCGGGTTTGCGATGGTTGTGGTTGTTATCGCATGGACAACCGGTGTAACCGCCGTTATCCTTGAGGGGGCATACGGTCTGCATCCGGCGATTGGCTGTGCCGTGGAAGCCATTATGACCTATCAGATTCTTGCTACAAAGTGTCTGAAAGTGGAAAGCATGAAGGTATATGAGCAGCTGCAAAAGCAGGATCTGCCGGCAGCGCGAAAGGCAGTCTCCATGATCGTTGGGCGTGATACGGAACAACTGGATGAAACAGGTGTGGCAAAGGCAGCGATTGAGACCGTTGCGGAAAATGCATCCGACGGTGTGATTGCGCCGATGATTTATCTGGCAATCGGTGGACCGGTGCTCGGCTTTGCCTATAAAGCGGTGAATACCATGGATTCCATGGTGGGATATAAGAATGAAAAGAACCTGTATTTTGGAAGGTTTGCGGCAAAACTGGATGATGTGGTAAATTTCATCCCATCCCGCGTGGCGGCACTGCTTATGATCGTGGCAAGCTTCCTTCCGGGGAAGCGTTTTAGCGGGACCGGGGCATGGAAGATCTGGAGAAGGGACAGCCGGAAACATGCCAGCCCGAATTCTGCGCAGACCGAGAGTGTCTGTGCGGGAAGCCTTGGCATTCAGCTGGCAGGGGATGCCAGTTATTTTGGAAAAACTGTAAAGAAACCGACGATAGGGGATGCCCTGCGTCCGGTGGAACCGGAAGATATCCGGTGTGCGAATGTGCTGTTGTACCGGATGGCATTCCTTGGCATGGCCGTTTGCCTGTCACTTTTGTATTTTCTGTAAACAATAAAAAGCCGGACGTTGTGTAAACAGCGTCCGGCTTTTTGGCAGACAGAGTTATCCGAGTTCTTTGTGCTCTACGGAATCTTTCATATCTTCTGCAAGCATGTAAATATTCTCCAGAACTTTTTTACAGCCCTTCATATTGTCCACCGTGGAATCTGCCATACGCAGCCCTTCGGTGGAAGAGGCAGCCACTTCCTCACCGGTGGCGGAGAGGTGGGTAATATTATCGGAAATAACATTCGTGGCATCAAGGATTTTCTGGATATTTTCTTCTGCCGTATGGATATCTTCCATCAGGTGTTCAACGGTTTCACCGACATTGCCGAATTTCTCCCGTGTATTCTCAATCAGTTCGTTCTGCTTTTCTACGGAAGCAACTGAGTTTTCGATACTTTCGTTGGCACGTTTTGTGTCATCGTTTAATTTGTCGATAATTTCTGTAATGTTGGCAGAGGCATTTTTTGTCTGTTCGGAAAGCTGGCGGATTTCATCGGCCACCACAGCAAACCCTTTTCCGGCTTCCCCGGCACGCGCAGCCTCAATGGAAGCATTTAAGGCAAGCAGATTTGTCTGGTTGGAAATTTCAATAATGGATCCGACAAAGCTCTGGACATCCTCGACTTTTGAAGTCAGGCTCTGGATGACCTGTACCGTGATATTGCTGGCTTCTTCCACGTTCTGTGCCTGTTCCTTTAATTCCAGGACGACCTGTGCACCGGATTTTACAGTAGCATCCGTTTCATGTGCGGCTTCAATCATCTGGTGGATGCCGGCTTCTGCCGCATCGGTGTTGCCCTGAATATTGGAACACATAACCGCCTGTTTCTGGATGGCTTCAGCGGTGCTTTCGGTGCTGTCTGCAATTTCCTGAATAGAACTGTGGCTGACCTCAATACTGTTTTCCAAACTGTCAAGCACAGTCATTGCTTCTTCAAAATGCCGGGAAATATTTTCGGCAACGAGAAGCATCTGATCGTGGTTTTTCTTCTGCTTATCCGCAGCTTCTGTAATTTCCGTCATGTTTTCATCAAAGAAAAGCACAAGCATCCGTGTAATACTGATAGAAGCGTATGCAACAAGAAGCAGGACAAACAGTGCCAGCACCTTGTTGGCCAGTGCAGCAGATGCGTGTGGGGCAAAACTGAGCATCAGACGAACGATATTTACCAGCAGAAATACGCTGTTTATTATTTTCATAAGCCGTTCATTCAGATAAACCATGGCGGCAATAATGAGGGGAAGCGCGTAAGCCCATGTCCCTTCCGTGGTATTTAGTAAAGCAACAGCTGCATAACCGACCATCATGGCGGTTGTCAGGATGATGGCACAGGTGTGCGTTTTCTTTCGGGTCAGATAGCCCAGTGCGGAAAGGATAATCACACCGACCGAAACCAGACACTGGATCATAATCCGGACAAAGTGGTCCCCGTGGCTGGCCGCCAGTGCAGCAAGCATGGTCAGCGTGATATAGGCAAAGATAATGGTGACAGCGAGAAATACCCGCTTGTTGGCTCGTAAATACTGTTTTTCGTTCATGTAATGTTCTCCTTCTGCCAAATATGCAAAATCGTTAAATTGTATAATAATCATACCTCTCATAAATACCGTTTGTCAAAGGAAAACAGACAAAAAACAGACTTTGTGGATTATTTGCCAAAAAACAGTTTTAAATCATCTTCTACGGTACCAATTCCGGCAATGCCAAACGTGTCCGTGAGGATCTTTGCCACATTCGGGGAAAGGAATGCCGGAAGGGTCGGTCCCAGGTGGATATTTTTTACACCCAGTGCCAACAGTGCCAGCAGCACAATCACTGCTTTTTGCTCATACCATGCAATGTTGTAGACGATCGGCAGATCGTTGATATCATCGAGACCGAATACTTCCTTCAGTTTCAGGGCAATCACAGCCAGAGAGTAGGAATCGTTACACTGTCCGGCATCAAGGACACGCGGTATTCCGTTGATATCGCCGAGATTCAGTTTATTATATTTGTATTTGGCACAGCCGGCAGTCAAAATAACCGCATCTTTTGGAAGTGCTCTGGCAAAATCCGTATAGTAATTGCGGGAATTTGCCCGTCCATCGCATCCTGCCATGACGACAAATTTTTTGATCGCGCCGGAGTTGACGGCCTCAACAATCTGGCTGGCAAGTGCAAGTACCTGATTGTGGGCAAAGCCACCAATGATTTGACCGTGCTCGAGTTCTTCCGGAGCAGAACAGTGTTTCGCCTGTTCGATCAGTGCCGAGAAATCCTTCTGTGCACCGATTTCGCCATCAATGTGTGTGCATCCCGGATAGCCGGCAGCACCGGTGGTGTACAGCCGGTCTTTGTAGCTGTCCTTTGGTGGAACAATACAGTTGGTCGTCATCAGAATTGGTCCGTGGAAACGTTCAAATTCTTCTTTTTGTTTCCACCATGCATTTCCGTAATTTCCGATAAAGTTCGGATATTTTTTGAATGCCGGGTAGTAGTGGGCAGGAAGCATTTCTGAGTGTGTATACACATCTACACCGGTTCCCTGTGTCTGTTCCAGAAGCATTTCCAGATCTTTTAAATCATGACCGGAGACAAGAATTCCCGGATTTTTTCCCACACCGATATTCACTCTGGTAATTTCAGGATTGCCATAGGCACTGGTATTTGCAGTATCGAGCATCGCCATGCCTCTGACACCATAGTTTCCGGTTTCCAGTGTGAGTGCGACCAGGTCATCGGCTGTGAGGGAATCATCCAGTGTTGCAGCGAGTGCCCGCTGCAGGAAGGCATCAATTTCCGGATCATCCGAAAGCAGTACATTGGCGTGCTTGGAGTAAGCGGACAAACCTTTTAATCCGTAAGTGATCAGTTCACGCAGACTGCGGATGTCCTCGTCTTTTGTGGAGAGAACCCCTGCCTCTTTTGCCTTGGCAAAGAGCACATCATCCGATGCGTCAGAGCCATCTTTTGTTTTTATATCCCAGAAAGCAGCTTCCGGCAGACCTGAGGTATCTTTTACCTGTAAAATGAGTGTGCGGCGCACGGACAGAGTGTTATGAATCCGTGCGATGATCGCCTCATTGTCGAAGTTGGCATTTGTGATGGTGGTAAACAGATTCCAGGTGATCAAGTGGTTGGTTTCTTCTGAAACCTTTGTTCCTTCTTTGCGCAGCTGGGTTGTGACCGCGGATAATCCCTTGCTCACATAGACGAGCAGATCCTGCATAGCTGCTACTTCCGGCTTTTTGCCGCAGACACCCATCTGGGTACAGCCGCTGCATCCTGCGGTTTCCTGACACTGATAGCAAAACATTTTATGTTCCATAATAAGATACTCCTTTGATTTTATTTTGTAAGCAAGAAGTAATTTATCAGAAAGCAAATGGAAAATATGTTGTTAAAACCACAATTGACGAGAAAATGAACTGGTGATAAATGGGAATATGCAGTAAAATAGGAAAAAGAAAAGCTACAGGAAAATTATATGGGGGGATTACAGATTATGAAAGAATATATTATGGCACTGGATCAGGGAACGACAAGTTCCCGCTGTATCCTGTTTGATCATGCAGGAAAAATCGTCACGATGGCACAGAAAGAATTTACGCAGATTTACCCGCAGCCGGGCTGGGTAGAGCAGAATCCGAGGGAAATCTGGTCCTCCCAGATGTCGGTTGCCATAGAGGCAATGGCGAATATCGGGGCATCATCCAAAAATATCCGTGCCATTGGCATCACCAGCGCGAAACCACAATCGTCTGGGATAAAAAGACCGGGGAACCCGTATACAATGCGATCGTCTGGCAGTGCCGGCGCACGGCAGAACAGATTGATGAACTGAAAGAAAAAGGATATGGACCGATGCTGCAGAAGCGGACAGGCCTGGTGCCGGATGCTTATTTTTCCGCAAGCAAGATCGCATGGATTCTTGATCATGTGAAAGGCGCGCGCGATGCTGCAGAAAAAGGGGAACTCTTGTTTGGCACGGTGGATACATGGCTGATCTGGAATCTGACCAAAGGGGCGGTGCATGTCACGGATTATACGAATGCGGCAAGAACCATGTTGTTTGACATACACAGATGCTGCTGGGAGGAAGAGATATTAGAGCTGTTTCGCATTCCCAAAGAAATACTGCCGGAAGTGCGGCCGTCGAGTGGTTTCTTCGGAGAGACACAGGAGCAGATTTTTGGCGGTAAAATTCCTGTGATGGGTGTGGCAGGAGACCAGCAGGCGGCATTGTTCGGACAGTGCTGTTTTGAAAAAGGGGATGTAAAAAATACCTATGGAACCGGTTGTTTTCTTTTGATGCATACAGGAAAGGAACCAATCATTTCCAGACATGGACTGCTTACGACCATTGTTGCGGGTACTGCAGGGGAAGTGGAATATGCACTTGAGGGAAGTGTTTTTGTGGCAGGGGCGGCCATCCAGTGGCTGAGGGACGGGATGCGTATGATCCGTACCGCAGGACAGTCCGAGGAATATGCCAAGAGAGTCCCGGATTCCAATGGTGTTTATATTGTTCCTGCATTTGCCGGCATGGGGGCACCGTATTGGAATCCGTATGCGCGCGGAACGATTGTCGGGCTGACACGGGGATGCAAAAAGGAACATTTTATCCGTGCGACATTAGAGTCTATTGCCTATCAGGCGAAAGATGTCATTCACGCCATGGAAGAGGATGCCGGCGTGACGCTGAACGGTCTGCGTGTGGACGGAGGAGCCAGTGCAAATAACATGCTTGTACAGTTTCAGGCAGATATCATTGATGCGGCAGTACTTCGACCGGAATGTATTGAGACAACAGCACTCGGAGCGGCATATCTGGCAGGACTTGCGGCAGGTTACTGGAAAGATAGGGATGAAATCCGGGAAAACTGGCAGCTGGGACGAAGGTTTGAACCGGTAATGGACTCAGGGGAGCGCAAAAAGCTGCTCAGGGGATGGCAGAGAGCCGTGCGGTGCGCACGGCTCTGGGCAGAAGATGGGGAATAATGAGATTTATTTGTTTAATTCCGTTTTGATATTTTCGATCAATGGATCAGCCTGTTCCATCATATTGGAAATGTCCTCATAGATAAATCCCTTTTCTGTCATCAGGCTCTTTAAGCCGTCAATATCGGACTGAACCTGGGCATAACGGGTTTCATGGGCTTCCATGTCTTCCCGGAGCTGATCCACCTGTCCGCTGCAGTTTTCCACAACCTCATTGATGCCGCGGTGAACATTTTCTACGCCGGACACAGAATCATTGATATGGGAAAAGATATTTTCGGTTGTGTCCATCTGTGTGCGGGAAGCATCCAGTGCATCCTGTACATCCAGCAGAGAATGCGTCAGATTTTCGGAGCTTGTCTGCAAACCTTCCATACTTTTGTTTACATCACCCACCAGTTCTTTGATGCCAATGGAAAGTTTTGTGACTTCATCTGCAACAACGGCAAATCCTTTTCCGTGTTCACCGGCACGGGCCGCTTCGATGGAAGCATTTAATGCCAGCAGGTTGGTCTGGTTTGCAATGCCGACAATGTTTTGCATGGTTGCATGGATTTCATCAAAGCGGGCCTGAAATTCATCGTAGATTTTATGAATCTCTGCGAACTGCGTTTCCACTTTGACAGAGCTTTCTTTCAGATCACGGATATCCTGCATGGCATCATCGGATACGCTGGTCACATCGGTGATTACATCCGTAAATTGGCCGGAAATTTCTCCGATTTTTCCGAATTCTTTTTGAAGGGAATCAACAGCTTCGCGGATCGAGGCATTGTGTTCAATGACATCGGTGTAAGAGTCTTTTACTTTATCAATCTCGCGTACTGTCTTGATCTCTTCTTCTACGAGAGATTCCTTTTTGTCAATGACAAAATGGCTGAGAAAAGACATGGATGTCAGACAGTCTTCTATTTTCTTTTTATTGGAAACCTGTGGAACAGGTGTTGCGGTTCCTGTGGTTTTCTTTTTTCCAAACATAAAAAGTTCCTCCTATTCAAATACCACGCAGACCATCGTCTGGTTTACATGCTGGTTATTATACTGTTCGCCACCGCCGACAATGCCAAGGTGTGGTCCGAGAACTGCCATGTCTTTTGCATATGTAGAAAAATATCCCTCTTTTTCGTAGAGCAGATACCGGTAGATACAGTCAATGGATAAAACCAGGGAAATATGGGATGCGTCCTGCTGGATCTGCTGGCGTGTCTGCTGTTCTGTTGCTTTGTAGTCACCGAGACTTAAGAAATAAATGCAGTCGTTTTTATTGATTCGTTTGTAGTTGGTCAGTGTGCCGTCTGCATCCATTCCGTTCATGGAAGAGATAAAAACCTGATCGCCTACCGCACGTCCCATAGGATTGACCAGTACGTTGTCGATGATTTTATCACGGGGAATGTCAAGTTCTGCGCTGTATACGTCTGCGGCAGGCCTGCCGTCAAGTTCGATGAGTGCTTTACGGGATACATCGACTTTTGTGGCAAAGTGACTCTCGGCCGATGTTTTTTCATAGATGTTTTCTTTGTATACACGTATTTTCCCGGTGGTATTTTTGATCAGGGCATAGACGCAGGCATCTTCATATAATTCTCCGTTGTATGCAACGACCGGAGATTTGCCGTCCGGGACACCGAAAACGGTGCCTCCTGCCAGATGGATGCCCTTTGTTTCCAGACAGGATGTAAACGTGGTTACCAGCTTTTCTTCGGAGCCGGTACAATATTCCACGCATACCGTATCGTCTGTGCCGGGAGAAATCTCTGCAATCTGCTTGAGAAGCTGCGTTGTGCCCGCAACCGGACAACGGCTGGCTTCCGTGAGGATACCACAGCGGATCTTCACATCAGAAAAAAATCCAAGAACCGCAAGACCGGAATCACTCACCTGTCCGTTTACGAGTCTGGTTCCGATCGTTCCGATACACGGAGTATCCGGAAAAAGTTCTTTTAAGCGTGAGGCAGTTTCTTTGAAATGTTCATAAGAAGCCATAAAAAGAATTGCACTTGGGGATGTAAGTCCCTGTACTGCCTGATGCACGGCAGCTTCCGGCTGTCCCACACCTGTGCCGATGAATGTTTTCATGGAAAATTCCCCCTTAAATCTGATCTGTTTTTCTTATAGTATATTTTTTTTGATTTAAAATAGCAACAGAATTTTATGTTTTCACCGACAAAAATGATTTTTTTCTTGCACTTGTTTCCTGTTTTGCGTATAATTTTTAATGTGCGCGTACAAAGCACATTTGTACGCAGGAAAAGCCTTTTGAAAAAGGAAAATAAGGAGAAAAATTATGTGGACAACAATCAATGCATTTTTAAAGACCGTGGACAACTTCGTCTGGGGAGTCCCGCTTATGGTATTGATTCTCTGCGGTGGGATCTTACTGACCGTGCGTCTGGGAGTCCTGCAGATGCGCAGGCTTCCGCTGGCACTCAAGTGGATGATCAAAAATGAAGAGGGCGGCAAGGGAGAAATTTCCAGTTTTGCGGCGTTATGTACGGCACTGAGTGCAACGATCGGTACGGGAAACATTGTCGGTGTGGCAACTGCGGTATGTGCAGGCGGCCCGGGGGCATTGTTCTGGATGATTGTGGCGGCATTTTTCGGAATGGCAACAAAATTTTCCGAAGGATTACTTGCCATCAAATATCGTGTAGTTGACAAAGACGGACACAGTCTGGGTGGCCCGTTCTACTATATTGAACAGGGAATGGGGTCGAAATGGAAATGGCTTGCAAAGATTTTTGCCTTTTTTGGAGTCTGTGTAGGTCTGTTCGGAATCGGAACATTCAGCCAGGTGAACGGTATAGCCAGTGCCATCCAGAACTTTTTTGATCCGAATAAGGTTCATACCGTGGCAATTCCGGGAATCGGAACTTATTCCTGGACGGTTGTAATCGCTTCCCTGATCCTTGCATTTTGTGTGGGTGCCGTGCTGATTGGCGGAATCAAGCGTATAGCAAGTGTCAGCCAGATTGTTGTTCCGTTTATGGCAGTTGCATATTTTGTATTTGCGTTGATTTTAATTATCTGTAATATTACAAAAGTTCCGGCAGCGGTTGTTACGGTTGTGCAGGGCGCATTTCATCCGCGTGCAGTCACCGGTGGTGTGGTAGGCAGTATGTTTGTTGCCATGCAAAACGGTGTTGCAAGGGGCATTTTTTCAAACGAGGCAGGACTTGGTAGTGCACCGATCGCAGCGGCAGCAGCACAGACACATGAGCCGGTGCGTCAGGGTCTTGTCAGCATGACAGGTACATTTATTGACACGATTGTGATCTGTACACTGACCGGACTTTCCATTGTACTGACCGGAGCATGGCAGGTGGATGGACTCGAGGGCGTTCAGGTTACTACATATGCGTTCCAGAACGGACTTCCGTTCCCTCATGTGGTATCTTCTTTTGTCCTGATGATGTGTCTGGTATTTTTTGCCTTTACAACGATTCTTGGATGGGATTATTACAGTGAGAGATGTCTGGAATATCTGACCGGTGGAAATATGAAAAAAGTAATGGTGTTCCGCTGGATTTATATTCTGGCAGTATTTATCGGACCGTATATGACGGTAAGTGCTGTCTGGACGATTGCCGATATTTTCAATGGTCTGATGGCACTGCCGAATATGATTGCGCTGTTTGCTTTAAATGGTGTGGTTGTATATGAGACAAAGAAATTTTTTGAGGCTGGTAAACATAAAAAATGAAAATATATTTAATCAGGCACGGAGAAACGGACTGGAATCATATCAACCGTTTTCAGGGAAGGGAAGATATAGAACTGAATGCGGCAGGAATTGCACAGGCAGTACGCTGTGGGCAGACGCTGCAGGGACTGGGGATAGAAGCTGTGTATACAAGCCCACTGAAACGTGCACACTGCACAGGAGAGGAGATTGCTGCACAGATCGGGTTAAGCAGAGACGGTGTAGAGCCGATGCAGGAGCTGATTGAGCGGGATCTTGGTCCGTTTTCCGGACAACTGGTAAAAGATAAAAAAGAGTATTTTGCACTTGCGGCAGGCGACCATGTCGAAGGAATGGAGCCGTTTGCCGATGTGCAGAAACGCATGGAGCATGCGATGGAGCTTCTTGCGGCAACGGGACATCAGGCAGTGGCTGCGGTATCCCATGGAGCGGCAATCAATGTGCTTCTGGCAGGGCTTACGAATCATGAGATCGGAACCGGAAAGACAAGACTCTACAATGGGGCAATCAATGTGATTGAAGGGTCACAGACCGGAGGATTTCATGTCCTGCACTGCAATCTGCCGCCGGATGATCCCAAGACACGGCAGATTCTGCTGCAGGATCGGTAAAGCAGATTTTATCATGCAACTATAGATACAGGAGGACAGGATGGGATACGAGCGGCTGGAAAAAAGTCTGAC
>OCHN01002846.1_pt1 | contig 10433 bp, 9 predicted proteins | sample 1538911 | NCBI WGS metagenome assembly OCHN01 (sample SAMN04571736, study PRJEB22368) | human gut metagenome | biome: human gut; material: stool | host: Homo sapiens | place: Luxembourg | collected 2013-01-11 | reverse complement strand
AGCGGATTCTCGATTCTCACTGAGGAATATTTGACTTTTCAGACAGTCTCCCCCATTTTAACAAACAGAGGTCTCACACCATGACCTGACATTGGAAGATTAGATAATAACAACCAAATACGTTGATAAATTCTTTTAAATGTTATATATCGTGCCATATGTTATTGCTATATCAAAGATTCATAAATTCGTTTCAAATGGTTAAGCACATAATCAGGCAAATAAGTTTCAGCTTTCTTATAGCTTTCCTCACCATGTTTTGTTATATCTTCCTTATAATCAACATAGTGTTTCATTGCCGAGAATATTTCTTCATCATTTCCAGGAGTTACAAGTATTCCATTTGTTTTGTCTACAACCTCAGGTATACCTCCTACTGGTGTAGAAATAATAGGCTTCTTATAACTCATTGCTTCAAGTATAGAAATAGGTAGACCTTCATTGAAAGATGGCAGAATATACACATCCGCCCAATTAAGTAATTCTATTTTCTTTTCGCCACTTACCCATCCTTCAAATTTCACAAAGTCCGACAAACCACCTTCAGCAATAGCATTACGGAGCTGTTCTTCCATCTTGTTTCCTCCAATCCGAAATTCTATTTTATCCTTTATTTCTTCTTTATGTTTTGCAAGTCCACGAATTATGTCAAACACACCTTTTCGTTTACCAATTTCACCCATAAAAAGAAATCTAACAGGACGTCTTTCAATGTCTGCTCGTGAGTTTTTATCTACTGGCAGAAATTTTGGATAAGCAGTTATATTGTGTAGAATAATTATATTATTAGATTCAACACCTATTTTCTCAAACCATTCTTTCCACGATTCCGATAACACAATTAGCTTGTCTGCCTTACGAAGCGTTTGTAGAATTTTCTTTTGCTGTTCATTAGAAGCTTCTGCATAAAAGACTTTAAATTGTGAAGCATGGGAATGCAGGATAACTTTCTTTCCAAATTTCTTAGCTAAATTTATAATTTTAGTAGATCTTTTGAAATCTGTACCTGCTGCTGTATGTACATGTACTATTTTTACTCGTTTGTCAAAAAGAAGTGTCAAGAACATACGAACATAAGAGCATACGAAGATATTTATCTTACTTATTCTACTACCCTCTTTAAACATCGGAAAATACCTAATTCCATCTATGTATTCCGACCAATACTGCACTACAGCAGAAATACCTCCTGGGTGATTGTCCTTGTATTTCACACCAGACATAAGTATTTGACTACTTAATTTGTTAGATATTATGTATTTCATTGTGTTATTTTATATTGCCTATATGAGATTACCATCAATGCTAAATCAAACTGCGTAATATTTACTCTTTAAAATACTCAATATATTTCTTAGCGCATTCTGCAATTGTGTAAGGACTATTGTCTTTCATCTTCATGGCGTTACATTTCAATTTCTCAAATTCCTCCATAGACTTTAATAACGCTGTTTTGTATTCCGCTAAACTATGGTCCTTACTTAGATATCCATTAATACCATTCTGTATCAAATCAACAGCACCACATACAGGAGTGCTTACTGCAGGAACACCAGCAAGGCTTGCTTCTAACAAGGTTATTGGCATTCCTTCATAATTAGAAGAAAGACAGAATATATCTGCATTCAAAATGTAATCAGAAATGTTTTTATGAGTCCCGATGAAATGTATTCTTTTATTAGCCTTCTGCTGTAATTTTATTCCATCTTCACAATCATAATTAGCTCCTATTACGACTAAATCAACATTCGCGCCCTCATTTATAAGTTCATTAAAGGACTCAACAAGCAATGATTGATTTTTATCTGGATGGAAACGAGCTATATGTACAAATAGTTTTGAATCTTCTGAATGTCGATAACTATTCATCTCATTCGCTACTTCACTGTAACAATTAGTAGGCTCTATAGGAGCACGTCCATTGACAATACATCTGATAGGGATATGCTGATAAAATGCTTTACAATCAGCATAGTTCTTATTTGACAAACAAGCTAACCTAAACTTTCCCAAACGTCCTAACGTGTTGCAAATAAGTTTTAAGAATCCTCGGTCATATCCATTATGCAAATCATTATGAATTGTAAAATATATTTTGCATTTCCAAGCGAGTGACAAGGTTGCCCATGCACAATAATTCAATGTACACGCCAAGTGAAGATGAACTATATCAGGAGCTATTTCTTCTATTGCTTTTTTAACAGCAACTTGATTTGAATAAGACAAACCGTTTGGCAAACCAAGATTTATATAATGAACTCTATTATCAATAGCAAAACGATAGAAATTCCTTATTTCAGGATCCTTCTTGTCATCAAGTATCGTTAATATATATACTTCATTGCCTTTTGACAATTCATTGCTTAAATCGACCAAAAAACGCTCAGCTCCTCCAGAGGCAAGAAATGTTATTACTTCAACTATTTTCATGATTTATCTATTGATTTAATTACTTTTACAGGAACACCAACGGCAACAGAATAAGGAGGAATATTCTTTGTAATCGACCATTGATTTTTAGATAATGGAATTATAGAAATTAATATATCTCTCAGCAATTGCTGACCACGACCTCTCACCTGTTTCATATTTGTTAAGAATATATTCAGACATTTCTGCGATTGTTTTGTCATCCTCGAGCAGATGGATAATTGCCTCAGCCAAAGCACCACTGTCTTTAGGTGGAACCAACAAACCAGTCTTTCCGTCCTCTATCATTTCTGGAAGTCCCCCAACATTTGTAGCTACGACAGGCTTACCTAGGGAATAACTGGTCATGATAACTCCACTTTGGGTTGCGTCAGTATAAGGACATACACTAAGTTCACAACGAGAAAGCAAAGTAGCCAGTTGTTCCATGTCCACATAATGGTTGATGACCTCTACATATCCGAGCCGCTTGTACGGCTCAATATCAAAATACATCCTACCTCCACCAGCAATAGTCAGTGTAGCATCGGGTATTAGCTCTCGTACTCTCTTCATCGCTTTACAAAGATACCCTATACCCTTGTAAGGAGAAATACGTCCGAAGAAGAGAATATTATGCTTAATTACCTTCTGATTCGGTTTAACGAATGCCTTAATATTGTCATACACACCAAGGCGATTGACAAGTATTCTACTAGATTCTACACTATAACATTCACAGAATTTTTTTAGTTGATTTCTATTTAGCAATACTATACCTTTGGAGAACCGTACCGCATTTCTAAAAGCTTTAACAAAATTTCTCTTTTCGCCAGTATGAGCAAACGGATCATGAAATGTACTTATGATAGACCAATGGCTCTTATAAAAAAAACTCTCCAAACCAGCAAACTGCATATCGGTATGAACTATATCATAATTGCCTTTTTTTATAAAAGAGTATACCTCAATAATAGTTTTTATTGACGAAAAGGAATATCCTGAATTATGGATCCTATTTGCCACATAAACCTTGGACATATCCATATAGCCTTCAAACACTTTAAATTCATTGTACTCCGTTGCCTTCATGATTGCAGTTCTTTGTATTTGCTTTTTTATATTAACTAAAGTAGAGCACAAATTGAAGGGGGTGAGAAGAAGTAAATAGGTTACATCAATACCCTTATTCTGAAGTGTTTTAATTAAAGGAAAGTCACAATCCGCAAAATGAGGTGATGATATAAATAATAGTTTCATTTTTATTCTAATGACAAAATTCGACAGCTTACACTATAATGCTTAAAAGATTTTTCACTTAATGCCGTTTCTAAAGCCTTTATTTTTACGTTCTGCGTTTTTGTTTGTGGAAAATATTCTTTTAGCAATTTCAGAGTTATGACAAACAAAGCATACTCTGCTCGTGGATTACCGAGATTGTGAACTCGTTTGTAATTAATTACAACTTGTTTCAGAAAATCCTCATATAATAATCCATCAAAATTAAGACCTAAATTAATACCATCCTCTAAAAGACGCATAGTAACATATATGGTATCAATACATTTAGGCTTTCGTTTAGAAGATAGAGTTACTCCATTTTGATTTCGTCTGTACTCATATACTAGAACTGATATGGTCGACAACTTGAGTTTTTTTTGCCGACAAAGAGGGTATACTATTAATGTCATAATAGAATCCTCATACCAATAGCCCATGGGAAAATGAATATTCTTAAATATATCAGACTTTATCACCTTCATGCATGGAAATCCTTGTAGAGTCTTAACATTATCTGATACTCTATTTGTAAATGTCTTAAGAATTTTCCCACCCTGAAAATAGCAGAACGAACCTTCGACAATTGCAGAATCTGTTTTTGATGCAGCATTCATTAATGATTGAATTGCCCCAGGCGCAAGTCTGTCATCAGAATCCAAGAAGCAGATATAATGACCTTGAATATTATTTAGAGCTGCGTTTCTTGCTCCAGAATGACCTTTATTGGATTGATTGATAATTTGGAAATTTGAATATTTTACATATTCTTCTAATATTTCCAAGGAAGAATCTGTTGACCCATCATTTACACAAGTTATGACATATGAATAATTTGTTTCTTGGGAAATTACAGAATCTATACATTCACGAAGATATTTCTCTTGATTATATACAGGTATGATAATTTGAAGATCGTAAGCAGCATTTATGTTGTTATTACAAATACAGCCATTTGTAGGATCTTTCTGAATACGACCCAAATAATTAATAGCATCTTGATAGGTCATATCGTAGGAAGTATACCTTTTGGCACTCAGCAAAACCTTTGCCAGAACAGGCAAGTTTAAGCGTAACAATATTTTTGCTATTTTGTCTATCATAGTTATATATTTTTGAATCAGATTCTTATTTATTGGTAGTTCTACTCGCAATATCCACCTTACCATGGTCACTAAAACTCTCATAGTCACGAAACTCCAGATATTTCATTGCAGGAAATATCGCTGTTCTTTGAATTTGCTTCTTTATGTCAAACAATGTTGTCATCAAGAAAAAAGAGGCCATAATAAAACAGGCTACATCAAGCCCACTTAAACAACAGAAAGTCACAATCTCCAAAACAAGGTTTTGAATATTATAGTATATTCATATTATTGATGTTTTCTATTTATCACTTACACTTATCATTTGTTCAAGAAAACCAACCGATCCCCTACGTTCTCTATCGAGAATTTCATTAACACGACCGTAATCAAGCGGTTCTATCGACCTTAAATCGCAATCTGCCGTTTTTATAATTCTATCCATTGCATCTATCTTTGTCAATAAATTGAGGACACGGCTATTAAATCTGTCCGGCATCACAGTTATAAACTCCTTATTAAAGTTTACAGAGAATGCAGTACCATGGAAAGAGCTTACTACGACATAATCAGCATAATACATTAGAGATAGGAATACATCAGGAGTTGCATAATGATGATTATAGTCACAACACTTCATCCTACCATATGCTCCACCATAGTACACTCCGACAATTTTAAGATTACGTTCCTTAGCAATCTTCTCTGCAACACTCTCAATCACATTATTCTGTTCTTTGGTTTCTACAGAATATACAAGAAGATATTTCTCTTTATGTAGTCGAGGAAGCGTTATCTGCCGTTTCCACTCTTCTTTATCAAGTAACAAAGTCGGGTCAAGAACAGCATGCAACTTAGATTTATCGAGGCCTAAATCTGAAAGAAGATCAATAGACGATTGCTCTCTTAGAGTTATCATATTGTATTTTTCCAATAAAGCTTTTGTCTCTTCTTTCTCATGTTCCTGAAATTGTGGCATACCTATACTCGCTGCATATGCCACACGCGGAGCACCTTGAGGCGCATAATCAAGATAAAATGCCTTATCCAATCCTCTATTGTGTATACTGTTCCATACTTGATCACTTCCAGTCATATATACATCCGCTGATACAGCACGTTTAATATCTTCAATACTATTACAAGAGTGAGAAGAAAGATACTGATATATAAATCTTCTGTCCTTTTTATGAATTTTATTTGACTTCCATAATGACAATAAGCGACTCAGTATCCTCAATGGATTGTGTATTGTCTTGAATATTGTTTTAAAGCTATATTTCCAAGACATATGAGGGCGACAATAATCAACTAATTCAGGTTTAGCTCCTAACTGCTCGATTTTCTTACATAGCGCAAAAGCTTGTAAGAAAGTCCCAAAGTTATTATTGTCTATAATAGTGATTATACTAACCTTTCTCATGCTTTTCCTATTGCTTTTAACAAGGTTCGTATTAATGGGATAGATTTAATTCTCATATTACGATATGCTTTTCGATAATAATCCTCTGGACGTGCCATGGCCGCGTATTTATCACGGAAACTTTCATAATCTGAGAAGGCGTCATTATATGCGTTGTCACGTTCTGCCGGACGAGGCGTTGGAGCTTTCAAATTATGGTTGGAAGTATTCAAAGCACTTGTAATTGTACTTTTACATAAAATGACATTCTTCTCTAACAAATCCAACAAATTCTTTCCTTTTGCAGAATTAATCAGTATTAACGAAACTCCTTCACGACGATTTGGGAACTCAGGATGATGCTCGGAAACATCCCAATAGTCAGCAAGCGTAATGTCACTTACTCGTTCCGGACATGCAAAAGGACAATTGTAACAATCTTCCCGCGTTATATGACCTTTGATAAATGCTTGAAAATACCCGACCATATTCCTATCATAGAAATGGTACTTTTTCTTGCCTGCTTTCTTATTTATAGAAGAAGAAGAAGAAGAACAACTCCATCCAAAAACTTTTTTATCACGGAACTGATAATCGATCAATCTTACATTCCTGTCTTTCTCCATACCCTTCATAAACAGGTTAAAGAGTTTTTGCGAAGGAGTTCCATGACACACTAAATCTGAAGTTATAAGATTAGTGTAGTCCTTGCGAAGAAATAGTTTAAGGCCAGCTATTTGACAAGGCGTACCAGTGAAATATACCAATCGCCCAGATTTAAGATTATCACGAGCTTGTACAAATGTGTTACCTATATCTGAATGGACATACTTAGAGCCACGAAGTTTTTGCAATTCATCAATTGTTTCAACACCAATATGACGCAATTGGAGATGTTCATCCCAGGCTGCCCCATATACAATTCCTCCAGAATTTATTACATGCTCAGCTATTAAAGAAAAAACTCCTCCAGAACTACTTTTTTTGAGAATAGTTTTATCTTTAAGCTGTGCAGCATAGACCTCACAAGACTTGCTCTTTATGTCGTCCGCATGAATTGCAGGGCAAACCTTGACACATAAGCCACAATCTATACATTTATCCATATCAATATATGGATACGAAAAGCCCTCAGCATTTTCCCGCATAGAAATAGCACATTTAGGACATATTTGTTCACACGCACGGCATTCGAGACAAAGATGTTCAGTTGATAGAATATTTGACATAAAGCACTATTAGTCGCTAATTAAAAATATTAACTTTTGCCTTTTCTTTCCAATGAACCCCCAAAACTATTGCAGCTGATATCAACATCAAACCACCAAGATATGTAGATGCTATCAAAGAGATAAAAAGCATATATAATGAAACTGCACAAGAATAAGGTTCCTTTATTTTGCATGTCTTAGCATAAAAAATTATCAACAGAAAAAGGCCTATCAAACCTTGTGCACATAGCACATTTGTTACACCATTAAAAAAACCACCCTCACGCATTTCATTTATAGCAGTTCGTGAAGTTCCCAATATCTTTTGGACTGGAGATAACTCTCCATATTTATACCACCCAAAATACAGTCGCACAAAGCCACTACTTGTTGATGATTCATTAGTATAATCGAGTTGCTCTGTTCTTTCTGAAATATATGAACCAGCCTGAGAATTAAGATACCAACGTATGCCTATTACAAATAGCGGAATTAATACTGCAAGTAAGAAATAGTATTTTTTCTTTCTAGTCACTAAAAGAACATACAACAATTTCACAATAGCAATGAAACCCAACCCCATGAGCCCCGCTCCAGACTGCATCAAAAACAGCATAGCAACTATCATTACAGAAAACTGTGTGTATAATTTATTCTTATTATTTCCTATGAACAACTCTATAGAAAGAAGCATCAACGAGTACTGAGCAAAATGAGAAGGCTCCGAAAATAAAGAACTGAAACGCTCAATTAACTCACCACCGACTTCATTCTGCCAAAGCGTTAATTCCTTATATGTCATGTGATTGGGCAAAATACTATTTGTAAGAGGCAAGAATGTGGAAATTTTAACACCGGTTGAAAGCCATACAACATTTTGGAAAAACCACAGGAAAGATGCCACTAAAAATATCCACCTCATATACTTCCGCAATGCATATATGTCAAAATACGATGCAAAAGCGAAAACAGATAAAGAAAAGATAACAAGCATAACGCCGCCAGGAATATAATCCGACCATCCTCCAATGCCTGCAATCAGATATATTTGTAATGCGCTATATACCCAATACCAACAATAGGAATTAGGGACACTCTTGAAACTAAATTTACCAATCTGTAATGTGTATACAAAGAGTAATAAAGAAGAAACAGTGGCCAATGTAAAATTAGACGTACCAACATAATAGTAATCCAATATAGGAAATACTGCTAATAAAAACATTGGAATTTTACAGTTTGAAGCTTCATATGAATTATTCATAATCTTTAGTTTCGTTTGAACACAAATTGTATTATCTTTTTCTTTTCATCTCCTGTAAAACCAAACAAGAAAGAAGTGGCACAAGTCATCAATGCAGAAACAAACATCAATAGTAATAAAGAAATAAATGTATCATCATAATAATTATACAGACCGTATGATATTAACAAATTCAGAAAAAATAGAACTAACATTCTTGCCGAGGTTACAAATACAAAACGGTTTGCATCTATTCCTATAACCCCTTTTAGGAAATATATACGCACAATATAAACTACGATTTCAACAAGAATTCTCACTATCCATATACTATAAGCAAACGCTCCCAATTTCAAACATATATATGAAATAGGGAAATTTAATATAAGCAGAGAACTCATCAATATCTGGTATTTTTTTATCTTACCAGTAGCTTGAACAGACATCCATAATGGATTTGAAGCAGCCATTAACAGATTAAACACCAAAATAAGTCTACAAAAATTTGCGGTATAAGACGGTACAGAACTCAACCAATATGATAATACGGGTTCGATAAATATTATAAAAGGAATACTTACTACCAGAAACAAATAATATGAAAATTTAGATGCACGTTCTATCAATGACAAAAACTGGTCATTTTTACCTTGAGCATATAAACCTACCATTTGAGGATTAAAGGCTGTCTGGAAATTGGATATCAGCTGATAAAGAGCACTACTAACCTGATTGGCTATACCGATTGCAGCATTAAGTGTAACACCAAAAAATATATTTATTAAAATATTCAGTCCATATTGGGATGCTGTATTTGCAATTCCTCCAAATAAACTCCATCCTGAAAATGATGTTATTTCCTTTGTTAAGACTGGATCTCGCGACAATCTAAAACGTGTTGTAGTAAATTTCAATTTACAGAACACTATCATTGTCATCAATTCCAAAAAAGTAATCAAACTAAATAACAATGAATATATTATCAAACGATCGTATGGGCATATTACTATTATATAAACTATCACCAACTTAAGGATAGCCATGACGATACTCCAATATGCAAAGAAATCCATACGTTCATAAGCTATAACCGAAGCATAATAAGGTGTTCTAATCAAGTTTAGACAAAATGTCAGAATCGTTAACTGATATATAACATTAACTGCATAAAGACGACCTTCAGGGAAATTCATCTGTGTATTCAGAAACCAAAGACCTAAAGTCTCTCCTAAAAAAATGACAAGCGCACAAAGAATTAAATACAAAAACATTGTAACGCTAAAAACTTTTTGGACTCCATCTAAATCATTTTTCCCTAGAGCATAATTTATAAACCTTTGAGTGGCAGATGCTATTGGTGCTTGTATGAAACTAAACACAACAATAATTCCACCGACTATATTATATGTTCCAAAATCTTCTAAACCTAAATTTTGCAGCAATACTCTTGATGTAAATAATGACACTGCCATTATTATAAACATCCTAAAGTACAGGAATAAAGTATTTTTTGCTATTCGTTTGTTTTGTGATGATGATTCTGTCATTTTCTTAAATTTCTATCTTTCAACTTGACCAATCTACTCAGTGATTGTCGTTTAATGTTTTCAATCCGAGCGAAGCAGCAGACAATCCCTTCAATTTCTGCGTCCGACTCATCAGAATTTCATTTTTATATCTGTTCCGGTCGTTGTGCCCGGATTTTTTTGTCTGTTTTTCATGGCGAGGATACAGTTCCCCCACAGGAGTTCCGCATTGACTGCTAGTTTCAGTGTCAGGCAGTCGCCCTCACTCTGGCAAGCTCC
>OCHN01002839.1_pt1 | contig 10454 bp, 4 predicted proteins | sample 1538911 | NCBI WGS metagenome assembly OCHN01 (sample SAMN04571736, study PRJEB22368) | human gut metagenome | biome: human gut; material: stool | host: Homo sapiens | place: Luxembourg | collected 2013-01-11 | reverse complement strand
TGATGAAGCCGAAACTCCTAATTCACGACTTGCTAATGGATTATTAATATATGTGTTTATATATTTACCTGTCATTTTATTATATACATATACTTCATTACTATTACCTAATTCACCACCATTAGAAATATTATATCCATATTTAGGATTTCTTGAATTATAATAATTAATCAAATTAACTTCTATTTCACAAGCCCTCTCTTTTGTTATTTTCTCAATTATTATATAATGATAAAAATTATCCCAGCCATATTTTTGTATTGCATTCCAAAAATGAGCATTCCTATTTGAATTTTTAGGCTTATAACCTTTTCCATTTCGCCATCTATCTTTCGGTGTTTGAGAAGTAATTCCTACATAGACCTTATTGTTAATTTTATTTTTATGAATATAAACTAAATAAGCTTTATCATTCTTTTTCATTTCATGTCCTCCTTTCTTTTATTCTCCTTTTTAAATAAAAGGGCATTAAAAAAGAACAGCAAAACGCTGTTCTCAAAACTTTATATTTATTGCTTAATATATAAAACCACATATTATAGTCGTTGAGCGTCCTCCATATCTTTCGACTTAGGAGTTTCGTTGCGTCTGAGTGACTTGCACACTCGGTTTTCCCTAACCTATTTACTTTTTATGGTTTCTATCTTATTCAGACTGTTGAGTTATAAACTCATACCGCATTCACGCTTGTCGTTTCCAACTACGTTGTAGCGAAATAGGGTTATGGGGATTTTCCCGCAATTTAATGTGTTTAATGTGGACTAGACTAACGTGAAATCCACTATCGAATTCTCAATATTTAATAAGTCTTTCGGATAGCTGTCAGGACTATATATCCAATCAACACCATCAGAAGAACTTCCACCATCATTACCAGAAGAGTTATCCCAATTATCAGACCAATCATCACCACTATCAGATGAACCACCGCCATCAGAATAACCACCATCGGTATTAGCATTCTGTTCTGCCTGCTGTCTAGCAATCTCATCAGCAACTCTTTGTGCTTCATCATTACTATTCTTCAATAAACCTTGTACAGCAGCATTAATGTCACCACAAACCTTATTAATAGCGTTGTTGCCTTCAACAAACTTATTGCTGAAGTCACCTAATACACTATTAATACCATTTGTTATATTACTAGCGTTTGTACTCCATATATTTGACATAGATTCACTAAGCTTATAACCATAGTTCTCAGCAGTATCAGTGATAGTCTGTGAGATATTAGAAGCGTTCTCATTAGACTGGTCAATAATTTCCTGCATAGTTATATCAAATGAATCAAGTCGCTCATCGAGCCACGTTTTTGTAGTATCGGCAAGATTATCAAGAATAGCTTGAGTATCGCTTATAAGCTTTTCATACTCAGTATCTTTCAAGTCGTCTTTAGCAGTATTAATTTGGTCTTTAAGCTGCTGGATATTCTTCTTACCTTCCTCAGAGTTATCTCCTTGAACGGCAGAATATTGTTTCTCTAAAGCATTAAGAGCCTTTGTTTTTTCAGCTATAGATTTCTCATAATCATAAGCATCCTTTTGTTGATTCATAAGGTCTTTGTACTTTTGTATGACTTCATCAAGTTTATCAAGAAATGTATCATAGCCCTCTTGAACTAAGTCCTTAAGGGCATCCTTTTCAGATATACTTGAATTAATAGCCTCCTGTTGAGCCTTAATAAGCTCCTTCTTTCTATCAAGCAATTCCTTATCATAAGGATCATTAGCCAACTCTTCATTAATTTTAAATATCTCATCCTTATAAGCTTTAGCCTGATTAAGATATAATTGATATTTTTGTGCTATTAACGCCTGTGCAGCCTTACCATTGTCATTCATATTACCATTATCATCTGTAATATCTTCATCCTTTAGTAAGTCAACAAGGAACTGAGTTTCGTCTATAAGGTTGCTGACATCATCCCTTGTCCTATCGAAAGCATCCCAATTAATCTGTCTGATAGCATTATCATACTCAACTAATGCCTTTTTAGCATCATATATACTTGAAGTACAATCATCTATAGCAGACTGCATAGAATACCAATCCTCAGATTCAGCTTCAATCTTACCTGATGCCATAGCAGAATTAAGTGCCTTTGTAAGTGCGTCTCTTTCCTGTTCAAGCTTTTCAAGATTCTTCTGTTCCTGTTCCATCATAGAATTATTAAGCAGAGTAGAAGCAAACCAGCCCTGTTCTTCTAAGAGGTCATTATCCTTGCTATATAAATCCTTAATAGAATTTACTTTCCCAAGAACTTCTTCAAACTGTGATTGAATATTATCGAATCTACTCTTAGCAAGCTGTCTTATCTCAATGTTTAATGACTGTACAGAGTCAGCAGCATCTTGAGCCTTATCATATAAATCCTGGCAATCTGAAATTGCATCCTTGAGGTCTGCATCATAGACAGTTTCTATATTAAATGAACCGTTAGCAATCTGATCTTTGTAATAATCGCTTAAGTCATATGAATTGAATCTATCCATATAGAAGTCATAAGCATCTGACTGTGCGTTAATCTCTGATAACAATGTTTCCATAGAATCAGAGAGGGCATTATTACGATTAAGCCATGTACGTGTTGTATCAGATACTTTATTCTTTAAGCGGTCATATGCTTTGGAGATTTTAGATAAGAGAGGTTCTACCCAGTTGAAGTCCTGTGGCGATGGTTCAGAGGATGAATCACTTCCGCTAGATGAAGATGATGAATCGCTGGAATCATAACCAGACATTCCTTTCCAATCGACATTAATACTTGAACTAACCTGTTTAAAGCTATAGTTATCTAAAGCATCTACTGCAGCATTAGCACCATCAACAATACTTTGGAAATGGTTGTACATATTGTTGTATTCTTCATCCATAGCTTCTACTTCATCTGGATCTGCCGAATACATACCTGCATCATACCAGCCAGTTGTTTGTACCATCAATTTACCATTTGCATCCTGAACAACTTTGAAATAGTCAGACCAGACACCTGCTAATTCCTTAATAGCTTTATTGGTAATTTCCAGCTTAGCCTGTTCCATATTTGACCAGTTATCAACGTCATTGCCATACAAACTAGAAAGTTCATTATATAATTCTGGGTAATTAGTCATAACTGCATTAAAGAATTCTTCATCAGTCTGTGACTTATCTACTACAGATTGTATATACTGATTTTTGTCATTCTCATAAATAGTTTCAAGCTGTGAAAATAGCTCTTGTTCAGATATTATACCTTGCATATAATCTGAAAGTGCTGCCTTTGCTTCTGGATATTGTTTTGTGATTTTCTTCATAGAATCCACACCAATATTTCCAGTTTCCTCTAATTCACTTTGAATTTCCTTAATAATATCTGCTTCATTCTTAAGGTCTGCAAGATTGGTAGTATTATCTTTTCTGTCTTTATCTGTTAAATCCCTCAACATATCTGTTGGATCGTCAAAGTTAGAAGATGTTGTACCACCTATTCCATCCTGTGTCTCTTTAAGCTTGTTAAGATACTTAATAAACAACTGTGCTGCTGATTGTCCATCTTCTAGAATCAAATCAGTATCATTCAGCTTATCATTAAGAACATCAATCCCCTTAATATCATCCTCAGTAAGAGTACCTTCATTAAGTGCTGTTTTAAGCTTATCAACTATTGCCTGATAACTTTTATCATCTATAATAGAATCTAGTTTAACTGTATTCCATTCAGCAGACCTACCAGTATATCGGTATAAGTCCATTTCCTTCTTCTGCATATCGTCCCACATAGCTTGATATTGTGGATTGTTAAATGTGCCATCAGAATTCATAGAGTTCATTAATGTCTGCTTAAATGCTTCAAATTTCTCTATCTTATCTGAGAATGTTTCTTCTGCCATCTTTTCAGCAGATTCTTTTAACTTTTCATTGGAATTTGTATAATTAGAAATAAGATTATTATTGAGGTCAATACTATGTTGGTATTGAGCTTTAAGACTTTCATCAGAAGTGGCATTTAATTGTGCCTGTAATTCTTCATTTTGTTTCTGGAATTCCTCTAATTTCTGTTCATTAGCTTTAATAGCATAATCAAAATCAGATAATTCACTCGCTCTGTCTAAAAATGCACCGACATGGAAACCATCTGCATCACTTGATGCTTGGTAATACTGTTCCTGTTTACTAGCAGTATCGCCAGTTTCCATGCGATTTTCTCTTGTGTATGTTTTATATGCTTCGTCAGAGGCTTCTTTTGCTTTCTGCTTCTTAACCTCTTCCTGATTCTGTATCATAAGTCTTAACTCTTCATTAGTGAGTTTCAACTTATCAAGTTCAGCCTGTTCTACTAATGTAATAGTACCATTATTAGACTTTTCGATTAATTCAGCTATTCTACTTGTAGTCTCTGATAGTTTAGTTTTTAACTCATCAAGCTTTGTACATGCATCCGTATAGTCCTGTTGTGCATTTTCAAATGCTTCACGCTGTTCTTTTATAGATATTGTTAACGCATCTACTATCTTAACTGCTCCTGCAATAGCGCCTAAAGTTACTGTTATAGCAAGTAATACCGGATGTGCAACTGCAAGTGCTTTTAATGATGCACCAAGACCTTTGATGGCATTAGAAGCTGTCGTTGTTGAAGCTGTAAGACCTGTATTAGCTGCAACCATCTTCCACGCCTGTAGCTGTGCAAGTGCCTGTTCCTCACTAAGACCAGCCGTAACAAGTACTTGTTTCTTCTGACTAATAGTGAGTGCATCCGTTGATAGCATTAACTGTAACTGACTTTTCGATAAGCCGTTAGACAGTAATAATAACATATCAAAGCTTTTTGAAGATATACTTGTTGCATTTACTATATCCATTGCACTCTTGAATTTATTCAGATTAACATATGCTTCATATGTTCCTGTTTTTATAGATAGGAATGCTTTTGTAACACCTGTTACTGCTAATGCCCCCATAGCACCTTTAAGTGCATTTGTCTTGTTAATGAGATTTACAAGTGCTGTTGTTGCATCAAGAATACCACCATATACTTCTGACATATCAGAGTTCATTATCATAGATTCAAAAGAGGCTTGTAAAATGTTAGTTTTAGCTTCAAGCGATTCCTTATAAGAGTTATTAAACTTCTCAACTGCTGTTCCTGCTGAATTGGCTGCAACTGCTGTAAGCTCTAAAGTCTTATTGTAGCCTTCAAGAAGTGCTAAAAATCTATTCTGTTGTCGTGTGCCGCTGAAAGCTTTTGCGATAGAAGCTTGCTGCACACTTGAATATGTATTCCAACTTTTAGCAACTTCATCTAATACTGTTTCAAAATCTCTGAATTCCTGGTTAGTATCTCTTAATTTAATACCTACTGAATTCAATATTGTTTCTACATCTGATAAGCTTTCACCATCATCATCTACGAACTGACCAATCTTTACATTTCTGTATCTTGATAACAAAGTATTCATAAATGTACCGACAGTTTCTGCTGATTGCATTGTCTTATCTTGTACTGTACCTATCATAGCAGCCAGCTTATTAAATGATACTCCTGCTATATCCGCACTACTAGCACAATACTTTAATGCTGTGGCTATATCTCCGGATGACGTAGAAGCCGCCATATCAATAGCAACCATCGCATCTAATGCATCATTTACTTGATTAACAGACATATCAAATCCATTCATAGTTGCTAACAAATCCTCTGTTGCTTCACTAGAATTAATCTGACCTAACTTACTAAGCATAATAGAGTCTTTTATCAACTGATTAGATTCCTTCATTGACTTACCTGCTCTTAAGTAATCATCTGCTGCTTGTCCAACCTGTGTTGTTGTACTCGCAAGCTGTTTAGCCATACCATTATAATCTTTCAGTAAGTCTTTAACACTTGATCTGCTATCTCCTGTGGCAACTGATAAATCAGTTACAACCTTATCAAGCTGTACCATTGTATCTTTTGCACGTTCAGCAGCATCATTTATCTCTTTTAGTAATGCTAAATAAGCAGTAGTTTCTATTTTCCTACTCGAAAATGTACCTGCTACTGCATTCTTTAATCTTCCAAATACTGTTGTAGTATTTTTTGCTGAATTACTAATGTTATTCAGACCCTGCATAGTATTTTTGCTATTAACATTGATATTGACATCATACTTACCAGATTCAATATCCTTAAGTTTCTTCCTAAACTCGGATTCGTCCAAATTTGCTTTAATGTTTATTTGTTTCAATCATTTGCTCCTTTCCATAATTTTCTCTGCAATTTTCACTTAACATCATAGCCTCTTTTCCTCATTGCTCTCTGAAATATTTTGTCTATCCTGTCTGACTTTTCAATCTCATCTACAGCATAATTAACAAATGGTCTTGGCAGATTATGCTCTCCAGGGAAGTCATAGTAAAAGCCATTACTTCTACTGCCATCATTTATTAACTGTGGTAATCCATAGCCATGATTATATGTGCCGTAACCATTGTTAAACTGAGTAACATTGTCTACAGTAAGTGTCATATTCTTAACAGAACCTACGATATTATTAGGATCATCAATACCGCCCGTAGTACGTCTTTGATAAATAGTAGGTGTGCTTCTGTTAATAACTTCCATTTGAATATGTTTAAGTTCAATGTCCCTTGCTTCATCAAATACTTCTTTAGACAATACATCTTCCATATCAGACTTAATATCGTTCAATAGCATATCTACATCATCATATTTACTTTTCAATACACTTTTCCTTCCTATGTATATAAGAACTCAACATCTTTGTACTCCTTATATACTTTACTAATATCATAATCATAAGAAACTGAATCATAACTGATTCGCAAATAGATAGTTGCATAGATTATTGCAACAACTGTATAAATAGATTCATCATAAAGAACCTTGTCATTAACTTTTATTTTCATATTTTTATGGGATAATTTGATTAGAATAATCTGAAATGAATTAAATATAGTTTAGATATAATTGATAAATACTATGAATTAATAAGATAATTTTCCAGTTTTGAAAACAACTGTGGATATAGGTCTATCTTTCCTAACTTAAACTTGCTTAATATACTTCCGTCTATACCAACAATATATGTCTGCTTTTCTCTCATTAGTCTTTCTTTATAAAGATTTCTTAACTCTTCCTGTGTCAACTCGTTATGCTCCTTTCTTTAATGTATTCCAATTTTTTAGACAAAATAATAGAGCAAACAAGAACTCTCTCCAACAAAAAACTTATTTACTCTATTATAATTGGGATTGAATGATTTCTTATGAAAGAAGAATATAATACAGCTACTCAGCCTACGGTCTTTTCACCTTGCATTATATCTTCTTTCATATGTAGACATCTAAAAGCCTTATTTTATATAAGATTTTTGCACTTTTCACAAAATTTTTGATGTATTTTCATCACTTTTCACAAAGCATTGTATAAACAATTTTTCATTAACCTTAAAAAGTTCATTAAGTAATACTGAATTATCTTTGCAATCTGCATATTTTATGAGTGCTATAAAAGTATTAATAGACATATCCTTTTTGAATTTACTAGCTAATATTGTAGCCTGTAACTTTTTTAACTTATATAATGTAGCCTCATCATAATCATCTGCATTAGCATTTAATTTATGAACAGATTCATTATACTTATTAAATTCTTCTTTAAATTTATCTGTCTTATATTTGTTAATATCTTTCTTGTCAATCAAGCTTTTATCTATTAAACTGGATAAATTTATGTACTTTGAATTATCAACTCTTCTGTCAATACTTTTGTTAATGTAATCATACAATATATCCATAGGACAATTCATATGCCCCACTTCTTCAGTTTCAAACTTTTTGTCTGTTCTTGTCTGTTTTATAGCTGCATAAAATTCTGGATATTTGCAATCTCTTTATCCTTGTTATTTCATTCTTAACATTTATATCAAATGTTTTTTTACAAAGATCAATGGCGACCTGCCCCAATACAGATAAAATTATAAAGCAATCTTCCAGCTCCTTATCCTGCATGTCACTATCATAATAATAACTCATAGCTAACTGTGCTGTATCTGTTGATACTCCGATATCAGCCTGTGTAGCAGCCATTGCATTATCCATCTTTGCATAATCAGCCTGTGTCATATGGTATAAATGACTTCCAGATTCCGCTATGTCATTTATAATAGTAGGATAGTTGATGTATGCTGTTCTTGCTAACTCTGCCATTTCATATTGATTAGTTGCATAGACAAAATCAGAATCGCAGTCCTGTGAATTAAGTCTTGCTTGTGTATCAGTTCCTATTGCATTAAAGACTATCACATTATTACCAATATTGGAAAAATACTTAACTAATCGTTCTGGATAGACATTATATAAATGAACAATGTTATTAGGGCTGTTATGTGGGCTTCTAAAAGCTGCAAGCCTTTCACCTTCTGCAAATCTTGGTGTATAGCATTGAACACCATCACTAACCACCTCAAAACATCCTTCTGTATATGGGGCATACTTCCTATCACCTGCACTATTATTAACATTCCACACAACCTTGTCTAATAATGCAACTGGATTATCCATGATAGTAAGATTGTCACCTTCCTGCGGTAATTCACCTTGCATTAAAGCTGTCTTATACTTACTAACGTCCTCAGTCCATTTCTTTCTAAACAACCTTGTTTTCGTAAACTCTGGATTATGCTTTACAAGTGCAAGTAACATTCCATTTATATTGAAGTCGTTCTTTGTCTGCTCCAAATACTTGATATATTCATCAACAGATTTCTTCATATTGTTAGCCTTGGTTATTCCTATATCAGCTATTGGCTTTAATACTTCTGGATTATTAGTAGGTAGCGAACCATTCATCTGATATGATGATACCTGATAATTCCCCAGCTTACTTTCATGTGCCGACTTTACGATTGCAAAGCAATTACCATACTGCTTCATAATCCTATTGTAGTACTTAAATGCTTTTTTATATGTACCACCCATCATATCTATGAACTTAATCCATTTAATAGAATTGTTTGTAATTACCATCTTTATATCTGATAATTTCATTCTGCGACCAAATAAATCCGTATCATCACCTATATATGCTGTATCATAATTTATGCCCTGCTGCTCACAATAATCTTTAAAGAACTGCTGTATACTTCCTCTGAACAAACAGCTTTTAAAAAAGTGTGACCTAAGATATACAAAGCCAATATATCCATCTAACCATATAGAATCATCCACAAGACCCATTCCATCCCAGAGTACATTTTTTATATGTTCTTCCTTAAATTCCACGCTACATTGATTCTCAAAATACTTTTTTTCTGTTATTTCATGTTTGCCTGGATATCCTCTATTTATTCTTATGCCATACCCTTTTAATGCCTTCTTAGATTTTTCTGCTATGAAAGTATATTTATCAGACTTATCACTACAAAATGTATATCCTTTTTTATTAAGAATCTTTTCTACTTTAGGATTATCAAAATCAACGACATACTCGTCTAATGGTTTTATGACCTCAACATCTTTAAGACCTACAATGGCTGCCTTCATTTTATCTGAATATACATCTTCATCTTGCACCACAAGTATGTTATCCAATGGTACATTCATAAATCCTTTTGCAGTGGCTGTTGTTAATGTATCATAGGCACATAACTCCACTAGCTTAAATACCTTCTCTGGATCAGCTTTAGATTCTTTATCCATAATTGCATATAATCCCATCGTAAGATAATTAATAGCTTTATCAAATAACTCTTCTCTTATAAATGTACATTCACCCTTTTTAGCTTTTCCAGTTGTCCTATACAACATTTTATACTTTATCGTCTTTACACTCTTTATGTTTCCACTCTTATCTTTCTTATAATAACTGTAAGACACTCCATCTTTATAATACTTGTTTCTAAGGTCATTTTTATTCAACTGGACTTCCTGAGATTCGCTATTATTTTCATTATCTACTATCTTATATTTTGTATTGTATTGGAACTTTACAACTATAAAATCCTTACAATAATCTACATTCTGTCTTTTTTCTCTTGTAATACTACTGTTCATAAACCTTAAAAACAAACTATCAGATATAACAGACTTTTTATGTGTCAGCTTAAATTCAGACCAATCACTAAACTTACACATAACTTTCTTGTCCTTATTGTTATCTGCCACCTCTTGTAAAAATAAGCTACTAGCTTCTACTGAATGAATGTAAATTGCATTACAATCCTTTGTGTAATTAACTGCTATAATACTCTACCGCCTTTCGTTGTAATATGTATCTATTTATAGTATTCTCTGTTCTGATTGTGATTTAGGGTAAAAAATACCAACCACCTAATGTTGATGGTTGGTAAATTCTATAATTTTACAAATGTCATTAATACTGAAACAATAATTCCAAAAATTCCTATAAGGATTGAGATTATATTCATTTTATTGTTTTTTTCAACTTCTCCTGTAAGTCTTAAAAATTCTTC
>OCHN01002826.1_pt1 | contig 10506 bp, 10 predicted proteins | sample 1538911 | NCBI WGS metagenome assembly OCHN01 (sample SAMN04571736, study PRJEB22368) | human gut metagenome | biome: human gut; material: stool | host: Homo sapiens | place: Luxembourg | collected 2013-01-11 | reverse complement strand
TCCAGAGTTGGGCAGTCACGCAGAAATTCCATCATATAGATCATGGCGATGCAAAAGATGCAGGTGATCATATATGGAATGTAAGTACTTTTATTGTTGCGAATGTTCTGGACTGCCAGTTTTGAGAAAATTCCTTTACGCATGATGTTCACCGCCTGTCGTCAGTATGGTAAGCGTATCTGCAATCATCTGATACATTTCCTGACGGGATTTACTGCCCTTATAAATCTGATGAAAAACTTCTCCGTCTTTGATAAAAAGCACCCGGGATGCATGACTGGCGGCCTGTGCACTGTGAGTTACCATCAGAATGGTCTGTCCTTCTGCATTAATTTCGCCAAACATGGAAAGCAGAGCAGATGCCGCTTTGGAGTCGAGGGCACCTGTCGGTTCATCTGCAAGAATCAGCTTCGGGTCTGTGATCAAAGCTCTGGCAACCGCTGCACGCTGCTTCTGTCCACCGGAAACTTCATAAGGATATTTGTCCAGAAGTTCTGTGATCAGAAGTGCCTTTGCAATCGGACGGATTTTCTGTTCCATTTCTCTGTAATCTTCCCCTGCGAGAACAAGCGGAAGATAGATGTTATCTCTTAAAGAAAAAGTATCCAGCAGATTAAAGTCCTGAAAAACAAATCCAAGATTTTTTCTTCGAAAAGCAGAGATTTCCTTTTCAGTCAGATGTACGATATTTTTCCCTTCCAGGAGAACTTCTCCGGAAGTCGGACGGTCGAGGGATGCCAGTATGTTGAGAAGGGTAGTTTTTCCGGAACCGGATTCTCCCATAATTGCGACAAATTCACCATTTTCTACAGAAAAGGTGACGTTGGAAAGTGCCTGCACTTTGTTTCCGCCGAAATGTGTGCTGTATATTTTTTTGATGTTTCTTACTTCAAGTAAAGCCATAACCGGGCTCCTTTCTTTTGATTGATAAGATAAGTATAGAAAATTTTTCCGGCTTCTGCCATCGAAGCAGGTTACAATATACAAAAAAACCTTACATTTCTGTAAGGTCATTTCGCTGGATAAAGCAGCGGGCAATTCGCAGATATCAAGCCAGGGAGCAGCTTTGACATTGACACCCTTAGATTAATACATCATGAGATCTTTTCTGGAAAATTCCAGAAAAACTTTTGTTCCGGTTCCTTCTTCGGAAGTGATATAGATGCGATGTCCGAGTCGATTCATGATCTTCTGACTGAGATACAGTCCGATTCCGGTGGCACGGTTGTTTTCGCGTCCGTTAACTCCGGTGTAGCCTTTTTCAAAAATACGTGGAAGGTCTTCTTCGCGGATGCCGATGCCCGTATCTTCGATTATAAGTGTAATGGATGTGGCGGTGTCTGTAGCTGTAGATGTAGAGGATATTACAGTGTCTGAAAGATTATCTGAATTTTGATGGCTGCTGTTGACATCTTTCAGATAAATATGAATCCCACCGGCACGGGTATATTTGAGCGCATTTGACAAAATCTGCCCGATCACAAAGCCGAGCCACTTCTCATCGGTCAGAACGCTCTCTGAAATTCCTTTATAAGTCAGAGAAAGCTTTTTCGAGACAAAGATACCGGCATATTTATGTATCTGCCTACGGATGATCGTATCCAGGTTACAGCGTGAAAGTTTCAGATCCGAGGACATGTCCTCCGTACGCAGATAACCAAGAACCATTTCCACGTACTGCTCAATCTTAAAAAGTTCCGCGAGAGCATCCTTATTTTCTGATGGATTTTCCTGAAGGAGCAGCCGCAGGGCAAAGATTGGAGTCTTAATCTGATGTGCCCACATGGTATAGTAATCGGTCATTTCTTCCAGAGTCTTCTGCTTTGCAGTTTCAGCATCCATGCGCATGTGGTTCAGGCTGTGCATGATTTCCTGCTGAAGGGCATCTGCCTCATCAGAAGGAACTTCCAGACGCGACAGGCTGATATCTGGTGCTGCCGTGATCATCAGAAGATTATGAATTTTTTTCCGGTAATTATGAAAACCGACAGCATATGCGCCAAGCCCGGTCAGAAGCCAGAGAACTGCAATATACAGAACTGGCTCCAGGGGCAGTTGATACAGAAGAAAAATGATTCCTGTGAGTATCGTTGGAAAAAGCATCAGCAGAATATGAAATTTTATTTTGTTCAGATAGTCTACAAAAAGTTTCATATAATTAATAGTCCTTTATATGATGAGCACATTATACCATGTAGCCAAGTCCTTTTTTAGTAATGATAAAGTCTTTCAGACCTTCGCCTTCCAGTTTCTTACGCAGGCGGGTTATATTTACAGTCAGTGTATTATCATCCACGAAGCTGTCACTTTCCCAGAGTTTTGTCATAATTGAATCTCTGGAGACTGCTTTTCCTGCATGTTCCAGAAGGATTTCCAGAATGCGGAGTTCATTTTTTGTAAGGTCTATATCATGTCCGTTCCAGGTCAGTATGCAGCGGGAAGGATTCAGGACGGCACCTTTATGTTCCAGAACATTCCCCGGAGTCCCAAAAGAATAAGTACGGCGCAGGATTGCCTGAATTTTGACTGTCAGCACATCCAGATCAAACGGTTTCGCGATAAAATCATCCGCACCGCGGCTCATCGCCATGACCATATTCATATTGTCAGATACGGAAGAAATAAAGATAATTGGCACCTGCGAAATTCTGCGGATTTCCTCACACCAGTGAAAACCATTATAAAAAGGCAGCTTCAGATCCAGCAGGACAAGCTGCGGATCTCTGCGGGCAAACTCCTGTATAATATTGGAAAAATCCTCTGCGCAGGACACATCATATCCCCAGGAACAGAGATTCTTTTTCAGAAGATTTGCGATGATCTTATCATCTTCTACGATAAAAATACGGTACATATGCGCTCCTTTCTGGCTGATTATAAGGTAACTGTTCGCAGGTGATATTTACAGATAATACATATAGATAATACTTACAGATAATACCAGAAGGTAATATCCAGCGGGGTATTTTGAAAAAATGTCGTTTATAGCAATTCCAGAAAATAATGCAAGCAATCCAGCCCATCAGAGCGTGAAGTCCTGCGTCAGATATCTTTGCCGTGCGTCAGCACGCCTGCAGATACCTTCCTTGTCCTTCGCACTCTGCTGAACTGTCTTGATTGCATTATTTTCTGGAATTGCTATAGTTTACTGTTAGTTTACCAGACCTGGCGGCTGCTTTTGTAGTTTATTATTATAACAGTCGAAGTAGAGACCTGCAACTGAAAATTGCCTGTGAAGTTTTCAGAATAATATATTGACATTTATAAGGAAAGTTTTATAATGAAGCCAGTCATCGATGGCGTTACATTACATGAAAAAATAAAATTTAAGGAGCAGAAGAAATGAAAAAAGAGAACATGAAAAAATTTCTTACAATATGTATGTTTCTTATGGGACTGGTGATTTTTTCTGTATTGCCGGTACAGGCTGCTGCGCCGAAGATGTACACGCTTCAGCCGGGAAAAACCTATGATCAATATGATATTACCGGAGATGGAGAAAAAGACAACCTGAAAATTGTTCAGGTAGAAGGAGCATACGACGGCTATTGGGCGGAGCTGAATCTTTATGTTAACAGCAAAAAAGCCGGCACTATTAAAGGAAGTTTTAATGAAATGTCTGCAAGAATCATTACACTTTCCAATGGAAAATCTTTCCTTTGTGTAAGAGGTGGCACTGACAATGATATCAGCATTTTCAATGGATTGTATCAGTATCGTAACGGAAAAATCGTACAGGTTGTAAATTTCCTGAATACGATCTATGGACGTCCGGTAAACGATGCTGCGATATATTTAAATGGAAATTCCGTCACTGTAAGAACTGAAGAAATGTCTTATTCCCTTGGGTACTGCACAACAGCATATACCTATAAATATCAGAATGGTTCTTTAGTGCGTACATCTAATTATGGAAAATATACCAGACTGAATGCAGCAGATAAGACAACCGGACTTTTCACAGCAGCAAAAAATATTCAGGCGTATAAAGCACCGGCTTCTTCTGAAAAGTCATTTGTAATCCGAAAAAATTCAACAGTGAAAATTTTAAACTGCTGGACATCCGGAAATAAGATGTATATCCGCGTAAAATGCGGCTCCAAAACAGGATGGATAAAAGCTGTAACACTCAAGCAGTCAGCAGGACATGCAGGTTCTCCACAGTTTTCTAATGTAATGTATACAGGTTGATAAATCTGGAACATCTGGAATGCAGAGAACAAAATAATAAAGCAAAATAAGAAAATAATAGTGGGACGGTTTATCCGTCCCATTTCGTATAAAAAATGACTGTAAATGACTTAAAACAAGAAAAAATAAGTTATAGTCGTCTTAAAAACTACTATAAATAAGAGGATTCCTATAGAGAAAGAGATTACTATAAATAAAAGGAACCCTATATAAGAAATTTCCTATAGATAAATATAAATAGTTATGCTTCCAGTCTTACATGAAATTCGTAGTTAAAAGGAGAGAGCGCCGGATTTGATGGTTTTTTAAAATATGCAGCTTTTTTTGTGGGATGGTAATACACATAAATGTACATCAGATCTTTTGTGGATATTTTTGAACCATTTCTGATTTTTTTGTCTTCGTAATTTTCTCCTCCATGCCAATAGTATGCAGTGATCTTATCAATTTTGTATCCGGAAGCTGGTGTAACCTGAATTTTTGCAGTCTTACCTGCTATTTTGGTTTTAGTTCCCCAGTATCCTGCGAAAGCGGAGGCATAATCTTTGTTTCCGATTTTGAAGCTTTTGAAGACCTGATCAAATTTCTTAAAGGTAATTCTGGAAGAAAGTTTATAGGTTTTTCCATTCTGTTTTACTTTAAAATTAATGGTTGTTTTTTCACCATCTTTTATATTATGATTTGATTTCTGACCTATCCAGATGGCATTTGAAGCCAGACCGCTCTTTTTAGCCTGAAAATTCTTATTCGAGGATGTAATTCCAGTCACAGCAGCAGACGATGACAGATTTCCGATATACAGACTCTCCATCACAACCTTTGTCCCACCTTCGTTAATCTGATAGTGCAGAGTTGTTGCTTTCTGACATACCGGCTTTGCGGCCGCTTCTGCTACAGTAGGCATTGCTGCTGCAAGAAACATAACTATAAGAAAACCGTATAATAATGTACGTATTTTTTTCATTTTTGTCCTCCTCATATAATTAAATGTTTTTCGTTGAAAATTCAAGGTTTTTAAGTCTTTCATATCTCCCGGTACATATACTATTTGAATACAATTTCTATAAGTTCAGATGTCTGACGCTTCTCATTGAAAAATTCCGCTTTCAAAATATAGTTGCCTTTTCCTCCAAAAGCCTTAAATTTCTTAATTTCTTCAATGTTAAGCTGATTTCCGGATTTGTCAAATGCAACTAGAGAACGAAGAGCCCATCCTTTTTTTGCAGTTATTTTCAGTGTATTATTCTGCCTGGAGTATTTGCTATAGCTTAAATAAAGGCGGTCTGTTTTGTTTAATTTATTTCCGGATATATTTGTATTTCTGATTTTAACGGAAGAAACTGGATTCTGATATTTTAATATGGTAAATGGATACTTGGTTGTTTCTGCTTTAGAGCCAGAAAGTTTATCTTTTGCTACAACAGTAATTGTTGTATTTCCAGCCTTAGCAGGATAAAAATAATACCAGGTGTAACCATCGGAACGTTTGGTAGATTTTACAGTACCAAGTTTCCTGGACTGTGTGATTTTTACACTTGTTTTATTCAGGTTGTAAGAACCGAGAATATAACCTTTCTGTACATTAACCTGTGAATAAACCGAGCGTTTTTGTGCAGTACTTGTAGTCTGGGCTGACGCTGGAACAGACGCCAGCAACATTACCAGAACAACAAGAATGGCAGTGAGCTTCTTAAAATACTTTTTCATTGTTAAAAATCCTCCTTTGTATTGATGTAAAAATTATACATCTGTTCGAAAAAAAAATCCAGACCTTGTATTGTTCAGATATTTTCCATTTCTGTCTTTATATGATACAGAATCAGGAAGATGCCTACGATATTACGTAGGAAACTTTTCTAAAGTTTATTAAAGAACTTTTCCAGAGATCAGAAGCACAATCCGGTCCGGATCAAAAGCAGTTATTAAAAGCGTGTCAGTATCTTCAGAAAGAAATGCTCAAAGCAGAAGATAAAAAATATAAAATTTTATGTAACGTTTCTTTTTTCCATGACTTAGTTATATAGAAAGACATCAAACAGAGTAGAATAAAAAATAACAAATCAGACAGGAGAAAACTATCATGCGAGGAAGCAGAATTTGGAAAAAACAGAAATTGAAATAATTTACCGGAAGTATTTCCGTGATGTCTTTCTCTATATCCGCGCACTTTCCGAAAACGAGAGTCTGGCAGAGGAAATCACTCAGGAAACATTCCTGAAAGCAATGAATAACATTGAGAAATTTGACGGCCGAAAGGATATCCGCGCATGGTTATTTGTAATTGCGAAGAACACATACTTCCGTTACTGCAGACGAAACAAAATCTATGTGGGCGAAGAATTTTCGGAGACAATACAGGATTCCATGCAGGATGCATCCCCTGCGGTATTAGATCAGATTGTGCAGGATGAGACAATTCAGAACCTTAAACGCTATGCAGAACTGATACCGGAACCATACAGGGAAGTATTTCATCTGCGGATATACGGCGAGCTCTCCTTTGAGCAGATTGGAAAATGTTATCAGAAAAGTGCCGGATGGGCGAGGGTAACTTACCACCGTGCGCGACAGATGATAAGAGCACAGATAAGTCAGGAGGAAAAATGATATGGGAAAAATAAATTGTAATGTGATCCAGGATATTCTCCCATTGTATATTGATGATACAGTGAGCGATGACACAAAAGAACTGGTAGAAGAACATCTGCAAAACTGCGAAATCTGCCAACGAGTATATCATGAGACAAAGGCAGATCTTGAAAATGACATGAAGCTCTCTGCACAGACAAAAGAAAGCAGCAATGGAGCAAATGATCTGAAGAATTTCAGCAAATTTTTAAAGAAAAGAAAGATAAAAACAATTCTGGTTTCAATTGCAGCAACCGTAATTTGCTTTGTGGCAGTATTTACTTTTATGAACAAACATGTTACATATATCAGCTACAAAGATGCCGGAATCACTATTGTTCAGGATAATGAAGATGAAGTAACATATAAAACGAATATAAGAGGAAATTACCACTGGAATACATCTTTAGACAGCGAAACAGGCGTAGGAACTATCCATTTTGAACAGAGTTTATGGGAGAAATATGTAGATAGTATTTTTTATCCATTTGATCATATTCACAGCAGTCTGAAAAAAGATGAGATAAAGGAAATGTATGTAGATAAAGATGGAACTACAACTACAATCTGGGAAGCTCCGGAGGAAGAACAGAAAGCTTATTTATCTGAGGAGCATACAGAGCCGTTAGGATAAAAATTCACGAAGAGGTTGTCATGGAAGGCAGCCTCTTTTTGTAATTGCCGATAGACATTCTCTTTCTATATGTTACAATAGAACAAGAATATGGAAAGAAAGACAGGAAATCTAACTATGAAAAAACAACTAAATTATGCAGATATCATAAAGGAAGCTCTGATCCTGACAGGTGCGGTAGCGATCATTGCGGCAGCAGTTTATTTCTTTCTGGTGCCGAGCCACACCTCAGTAAGCAGTATCTCAGGTCTTGGTATTGTGTTATCAAACTTTGTGCCATTGCCATTGTCAGCAATTACCATGATCCTGAATGTCGTGCTTCTGATCATTGGCTTCTTCACCTGTGGACGTGAATTTGGCGTAAAAACAGTTTACACAAGTATTGTTTTGCCACTGTTTATCGGTCTTTTTGAAAAAATATTTCCGGATTTTGGTTCCATGACCAACAGTCAGGAACTGGATGTGCTCTGCTACATTCTGGTAGTCAGCGTAGGTCTGAGTATTCTTTTTAACAGAAATGCATCTTCCGGCGGACTGGACATCGTGGCAAAGATTATGAACAAATATCTGCATATGGAACTGGGAAAAGCAATGTCCCTTTCTGGTATGTGTGTGGCACTTTCCGCAGCACTGGTATATGACAAGAAAACAGTCGTACTGAGTATTCTGGGAACTTATTTTAATGGCATGGTTCTTGACCATTTCATCTTCGACCATAACATTAAACGGCGTGTCTGCATCATTACGAAAAAGGAGGAAGAACTCCGCAAATTTATCATCGAAGATCTGCACAGCGGTGCAACGATTTACGAATCCATCGGTGCCTACAATATGCAGAAACGTAACGAAATCATTACCATCGTAGATAAGACAGAATATCAGAAATTAATGAATTACATCAATCATGAAGACCCGAAAGCATTTGTGACTATCTATAATGTATCAGATATGCGTTACCAGCCGAAAAAGTAAAGATGAAATCCCCCGTTTCTTTTGGCAGAAGCAGACGGGGGATTTCTTTCTTAATGAAAATATTTTCCTGCTATAGCATAGAAGTGGTTAATATGATAGAATAGACGATAACGCAGTGAAACAAAAAGAAAGCGAAAGTTACTGAGTACAGAGTAAATAGTAACAGGAAAAAATAAAAAGGGGAAAAAGATGAGAAAAGAAAGAGGAATTGCCCTGCTACCAATCGGTGTATTTCTTGTATTATACCTTGGCCTGGGCATTTTATTTGAATATGTGATGAAAATACCGATGGGATTTTATAATGTTCCTATTGTAGTCGCATTTCTGGTCGCAATTCTGGTTGCCTGTCTTCAGAACAGAGAATTGAATTTTGATAAGAAACTGGAAATTATGGCACAGGGAGTCGGAGATAAGAACATTATTACCATGCTTTTGATCTTTCTGACAGCAGGTTCTTTTGTCGGTGTTGTGGGAAGAAGCAGTGCGGAAAGTGTAGCATACTGTATGCTGAGTCTGATTCCTGCCAGATTTTCCGTGGCGGTTTTATTTGTGGTTGCCTGTTTCGTGTCCGTGGCAATGGGAACATCTGTGGGAACCATTACGCTTCTGGTTCCTATTGCATCAGCCGTCTCCACAGCTTCTGGATTCAATCTTGCATTCTGTGTGGCATCTGTGATGGGAGGTGCCATGTTCGGAGATAACCTTTCCTTCATTTCCGATACAACGATCGCAGCTTGCAACGGTCAGGAATGTGAAATGAAAGATAAGTTCCGGGAAAATTTCTGGATCGCTTTTCCGGCGGCAGCAGCAACACTGATCTTAATTCTGATCCTGTCATTTCAGACAGAGATTCAGGGACATATCAGCCAGTCCTATCATCTGCTTCAGATTCTTCCATATGTACTGGTGCTGATCGGAGGAATCATTGGGATTAATGTGTTTATAGTACTGCTCACAGGAATCGTGTCCGGTGCAGTGATCATGCTGATCGGCGGATATACCACACCGGTAGATCTTCTGATAAACATGGGGTCCGGTGTGTCAGGAATGTTTGAAACCTGTATGGTGGCAATTCTGGTAGCAGCCATGTGTGCACTGATCCGTGAGTACGGAGGTTTCGATGCACTCTTAAGCTGGATTCACAAAATTTTCCGTGGAAACAAGGGCGGCCAGCTTGGAATGGGACTGCTGGTAGGGACGATGGATATTGCCACTGCAAACAATACAGTGGCAATTGTCATGGCAAATCCAATTGCAAAAGAGATGGCACAGGAGTATGGGATCACACCAAGAAAAGCGGCATCACTTCTGGATACTTTTTCCTGTATTTTTCAGGGGATCATTCCATATGGTGCACAGATGCTGGTGGCGATTTCCGCAGTGAATGAACTGGGTGGTGAAATCTCCGCATTCCAGATCATGCCGAAACTGTTTTACCCGATGTTCCTTTTGCTCAGTTCACTGATAACGATCATGAAAAGCGGAAAAACTTCTGAAGAGCAATGCGATCAGAGTGAAACTGAGTTTTAGTCTGAATATATAGAAAAACACTAAGGTTACACCCACTGGAAGCTGTAAATTTAGTATTTTTTTTCAAAAAATACTTGACTTTCCACCTTATGGAAGCCGTATAAAGTAAGCACAGACAGGACAGCAAATTTCCAGATGCACTGTCAGAAAGCAAAGAGGTATCAATATGAAGATCAAACAGGTGGAGGAGTTAGTAGGCATCACCAAAAAGAATATCCGTTTCTATGAAGACCAGGGGCTCCTGAATGTAGAGCGCGCGGAGAACGGATACCGGGAATATCATCGGGAAGATATTGTCCGACTTCAGGAAATCAAATTATTCCGGAAGATGGATATTTCCATTGAAGAAATGCGAGCTCTCTTCGAGAAAAAGAAAAGCCTGCAGATCTGCCTGGAACAGCATCTCAAAGAACTGGAACACCGCAGGGAAGGTCTGGCGAAGATGCAGGAGATGTGCGAGCGCCTGATCGCAGAGCACCAGTCTCTGGATACCTTAAATGCCGAGAACTGTCTGGAAGAAATCGAGCAGATGGAGAAAGAGGGTGCAAGGT
>OCHN01002821.1_pt1 | contig 10530 bp, 6 predicted proteins | sample 1538911 | NCBI WGS metagenome assembly OCHN01 (sample SAMN04571736, study PRJEB22368) | human gut metagenome | biome: human gut; material: stool | host: Homo sapiens | place: Luxembourg | collected 2013-01-11 | reverse complement strand
CAGTCTGTCTTCCAACATATACAGTGAATACATTGCCGGACGATGCTCTTTCAGATACGTTTTCCGCATCATTCCATATTTCCCATAATGCGGTTCTTCATCTGTACTGACAAGATTCGGATAGTAAATTCCGTCTGCGCCAAGTGTGTAGGTTCCACCCATTTTTTCAAATGTGCTTTTCATGTGTTATTCCTCCTTGAAATCAGCGATGTCCTTAGATCATCGCAAAATATTTCAGGGCAGCCTTGATAGCATCTTCTTTCTCTTTCGGACACTGTGGCACTTTGGGATTTTCTGTCTTTGGCAGATTATAGTTTTCTCCCACTTCAATTCCACATTTGCGTTTTACCTGAGAAATATATAAACTTGAAACCTTCAAGCCAAATTCTTTCAGCACATAATCTTTGATTTCCTGATAGGTTGCTTTCAACTCGGCACTGGTGGCATCCAGCTCGTCCAGGTCTAAGTCAATCTCTATCGTGTCATCTGGTTTTTGTTGGGACAAAAGAACAACTGTCTCCACATGGCACGTCATCGGGAATTGGTCAACCCCTCGGACTTTCTTTACTTCATACCCCAGCTCCCCAAGCACCTTCACATCTCGTGCCAGCGTTGCGGAATCGCAGGATACATACACGATGCGGTCCGGCTGCATGCTGGCCATGGTGTGGAGGAGGTTTTCTTCGCAGCCTTTTCTCGGCGGATCGACGACGATGACGTCCGCGTGGGCGTGTTCGCCCGGATGGTCTTTGGCGTACTGTTCGTAGTAGGCCGGAAGAATCTCTTCCGATTTTCCAACGAAAAATTCAGCGTTTTCGATCTCGTTAATTTTCGCATTGTTCTTCGCATCCGCGATTGCCTCCGGGACGATTTCGACGCCGTAGACTTTTTTGGCTTTCTGCGCGAGGAACAGGGAAATCGTTCCGATGCCGCAGTAGAGATCCCAGACCGTCTCATTTCCGGTGAGGCCTGCGTATTCCAGGGCAAGACCGTACAGCTTTTCCGTCTGCGCCGGGTTGACCTGGTAGAAGGACAGCGGGGAGATCCGATATTTTACGTTTCCAATATAGTCTGTGATATACCCCTGTCCCCACAGGCAGCGGATTTCTTTTCCCATGATCACATTGGTCCGCTCACGGTTTGCGCTTAGGGTAATGCTTGTCATGCCTTCGAATTCTGTCAGCGATTTGATGAGTTTCTCCTCGGCCGGCAGTTTCTTTCCGTTCACAACGAGACAGACCATAATCTCTTTCGTCATAAATCCAAACCGGATCAGCACATGGCGCACCAGGCCTTTGCCGGTCTCCTCGTTGTATGCCGGAACGCCGTTCTCCTCCATCCAGGCAAGAATGCGGTTCAGAATCTCCTCGTTCTGCTCCACGCCGAGATAACAGTTCCGGTTTTCCATGATCTGATGCGTTCTTCCCGCATAAAATCCCGTAATCAGCTTTCCATTTCTATCCTGCCCGATCGGAAACTGGGCTTTGTTTCGATAGCGGAACGGATTTTCCATCCCCACGATCGGCTCCATCGGGATCTCCGTCATGCCGCCGATGCGCTGGAGATTTCCGGCGATTTTCTTCTCCTTAAAGCGAAGCTGCTCCGCATAGTCGAGCATCTGCAACTGGCATCCGCCGCACGGACGTGCAACCGGGCAGACCGGCTCGACGCGGTGTACGGACGGCTCGATCAGGCGCATCAGGCGCGCGTAGCCGTAATTTTTCTTTGCTTTGATCACTTTTACCTCGGCAAGATCGCCGATGACGGTGTCCTTGACAAAGAGGGTATAGCCCTCGCATTTGCCTATACCCTCTCCGTCGTGTCCCATATCTTCAATTTTCACCGTCAGTACATCATTTTTCTGATAGCTCATGAAAAGTCTCCTGTTCTGCGGATGTTGGACTCAAAGAACCGGTTGTAGCCAAGCCACTCATTGCCGGCCGGCGCTGCGTCAAACAGCTCGGTCAGGGTTTCCATTTTGGCATCGGCATTGTCCGCCAGGTTCAGCGCTACCGCCTCTACCATTGCCGGTTTTTTCGGGGAACCGTATTCCAGCTCGCCGTGGTGCGCCAGAATGCAGTGCTTTAACTGATTCTCGAGTTCCTGTGGGAAACCGTCGATCTTCTGCGCCGCATCGTGTACCATCTCCGCACCGATCATGATGTGGCCGAGCAGCTGTCCGTCATTGGTGTAATCGTTCTGCGGGAATAAGGAGAGTTCTTTCGTCTTTCCGATATCGTGCAGAATCGCTGCCGTAATCAGCAGATCGCGGTTCAGAATCGGATACGATTTTACCATAAAATCGCAGAAACGGGTGACACTTAACGTATGCTCTAAAAGGCCGCCAACGAATCCGTGATGCACGCTTTTTGCTGCAGAGCTCATGCGGAACCGTTTTGCGGTCTCCTGATCCTGGATAAAATAATACGTCAGCAGTCCGGAGAGATACTGATTTTTCACCGTTCCGATCCAGGAGAGCAGCTCCTGATACATCGTATTGATGTCGTAACGGCTCGTCGGCAGATAGTCCGCCGGATTATATTCGCCCTCTTCCGCTTTTCTTGCATTTTTAATGGAAACCTGAAGTGCTCCATTAAAACTGGAAACATCTCCCATAATATCTACATAATCCAGTGCTTCAAATTCACGGATTCCCATAGAATTCGGATCCCAGATTTTCGCATCGATCGTACCGGTTTTATCCTGTAAGATCACGTTTTCGTACTGTTTTCCGTTTTTGGTAACAGCCGACTGTTTATGTTTGCAGAGATAAATTCCGGAAATGCGGTTTCCTTCCCGGAGTTCGTTGATATACTTCATAAAAATAAATCCTCTTTTTCTAAAATAAATGCGGACACAGTGTTCCGTTTTTGTTTCTATGATGCCGTTTTTATGATGCAAAGCCTGTGCTCCTGCATGCCTTACCAATTCTACCAGATTTTCCTGCAGAATGCACGTATTTTTTCATCCGCCAGTGGAAAACCATTCGAAAAGAAAAGCTTCCGGAAGCCCCACCGGCTAAAACCGGCTTTTTCTGCTCCCGAAAGCCTCTGTTTTTTATACTTCCCCCATCGTCACATCAAACGTCATCTCCGCATACCCTTCGGCGCCTTTCCGCATCGCCGTCACGGTAACCACGTCTCCTGTGCTGTATTTGCCAAGCTGTTCATGGTACTGTTTGATCGTCTCAACCTTGTGCTCCCCGAGCTTTACAATCACATCGTACTCTTTCATGCCCGCCATCATCGCCGGAGAATCGTCTGCGACGCGGCTGATGAGAACGCCTTTTGGAATGCCGGTTTTATCGGAAAGTTCTTCTGTGACATCCTGTCCGCGGATGCCGATATACGCGCGGCTCACGTTGTTGGAAAGATTTTCGATCAGCTTTTTGATCTGGGAAATCGCAATGCCCGTCACCACGTTGTTTCCTTTGGCGCTGTAACTCTGCGCAATAATGCCGACGATTTCGCCGTCAAGATTTACCAGAATGCCGCTGCCGTCCGTGCTGCCGAGGATGTCGGTGGTCAGCAGATTGTACTCATTGTCCAGCGCGGAAATCTTGTTCGTAACCGAAGTCACCACACCGTACGCAATCGAATTGCTGTAGCCGACCGGGCTTCCGACAGCCACGACCGGGTCACCCTGGCTGACGAGATACGAACTGCCGAGCGGCGCAACCGCAAGACCGTCCCGTGTTTCCTCATCCAGCTTCGATTCATCCACCTTCACAATCGTAAGGCCAGTGCTCGGATCGTGGCGCTGGTATGTGGCATCCACCATCGTCTCGTCCCAGAAGGTGACCTGAATCCGCTCCACATTTTCCACGATGCGGTATTCCGTCAGAATAAAGAGATCCTGCCCATTGTCCGCAACAATCAGACCGGAAATCTGCTGCTGGTTTTCATAGTTCTGGTTAAAATAGTCCATCTGATTGGTAATGCCGATGACAGTAACCAGCGCTCGTTTTGGTTTTTCCGTTACTTCCAGCATATCCTGGTAGAGCGCTTCATAATTTTTCAGGCTGCTGTCCTTTTCCTCCGCATCCGTTTCCCCATCGACACTGGAAACCTCGCTGCCCTCCTCCGGCTCTTCGGAAGTGCTGCTTTCCGTTCCCTCTGCCGCTCCGTTCTCCTCTGTGCTTTCGGAAACCGTACTTTCGGATACACTGCTTTCTGAAGTACTGCTATCCACTGTAGAACTGCTGATTTCCGAACCGGAACCGCTGCTGTCTACCGACGCACTCGCCGAAGATGCGGTAATTGTCTCATCCGGCTCCTGTCCGCTGTTTGGATCCTCATCTCCCGGGATATCCACTTTCGCCGGCGGCTCTTCCCTGGTAACTGCTTCTGCAATCTTTGGCTCTGTCACCGCAAATACCGCGGCCGCAACCAGACCGCCAAGCGCCGCAAGTGCCAGCCATCCGGCAATCAGAAAAACAATCTTTTTCCAGTCGGGCGGCTGCTTTTTGATGCTCTCTTTCATGAATTTGTAAGGTTTTGGGTCATTTTCCATACATTTCTTTCTCCATACATCTGTATTCCATACCGAACTGCTCTGCGCATATGCGCTTCCGCAATCTTCACATACATAAAAAACTTTACCAGATAGATATGAACATTTTATGAAGACTGTTACATTTTTTTCTCATTTGCGCAACATCCTGCATTTTCTCGTTCTTGGGGTTTCTTTCTTTTCTTTTTTAAGGTATAATTGGGGGAGTGGAAAAACCTGTGACCCACATTCCACTTCCGGTCTGTACTTCCCGTGCAGATATATGATCAGATCGCTACTGTTCACTCAGCAGTGAAACACTTGCTGTTTCGCTGCGTAAGAAAGTGATTCAGGTGTGAGCAGCCCTCCTTTTGCGAAGCAAAACTTTAAATGAGGGCTGCGAATGTTACAGTTCGCAGGGTACCTGTGAACTGTAACATCAGATCCGTGCGGTATTGCATCAAAAATACCGCGTTATCTGTAGACAATGACTGAATTATGAATTACGAAAAGGTAAGTATTATGAATCAGAAAGCATTAAAAACGCTCGAATACGACAAAATTATCGAACAACTGGCTTCATATGCCAGTTCTCCGCTGGGCCGGAAGAAATGTCTGGAGCTCGTTCCTTCTTCTTCCCTCTCCCAGATTACGCGGATGCAGCATGAGACACACGACGCGCTCACCCGGCTCTTTAAAAAAGGCCACATTTCCTTTGGTGATGCCAAAGATATCCGCGGCGCATTAAAGCGTCTCGAAATCGGCAGCTCCATGAACATCACGGAGCTTCTGCAGACCGCCGCACTTCTGGAAAACACGGCACGCGTCAAAGCGTACGGCCGCCGCGAAAATGCGGACCAGACGCCGGACAGCCTCGAAGATCTCTTCGAAACACTGGAGCCTCTGACGCTGCTTTCCACGGAAATCCGCCGCTGTATTCTCTCCGAGGATGAAATCAGCGATGATGCAAGCCCGAATCTACGCCGCATCCGTCGTTCCATCAAATCGTGTGAGGAAAAAATCCACAGCCAGTTAATCTCGCTCGTCAACGGTTCCTACCGCACGTATCTGCAGGATGCCGTCATCACGATGCGCGACGGCCGCTACTGTATCCCGATCAAATCCGAGTACAAAGGCCAGGTTCCTGGCATGGTACATGACCAGTCCTCGACCGGTTCCACCTTCTTTGTCGAGCCGATGGCCGTTGTCAAACTGAACAACGATATCCGTGAGCTGGAAATTGAAGAAGCAAAAGAAATCGAGGTCATCCTCTCTACGTTGAGTGCCCAGGCAGACCTGCACCGCGATGAGATCCGTTACGACCTCGAAAACATGGTAGAGCTTGACTTCATTTTCGCGCGCGCCGCTCTTGCAATGGAGCAGAACGCCAATGAGCCGATCTTCAACACCGAAGGTAAAATCCACCTGCGCAAGGCACGCCACCCGCTGATCAATGCGAAAAAAGTCGTTCCGATTGATCTGTCGCTCGGCGAAGATTTCGACCTTCTGATCGTCACCGGACCGAATACCGGTGGTAAGACGGTTTCCTTAAAGACGGTCGGACTCTTAACACTGATGGGCCAGTCCGGACTTCACATTCCGGCACTCGACCGCTCCTCCCTTTCCGTTTTCGACGAGGTTTACGCCGATATCGGTGATGAGCAGAGCATCGAGCAGTCGTTGAGTACCTTCTCCTCCCACATGACGAATGTGGTTTCTTTCCTCGACAAGGCAGACCGCAATTCCCTCGTCCTGTTCGATGAACTCGGCGCCGGTACCGACCCGACAGAGGGCGCGGCGCTTGCCATCGCGATCCTCTCTACGCTCCACGAGCGCGGCATCCGCACCATGGCAACGACACACTACAGTGAACTGAAAATCTATGCCTTATCCACACCGGGCGTGGAGAATGCCTGCTGTGAATTCGATGTCGAGACTTTAAGCCCAACATACCGCCTGCTCGTCGGCGTTCCTGGAAAGAGTAATGCGTTTGCGATTTCCAGCAAACTCGGCCTGCCGGACTACATCATCAACAAGGCAAAAGACGAAATCAGCGAGCAGGATGAATCGTTTGAGGACGTTCTGACCACTCTCGAGCAGAACCGGATCACACTGGAACGCGAAAAAGAAGAGCTTGCCCGCACCCGCGCGGAAGTCGAATCCCTGAAGCAGAGCCTTGCCAAGAATCAGGAACAGATCGACGCAAGAAAAGAAAAGATGATCTCCAATGCAACCGAGGAGGCACAGAGAATTCTCCGCGAGGCGAAGGAATACGCCGACCAGACGATGCGCGATTTCCAGAAATTTGGAAAAGAGAATGTTTCCGTCCGCGAAATGGAGCAGAAACGTACCGCTCTGCGTGAAAAAATGAACAAGCTCGATAAGAAAAAGGCGAAGGAAGTGCCGAAGCGCACCGGAAATCTCCGCCCGCAGGATCTTCATCTCGGCGATGCCGTCAAAGTCTTAAGCATGAATGTCAAAGGTACTGTCAGCACCCGCCCGGATTCGAAGGGAAATCTCTTCGTCCAGATGGGTATCATGCGGACCAAAGTGCATATCTCCGACCTTGTGCTGATCGACGAGGCTGTCATCACTGGCCCGTCCATCTCCCGCACAAGCAGCGGAAAATCGAAGCTTTCCAAGGCTGCCACGATTTCTACCGAGATCAATCTGCTCGGAAAAACGGTGGATGAAGCGGTTGCCGAACTCGACAAATATCTCGATGACGCTTATCTCTCCCATCTGCCGAGTGTCCGCGTTGTCCACGGAAAAGGAACGGGCGCACTGCGGAAAGGCATTCACAATTATCTGCGCCGCCAGAAACACGTAGCGGACTTCCATTTAGCGGAATTCGGCGAGGGCGATGCCGGCGTTACGATTGTTACGTTTAAGAAATAAAAACTCAGGAAAATATGGGACGGAACGCATACTGTATGCGGTTCCGTCCTGTCCCCAGTGAAGGAGAATCTTTTATGGCTTCCAAACAGAAAATTCTGATCGTCGATGACGATAACAATATCGCAGAACTGATTTCTCTCTATCTGACCAAGGAATGCTATGACACAAAAATTGTAAACGATGGAGAAGAGGCTGTCCGGGAGTTTCACTCCTTCCAGCCGAACCTGATTCTGCTCGACCTGATGCTGCCCGGCATGGACGGCTACCAGGTCTGCCGCGAAATCCGGCACGATTCCGATGTTCCGATCATCATGCTCTCGGCAAAGGGCGAGGTGTTCGACAAAGTCCTCGGCCTGGAGCTCGGCGCGGATGACTACATCATCAAACCATTTGATTCCAAGGAGCTCGTTGCCCGTGTGAAAGCAGTGCTGCGGAGATTTCAGCCATCACGCACGATCCCGGTGTCCGCGACCGCAGGAAAATGTGTCGAGTACCCGGATCTTATCATCAACCAGACGAACTATTCCGTCATTTACCAGGGCCGCACCGTCGATATGCCGCCGAAGGAACTGGAGCTTCTCTACTTCCTTGCTTCCTCACCAAACCAGGTCTTTACGCGAGAACAGCTCCTCGACCATATCTGGGGCTATGAGTACATCGGCGATACCCGCACGGTAGACGTTCATATCAAACGTCTCCGCGAAAAAATCAAGGACCATGCCTCCTGGGCCATCACGACGGTCTGGGGCATCGGTTACAAGTTTGAGGTTAAAAAATAATGCGACGCACGCTTTACCGGAAATTAATTCTCATTTATGTCATTCTCGCCATTGCCGGCTTTACGCTGATCTCAACGGTCGGCTCCCGCATGGTGGAGGACAGTCTGGTCTCCAGCGCGAGCACCAGTCTGTACCGGGAGGCCACGCAGATCGCTTCCAAACAGGGCGACCTTTATTACCACAGTGAGCGTTCCCTGACGGATCTTTACAATTCGCTCAGTGCACTGGCTTCCTATCACAATTCCCAGATCTGGCTCATCAGCGCAGACGGGGAAATTCTGCTGAACACGGCAGCTGCACTCGATGAGGAAAACCCGGAGATCATCGACGGTTTTGATCCGGTTGCGCTCGGCAGCGAGTATTACAGCACGGGAACATTTTTCGGCTATTTCGAAGACAAGATGCTGAGCGTCATGGTTCCCGTCACCTCCGATTTCCGGATCAATGGCTATGTCGCCATCCACCTTCCGCTGCAGGACGTCTATCAGCAGAGGGAAAGTCTGCTGGCACGGATTGATTTTCTGTTCCTGCTCGTGTTCGGACTCTCGTTTGTGATTCTGATCTTTTTCTCCCTCGTCGTGTACCGGCCGCTGAAAAAGATCATCAACGGTGCAAAGGAGTATGCCTCCGGCAACCTGACCCACAAAATTGATGTTAAATCTCACGATGAGATGGGGTATCTCGCTTCCACGCTGAACTACATGTCCGGCGAGCTGAACAAGACCGGCGAATACCAGCGGAAATTTGTGGCGAACGTCTCTCACGACTTCCGCTCACCGCTGACCTCGATCAAAGGCTACGTGGAGGCGATCCTTGACGGAACGATTCCGCCGGAAATGCAGGAAAAATATCTGAAAATCGTTCTGTTTGAGACAGAACGGCTGCACAAGCTGACGCAGAGCCTGCTGACGCTGAACGACATCGACGATAAAGGGAATATGCTCGATCTAACCTCGTTTGACATCAACGCCGTCATCAAGGATACCGCCGCTTCGTTTGAGGGAACCTGCACGAAAAAGCGGATTTCCATTTCACTGATCCTCGCATCGCGTACTTTGTATGTCTGCGCCGATATGGGAAAAATCCAGCAGGTGCTGTACAATCTCATTGATAATGCAATCAAATTCAGCAACAACGATTCCACCATCACAGTTGAGACAACGGAGAAGCACGGCAAAGTCTTCGTCTCCGTCAAGGACACCGGCTGCGGCATTCCAAAGGCAAGCATCACGAAAATCTGGGAGCGCTTCTACAAGCTCGACGCCTCCCGCGGCAAGGACCGCAAAGGAACGGGACTTGGGCTTTCGATCGTCAAAGAGATCATCACTGCGCATAACCAGAATATCAATGTCATCAGTACAGAGGGCGTTGGTACCGAATTTATCTTTACACTCGCCAAAGGCGAAGCACCAAAATAAGCCCCTCCGCCGAGGGGCTTTTTTGCCAGACATATCAAACTAACTCTGGAGGTAATTTTCACTATGAACCCAAACACCATTGATTCCATCATCAAACAGCTCATTGCATCCCACACCACCATTTCCACCATGGAAAGCTGCACTTCCGGCCTGATCGCCTCCCTGATCACCGACACCGAAGGCGCCTCCGCCATTTTCCCCGGCGGCTACGTCACGTATCTGAACGAAACCAAAGTCCTCGTCGGCGTCAACCCTTCCGTCATCGAAATCCACGGCGTCTACTCCCCCGAATGCGCCGAAGCCATGGCCCGCACAGTACAAGAAAACCTGCACACCGCCATCGCCATCGGAATCACCGGCACAACCGGAAATCTCGACCCCAACAACGCTGACAGCGTACAGGGCGTCGTCTACTTCTGTATTTTATACAAAGCCCAAGCCCACACCTTCACCTTCCAGACCAACGTCTCCGGCATGACCCGCCACGAAATCAAACAGCTTTACGCCGAGCAGGTCTTCGCCGAATTGGAAATGATCTTAACTTCTTCCTTATAAAAAGAATGCAGCTCCGTCTACGATCACCAGAGTCCCGTCCGTCTACCTCCACTCATGCGTCCGCAAATGCCCCGCGAGCTGCATATGGTCAAAGTTATTCTGCCGCAGTGCCTCGTACAGTACGATCGCCACGGAATTTGAAAGGTTCAGCGACCGAATATCATTAATCATCGGAATCCGCACCGCCGTCTCCTGATTATCGTACAGAATATCCTCCGGAATCCCCGCGCTTTCCTTTCCGAACATGATAAAGCAGTCCTCTTCATACTGCACATCCACATACGTCTGCGGCCCCTTCGTCGTCGCATAGTAAATCTTCGCCCCCGGATTTCTCTCCAGAAAATCCTCGTAACTCTCATACACCGTCACATCCAGCTTCGGCCAGTAAT
>OCHN01002818.1_pt1 | contig 10535 bp, 10 predicted proteins | sample 1538911 | NCBI WGS metagenome assembly OCHN01 (sample SAMN04571736, study PRJEB22368) | human gut metagenome | biome: human gut; material: stool | host: Homo sapiens | place: Luxembourg | collected 2013-01-11 | reverse complement strand
ACTTTTAGACATAGCAAAGCCCTGGCTTGTGAAAGTCAGGGCTTTGTGATTTTTTTAGAATAAGGGAGTTTTGACACACCTCCCACGCAGCCTACAAACATAAAAAACCGGTATAGCACTCATGCCATACCGGTTTTTCTTTTATAGATCTACATCCGTAAGACACATGTCGAGCTGTTCTTTTATAGCCTTCTTGTCGAGTTTCTGACCGATGAACACGAGCTTCTGCATACGGTCGCCATACTTCTCGTCCCAATCTCTGCGCAGTCCTTCTTCGCGTTCGAGCATCTGCTGCAGTTCGTCTTTCGGCATTGTGGCGTACCACTGTCCGGCGTTTTTCAGCTCCATCTGCTTGCCTGCCTGCTCAAAAAGATAGCACATATCGGGCTCTTCCTTGAACCAGCACAAGCCCTTGCAGCGAATCACGTTCTTCGGGAATAGACGTGCCACGAAATTGTCGAAGAAGTTCATGTCGAACGGCTTTCTGCGATAGTAGACAAACGTTCCGATACCGTACTCCTCCACTTCGCCACCTTCATGGTCGTGGTGATGGTGATGATGTCCGCAACCGCTATGGCAGTCGTGGTCGTGATGATGCTCGTGCTCTTCATCATCGTGGTCGTGATGATGATGCTCGTGCTCTTCATCATCGTGATCGTGATGGTGCTCATGCTCCTCATCATCGTCGTCATCCTCCTCATCGCCGTGATGGTTCTCAAGCTCGTTGATCCATGCAGCCGATGTAGCCACCTCGTTGAAGTTGAAGCGACCGGTGTTGAGCAGACGCTCCAAGTCTACGTCGCCGTAGTTGCACGGAATGATTTCTGCCTTAGGCTGAATGGCGCGGATTATCTCGGTGAGCTTGCGCAAATCCTCAGCACTCACCTCCGCAGCCTTGTTGAGAAGTATCGTGTTGCAGAACTCTATCTGCTGTATTACGAGGTTTTCGAGGTCTTCGTCTTCAAGTCCGTCGCGTGTCAGAGCGTCGCCGTTGCTGAATTCGTCTCTCATGCGCAGCGCGTCCACTACAGTCACGATGCTGTCAAGACGCGGAATGCCGTTGGTGATGTACTGCGGACCGAGTGTCGCCATCGAACTGATTGTCTGTGCGATTGGTGCTGGTTCGCAGATGCCACTCGCTTCGATGACGATATAGTCGAAGCGTTTCATATTCACAATGTCGCGCAACTGGTCGATGAGATCCATCTTCAGCGTGCAGCAGATACAGCCGTTCTGCAGAGCCACCAAACTGTCGTCCTGCTTGTTCACTACTCCACCATGCTGAATAAGGTCGGCATCGATGTTCACCTCGCCGATATCGTTCACGATAACGGCAAACTTAATTCCTTTCTCGTTGGAAAGAATGCGATTTAATAATGTTGTCTTACCGCTGCCCAGATAACCTGTGAGCAGCAAAACCGGAATCTGTGTCATAGTATATGTTATTATTCCTTCATTAATTCAGAGTATGTACGATCCATCTCGTTGGTCATAACCGTGAAGTTATGCTGCGTCTGACAAACCTTCAAAAAGAGCGAAGCAAGGTCGGATGCTTCCGCGTCAGCAAAATCCACAGCCTCATCGAGCAGCAGGATGTTCATCGCGTCGAGCATCAAACGGAAGAGCGTAGCCCCACGTAGGGGGTGCACTTGTCTCAAGTGCGCCGATCGATCAAAACGTGCATCCTCCTGCTGGGGGTGCACTTGTCCCAAGTGCACCGATCTATCAAAACGTGCACTCTCCCCCGTCTGACGCAGACCGCGAACGTATGCGAACATCACGACACGCACGGTCAGTTCGATGGCACGGTCGGAGTCTACCGATGCTTCCGTCTCCTCCTTCGCCTTGCGCACATAACCCTCAAGATGGTCGGCATTTGAGAGATATTTGCCTGCAAGCAGCATCGAGAAGTTGCGCTTGTATTCCTCAACCATAGCGTTATAGTATGCCTCGTCGCCACACGCCGTGCGCACAAGTGCCATCATGTCGTCGCCACGCTGCTGCGCTTCGCGAGCCAGTGCTGCAATGTCCTCGTACTTGTAGTTCATGGCTGCCAACGGGAAGAACATGATATCGAAGAAAGCGGGCGCGATGTGCTCATAATGCTCCAACATCAGCTTCTTAACCGACTGCGGTGTCGTCTTCTCCTTCCGGTCTTCCACCTGACTCTCTATCACGCCATGCGAGAAGGCATCAAAGAACGAGCGCACCAAAGCCGCCTGAACCTTATACTTATCTATTTTCTCTGTCATCAAAGTTCTGTTTGAATGTTAATTGACCCGTACGATATAATATTATGTATATAGAATGGTTTTGCTTATTAGCGCATTACTTTTTGTAAGCGTCAAGAATCTCCACCACATACACGTCGTGCAAGCCGCCCTTCTCGCCGTACCACTGCTCTATCGATTTGTCGAGCATCTCCTCCGGACGAATCTGCGTTTTGTACAGCTTGCGACAGGTGAGTGTGAGGCGTGCTTCGTCGAATGTTACGCAGCCGTTCTCGGTTGCAACGGGTGTGAGATGAGCCTCCTTCGCCTTATCGAAGTCTCTGCCCGACTTAGCACCGCAGAACGCATACGCCTTGCGTGCCTCCTCCGAGTTGCCGAGGAAAACAAGGCTCATCGTGTCGTTAGTCTCTATGAACTCGTGTGTATAACGCTCCGGACGGATGTACACAATAGCCACTGGGCGGTTCCACAACCAGCCAAGACAGCCCCAAGAGGCTGTCATCATATTGAACTTCTCTTCGTTGCCTGCAGCAACGAGCATCCACTCCTTACCAATAGTAGTGAACACATTATCGTTGAGTGTCGTAATGTCAATCTTTTCCATAATTCTTTTTTTTAAAAACGCAGCAGAAGTGACAAGCTCCACCGCATCATGTTTTACCATCACATTGCATCCGAGACGCAACCGTGTAACACCTCAGATATGCAAATACAAAAAAACGAGACAAAACTTAAAGTCTTGTCTCGTCATCATTTTGAGCCTCTTGTCGGATTCGAACCAACGACCCCGAGATTACAAATCACGTGCTCTGGCCAACTGAGCTAAAGAGGCGGGTGGGCAAGCTACTTACATCGCGCCGCTACAACCAACTACCTTTGCTACGTTCCCGTCCTGGAGGGTTCGAAGGGAGCTGGCCGTGCAAGACTTACCCGTATTGCTCTGTAAGCGGTTGCAAAGGTACGTATTAGTTTTGAAACCACCAAACAATCACGCAACTTTTTAACTACAAACTTACATTTTTCTGCTTTTAAACCCTAAGATCTATATAAAACAGAACTGTCTCGCCATACTTATGCAACGTTATAGGAGGGTATGGCATTCTTGCCATGCCCACACGCACTATAGATTCATAAAGGTATGGCGAGCTTCGCCATATAAGGCGCAATCATCTCTGCCGCATGCTCAAGAAACTGCCTGTCCACGTCGTCGAATGTTGCCAATTCTGTGCTGTCGATGTCTATTTCGCCAACCACCACTCCATTGTGCTTCAACGGAACGACAATCTCCGATCGGGAGAGCGACGAGCAGGCTATATGACCAGGGAATTTCTCGACATCCTCAACAACAAGTGTGCGCTGCTCCTTCCATGCCGTGCCACAGACACCGCGCTCGAACTTGATACGTGTACATGCCGGTGTGCCCTGAAACGGACCGAGTATCAGTTCATCGCCTTCCACTATATAGAAGCCGACCCAGAAGTATTCCTTCGGGAACAACATCTTCATCACAGCTGCACAATTCGCCAGCACACTTATTGCATTATCATCCGCATTGGCGAACACTTCAATCTGAGAGAGTAGTTCGCTATATCTTGTTTGTTTCTCCATAATATTATTTTTCTTTCTGCAAAGATAGTGCAAACCGAAGACAACACAAAACGAATCACATGATTAAATATATGTTAATCACGCTTGTTTTATTTACATAATACGATATTTTATATATCTTTGTAAACAAAAAACTAATGAAAATATCTTTTATTCCAATACGGCTGCTAGAAGCACGAAAAATGTGTGGCTATAGTCTTGACCAATTGACTAAGGCTGCCAATGTTCGTGTCACTCGTCAAAGCATTTATAATTATGAACGAGGTGTAATGCAACCTAAACCAGACATGGTAAAGGCACTTGCTGAAACACTTGGTGTAAACGAATCTTTTTTCTATGGCAAATCAACAAAAATAGATATGCCAATGCTTCGTTCTACTGGAGATAATATGCTGTCAGAGGAGGATTTGCAGCAGCTTGAAGCAATGTTGAGTTATTGGGCTGAACGCTATCTGCTCATGGAGAAGAAGATTGGATTGAAGTCTGTTTTCTCTAACCCACTGGCCGACATAAAAGTTTCTACTCTTGACGATATTATCCTTGCTGCCGACCATTTGCGTGAGGCTTGGAAGTATGGTAGTGGTCCTTTGCCTGCTGTGTTAAGACTCATGGAGAGAAAGGGTGTTAAGATTCTTTCAGCTGAACTGCCTGATGAAATTTGGGGACTTAGCACGTTTGCCGACGAAACCCATCCACTGATAGTTGTCGATATGCGTCCACAAAAAACGACTATCGAACGACTCCGATTTACGGCTTGCCATGAACTTGCCCATATCCTGCTGCATTTTTCCGACGACTGCAACGTTGAAAAGATGTGCAACAAATTCGCCAATTTCTTTCTCTTCCCCAAACAGACATTTATCGAAGAAATGGGAGGCGAACATCGTGAGCAACTCACTCTCGAAGAAATGATTGACCTAAAAGAACTATATGGTGTCTCAATTGCTGCACAAGTACACGCCGCATGGGATATACGTATGATATCTCGTGAGCATTACAATTGGTGGTATGACGAGCGGATAAATAAGAATAGCCAAGAAGAAGGTTGGGGGATTTATAGTTACCCTGAAACTATCGGAAGGGAGAAGAGAATAGGAGCAAGAATAAGTAAATCTACCAAAAGCAACAAATAAACAGTATAAATAAAACATATTAAGCTATGAAATTTGATGATTTTAAAAAACTTTATTCTCTTTCAAAGACATTGCGCTTTGAAACGAAACCTGTTGGTTCAACTTTGAAAAATATCATTGAGAGCGGTTTATTGGAAGAAGATGAACACAGAGCACAAAGCTATGTGAAAGTAAAGAAATTGATTGATGAATACCATAAGGTTTTTATCGATAGAGTATTAAATGATGGTTGCTTGACAATTGAAAATAAAGGCAAAAAAGACTCATTGGAAGAATATTATGAAAGCTACATGTCAAAATCAAATGACGAAAACGTTAGCAAAACATTCAAGGAGATTCAGGAAAATCTTCGCTCTGTAATAGCGAAGAAACTTACTGATAACAATGCTTATGCTAATTTGTTTGGCAATAAACTCATTGAGTCCTATAAAGATAAAGATGAAAAGAATAAGATAATTGATTCTGATTTGATTCAATTTATCAATACTGCAGAACCAAGCCAACTTGATTCTATGTCGCAAGACGAAGCAAAGGAACTTGTGAAAGAATTCTGGGGTTTTACTACATATTTTGTTGGTTTCTTTGATAACCGTAAAAATATGTACACATCGGAAGAGAAATCAACAGGTATTGCTTATCGACTTGTAAACGAAAACCTTCCAAAGTTCATTGACAATATGGAAGCTTTCAAAAAAGCGATAGCAAAGCCAGAGATTCAAGCTAACATGGAAGAGTTGTATTCAAATTTTGCTGAATACTTAAATGTGGAGAGTATTCAAGAAATGTTCCAGCTCGACTATTACAATATGCTTCTTACCCAAAAGCAAATAGATGTATATAATGCCATAATAGGTGGAAAGACCGATGAGGAACATGATGTCAAGATAAAGGGTATTAATGAATACATCAATTTGTATAATCAGCAGCACAAGGATGAAAAACTACCTAAACTCAAGGCTCTGTTTAAGCAGATTCTTAGCGATAGAAATGCTATATCTTGGTTGCCAGAAGAGTTTAATAGTGACCAGGAAGTATTGAATGCTATCAATGACTGTTATAAAAGACTGTTATAAAAGACTGTCCGAAAATGTACTTGGCGACAAGGTCCTAAAGTCATTGCTATGCTCATTGGATGATTATAATCTTGATGGTATATTCGTACGCAACGACTTGCAATTAACTGATATCTCACAGAAGATGTTCGGAAATTGGAGCGTTATTCAAAATGCTATTATGCAGAACATCAAGAATGTGGCACCTGCCAGAAAGCGTAAAGAATCGGAAGAAGATTATGAGAAGAGAATTTCAGACATATTTAAAAAGGATGATAGTTTTAGCATACAGTATATCAACGACTGCCTGAATGAAATGGACGACAACAATCTACACGCTGTAGACGGATATTTTGCCACACTTGGTGCGGTAAACACTCCAGCTATGCAGCGCGAGAATCTGTTTGCTCTTATTCAGAACGCTTATACTGACATTTCTAACTTGTTAGAAACCCCGTATCCTGAAAATAAAAACTTGGCACAGGACAAAACGAATGTAGCCAAAGTCAAAGCTTTATTGGATGCTATCAAATCTTTGCAGCATTTTGTCAAACCATTGTTGGGAAAGGGGGACGAAAGCGATAAGGACGAACGGTTCTATGGCGAATTGGCTTCTTTGTGGACAGAACTTGATACAGTTACACCACTATATAATATGATACGTAATTACATGACTCGTAAACCATATTCCGAGAAGAAGATAAAGCTTAACTTTGAGAATCCTCAATTGCTTGGTGGCTGGGATGCAAACAAGGAGAAAGACTATGCAACCATCATCTTGCGCCGTAATGGTATGTACTATCTTGCTATAATGGACAAGGACTCCAAAAAACTGTTAGGCAAGACTATGCCTTCTGATGGAGAATGCTATGAAAAGATGGTGTACAAACTTTTGCCAGGTGCCAATAAAATGTTGCCTAAAGTATTCTTTGCAAAATCAAGAATCAATGATTTCAAACCAAGCAAACTGATTGTTGAAAACTATAATAATGGCACACATAAAAAAGGTAAGAACTTCAATATAAATGATTGCCATAATTTGATTGATTATTTTAAACAGTCAATTGATAAGCATGAGGATTGGAGTAAGTTTGGTTTTAACTTCTCAGATACATCAACGTATGAAGACCTTAGTGGATTCTATCGTGAAGTAGAACAACAAGGTTATAAATTGTCGTTTACGAACGTATCAGTCTCATTTATCGACAAACTTGTAGATGAGGGAAAGATGTATCTGTTCCAGATTTACAACAAGGATTTTTCCGACTTTAGCAAAGGTACTCCTAATATGCATACCCTATATTGGAAAGCATTGTTTGATGAGCGCAATCTTGCTGATGTTGTTTACAAACTTAATGGACAGGCAGAAATGTTCTATCGCAAGAAGAGTATCAACAATACCCATCCTACCCACCCAGCGAACCATCCTATTCAAAATAAGAACAAGGATAACAAGAAGAAGGAGAGTGTGTTTGAATACGACCTCATAAAGGATCGTCGTTACACGGTTGATAAGTTCTTGTTTCATGTGCCAATCACTATGAACTTCAAGAGCGTTGGTTCAGAGAACATCAACCAACAAGTAAGGGAATATCTGCAACAAGCAGATGATACGCATATAATAGGCATTGACCGTGGCGAGCGTCATTTGCTTTACCTTGTTGTTATTGATATGCAAGGCAACATCAAGGAGCAATTCACTCTCAACGAAATCGTGAATGAATATAATGGTAATACATACCGTACCAATTACCACGATTTATTGGATACACGTGAAGAGGAACGTCTCACGGCTCGTCAAAGTTGGCAAACCATAGAGAACATTAAGGAACTTAAAGAAGGTTACTTGTCACAGGTTGTCCATAAGATTACACAACTAATGGTGAAATACCATGCTGTAGTTGTATTGGAAGACTTGAATAAGGGCTTCATGCGTGGTCGTCAAAAGGTAGAAAAGCAAGTTTATCAGAAGTTTGAGAAAATGCTGATAGACAAGCTTAACTATCTTGTTGACAAGAAGGCAGATGCTGCACAGTCGGGTGGTCTGTTGAATGCTTATCAATTAACGAGTAAGTTTGATAGTTTTCAAAAGTTAGGAAAGCAAAGCGGATTTTTGTTCTACATTCCTGCATGGAACACATCAAAGATAGACCCCGTTACTGGATTTGTTAACTTATTGGACACTCGTTATCAGAATACAGAAAAAGCAAAAGCTTTCTTCTCAAGGTTCGATGCCATTCGCTATAATGCGAATAAAGATTGGTTTGAATTTTATCTCGACTATGATAAGTTTTGCACCAAAGCAGAAGGCACACGAACCAGATGGACTCTTTGCACCCAAGGCAGCCGTATAAGTACTTTCAGAAATGCGGAAAAGAACTCTCAATGGGACAATCTGGAAGTTGACTTGACAAGAGAGATGAAATCATTGTTTGAGCATTACCATATTAATATATGTGGAAATCTTAAAGAAGAAATCTGCTTACAAACTGACAAGGCTTTCTTTACAGGATTGCTTCATATGTTAAAACTGACGTTGCAAATGCGTAACAGCATCACGGGAACAGAAACAGACTATTTGATTTCACCAGTAGCAGATGAAAACGGCACTTTCTATGATAGTCGTTCATGTGGTGACACACTTCCTAAAAACGCGGATGCTAATGGCGCTTATAATATTGCCAGAAAGGGATTGATGTTTATTGGTCAAATAAAAGAAACAAAGGATTTAGCCAATTTCAAGTACGACATTTCCAACAAGGCTTGGCTCAACTTTGCACAACAAAAACCATATAAAAATGAATGACTACATTCCGCTTTCTATGCTGAATGACTTTATCTTTTGTCCGTACTCCATATACTTGCATAGCGTGTATATGGAGTCGGATGAAGACTTGTATAAAGCCACTCCACAGATTAAAGGCACCATTGCTCACCAGGGGGTTGATGAAAAGAAAAGTTCCACACGGAGGAGCGATATAATGTCGCTCCCCGTTTATTGTGACGAATTGGGAATATCTGGCAAAATAGATGTCTACAAACAAGACAAACATCTGTTGATCGAACGTAAGAACAATCTTAAGCGAATCTTTCGTGGTCAGATTTACCAGTTATGGGGACAATACTTCTGCTTGAAAGAAATGGGATATGAAGTTGAACAACTTGCTTTCTATGAAATATCAACTAACAAAATGATTCCTATTGACTTGCCAGGAGAACTTGGAAAACAAGAACTAATAGGATTTATTGAGCAGTTGAAACGTTATGCTCCCGCTTCCTCTACAATACAAATAAATCCAAACAAATGCATCCATTGCATTTATTGCAATCTTTGCGATAAAACCAATACAGACAATGTTTACACATAAAGACATCGAAATGAGATCTATATTTGTGGTTAACTGCATACAGCATGACCGTAGTCTTAGAGTGAATAGTGGAGAACTTATGTTGGAGGAAATTGAAGGTGATAAAAAAAAGACCTTAACAAAGTTCCCTTTCCAAAAGTTATTAGCTCTTTTCATTATCGGACACATAACCGTTACAACTCCACTGATAGACAAATGCAAAAAGTATGGAGTTGCAATCGTTGTTATGAAACCAAACTTACGTCCCGTTTTCTTTTGGGCTAATTCTGCTGAAGCCAATTACTTGCTTCGCAAACGTCAATTTGATTTTGCACCCAATGATATAACTATAGGAAAAGCTCTTGTTTATAACAAAATACTTAATCAAAAGATTAATCTACAAAAAACAAGAAAAAAAGATGAGGCTACTAAAGAAGCAATAAGCCAATGTGATGCTGCACTCAATACAATCCCCGACATAACAGAATACGATCATCTAATGGGAATAGAGGGAACTGTAGCTAAATCTTTCTTTGCTGCATATTTTCAACAACACAATTGGAACGGCAGACATCCAAGAATGAAGAGCGACATACTGAACGTAACGCTTGATATTGGCTATACTATTTTATTTAACTACATGGAATCTTTCCTTCGTATGTTTGGCTTTGACCTGTATGTTGGGGTTTATCATCGCCTATGGTTTAAAAGAAAATCATTAGTTTGTGACTTGATAGAACCATTTAGATGTATTATTGACCATACAACTCTCTTGGCATTTAATAGGAAGCAGTTTTCAGAGAAAGATTTCACTCTGATTAAGCAAGAATATCGGTTGAAATATGAAAAATGCTCAGATTATTATCGTGTTTTCTACGATGCTTTAATCGAGAGAAAGAGTGACGTTTTTAAATATACACAACAATATTATAGATGTTTCATGGGTTGTAAATCAACACAAGAATATCCTATTTTCGAGTTTAAATGATAATTATAAGTTATGATATTTCTGACGACAAAATGCGCACGAACTTTTCAAAAATGCTTAAAAGTAATGGTGCCATTCGGCTTCAGTTCTCTGTGTATGAAGTAAGAAATACAAAGAGAATGGTAGTGTAAACTGAACTGTGTCACGGCTCTGTTTTTATTCTTTGCCTCTTATTT
>OCHN01002808.1_pt1 | contig 10571 bp, 7 predicted proteins | sample 1538911 | NCBI WGS metagenome assembly OCHN01 (sample SAMN04571736, study PRJEB22368) | human gut metagenome | biome: human gut; material: stool | host: Homo sapiens | place: Luxembourg | collected 2013-01-11 | reverse complement strand
GTGTAACAGGGAAATCATCACCACATGTTTTTTTAATTTCTTCTACTATTTCCTTTGCAAAACGAAGTCTGTTTTCAAGAGAACCTCCATATTCATCAGTTCTTTGGTTAAACATTGAAATTGCAAATTGGTCAATTAAATAACCTTCATGTACAGCATGAATCTGCACACCATCAAAGCCTGCTCTTTTTGCATGGAAAGCAGCTTCACCAAACTGTTTTACAATAGCATGAATTTCATCTACAGTAATGGCACGACAAGTCTTATCTAACCAGCGATGTGGGATTGCAGATGGTGCAATGGGTGGAATATCACCTACATTTGTAGGAATAGTCACACGACCAAATCCTCCTGATAACTGTAAAAAGATTTTACTTCCATATGCATGAATTCGCTCTGTCATTTCTCTACTTGTTTTCACAAAGTTAACAGGCTTGTAAAGTGGATTAGGAACAGTTGTAGGGTCCTGTTTTTCCACAACCTGATCAAAAAATGTGACACCTGTAATAATAAGTCCAGTTCCACCCTTTGCTCTTTCTACATAATAATCAATGCCACGCTGGTTCCAGCCACCATTGGCATCTGCAAGACCTAAAGGTCCCATTGGAGCCATCGCAAATCGATTTTTAATAGTTATACTTCCAATTTTTATTGGACTAAATAATTTTGAATATTTCATAAAATTTGCATCCTTCCTTGTTATTTTATTCTCATGACTACATGATAACATATGTCTTTAGGACTTAATATCAATGAAACGTTTACAGTTATAAACAAATATTTTCTACATACTACTAAAGGTATCAACCTGTAAAAAAGTTGATACTTTTATAATGTGTGGCATAAGCTACATATTTAATGAACAAACTTTTCATGATATTTAATATGTTTTGTATCTGAAGCACATAGATTGTGTTAAACCTAACAAATATCTTTACTTAAACTCAAATAAATATCACATGACATATCGTTATGGAATTTTTGCTAAATAAGATAACTTAAAGCAACAATTCACTTAAAAAGAGCGATAAAAAAAGAAGCGATATTCTCGCTTCTTCCAATGGTTTATTCGAATTCAATAGTTCCAGGTGGCTTAGATGTAATATCATACATTACTCTATTCACACCACGTACTTCATTGATGATTCTATTCATAGTCTTATTTAATACTTCATAAGGGATTTCAGCTGCTTCTGCAGTCATGAAATCAACAGTATTAACAGCTCTTAATGCAACAGCATAGTCATAAGTTCTTTCATCACCCATAACACCTACTGACTGCATATTAGTTAATGCTGCAAAATACTGACCGATAGAACGATCTAATCCAGCCTTCGCAATTTCTTCTCTATAAATCGCATCTGCATCCTGTACCATACGTACCTTTTCTGCAGTGACTTCACCAATAATTCTAATACCAAGACCTGGTCCTGGGAATGGCTGTCTGAATACTAAATATTCTGGAATACCAAGTTCAAGACCAACTTTTCTTACTTCATCCTTGAATAAGTCTCTTAATGGTTCAATGATTTCTTTGAAATCTACACAATCAGGTAATCCACCAACATTATGGTGAGACTTGATGACTGCAGATTCTCCTCCAAGACCGCTTTCTACAACGTCTGGATAAATAGTACCCTGTACTAAGAAATCAACGGCACCAATCTTCTTTGCTTCTTCTTCAAAGACTCTGATGAATTCTTCACCGATGATTTTTCTCTTGCTTTCAGGTTCAGTTATACCCTTAAGCTTAGAATAGTATCTTTCCTGTGCATTGACTCTGATGAAGTTTAAGTCATAGCTGCCATCTTTACCAAATACAGCTTCAACTTCATCACCTTCGTTTTTACGAAGTAAACCATGGTCTACAAATACACAAGTTAACTGATTTCCAATAGCCTTAGATAATAAGACTGCTGCAACAGAAGAGTCAACACCTCCAGATAAAGCACACAATACTTTACCATCGCCAACTTTTTCTCTGATTGCTTTAATAGATTCTTCTACGAAAGAATCCATCTTCCAGTCACCAGAACATCCACATACATCGATTACGAAGTTTCTTAACATCTTCTTACCTTCTGCTGTATGTAATACTTCTGGATGGAACTGAATACCATAAAGGTTCTTTTCTCTGTTTTCACATGCTGCAACTGGACATTCATCAGAATGTGCTACAGATTTGAAACCAGGAGCTAAAGCTGAAATATAGTCATTATGACTCATCCAGCATACTGTCTTTTCAGATACATTTGAGAATAATGGTGAAGTTGTATCAACAACGATTTCAGTCTTTCCATATTCTCTAGTAGGTGCAGCTTCTACATTACCACCTAATACATACTGCATTAGCTGAGCACCATAACATAAGCCAAGCACTGGAACACCACATTCGAAAAGTTCTTTTTCGCATGTTGCAGCTCCTTCTTCATAGCAACTATTAGGACCACCTGTTAAGATGATTCCCTTAGGGTTGAGTTCTTTGATTTTCTGCATAGCAACCTTATATGAATAGATTTCACAATATACATTGCTTTCACGAACTCTACGCGCTACGAGCTGATTGTATTGGCCACCAAAATCAATAACCAGTACTAATTCTCTCTTCATAAGTTCTCCTTTACTATTTATTTATTAAAATACTTCCTTAAGCACAATTGTCTGAGTACGATCAGGTCCAACTGAGAACATAATCACTGGGCAGTGAATAAGTTCTTCAATCTTCTTGATATAGTTCTGAGCATTAACAGGAAGTTCTTCAAATGAAGTGACATTTGTGATATCTTCCTTCCAGCCTGGTAATTCTACATAAACTGGTTCTACTCTTGCTAATTCTTCAATTGTAGAAGGTAAACCATGAATTTCTTTACCATCTAACTTGTAAGCAGTACAAATCTTAATAGTGTCTAAACCACTTAATACATCTAATAACATTAATGAACATCCAGTTAATGAAGCCATTCTTCTTGACTGGTTAACAACAACTGCATCGAACCATCCAATTCTTCTTGGTCTCTTAGTTACTGTACCAAATTCATGACCTGCATTTCTGATATAATCACCTAATTCACCTTCAATTTCAGTAGGGAAAGCACCAGAACCAACACGAGTAGTATAAGACTTAATAACACCTACTACATCAGTTAAATAAAGAGGACCAATGCTTGCACCAGATGATACACCATTAGCACCTGGGTGAGAACTTGTTACATATGGATAAGTACCATAATCAATATCAAGCATAGTACCCTGGGCACCTTCAAATAAGATCTTCTTCTTTGCCTGGAATGCTTCATCTAATAAAATACCAGTATCACAAACCATAGGTTTGATTACTTTAGCATATTCCTTATATTCTTCAAAGATTTCTTCTGCAGTACACTGTAATCCAGGATACTGTTTCTTCTTGAATGCTAATGTTTCTTCAAGTCTCTTCTTAAATAATGGTTCATTAATGAATTCACCAACACGAATACCGATACGGTCATATTTATCTACATAAGTAGGTCCAATACCTTTCTTAGTTGTACCGATACTTGCAGCACCACGCATTTCTTCTTCTAATTCGTCAATTTCAATATGATAAGGTAAAGTGACATGTGCACGATCTGAGATGTGCATCTTATCAGTCTTGATACCTGCATCATTTAAATACTTCATTTCTTCAAGTAAAGCTTTAGGATTGATAACCATTCCGTTACCTAATACAACTTCACCAGTTGTAAAGATTCCGCTAGGAATAAGTCTTAAGGCAAATTTCTGGCCATTAAATTTAATAGTATGACCTGCATTATTACCTCCAGAATATCTCACTACTAGATCTGCCTGCTGTGCAAGATAATCTGTAACCTTTCCTTTTCCTTCGTCGCCCCACTGGCTTCCAACAACAACGACTCCTGCCATTTACGTTCATCCTTTCTTTCATTAAAATACAACTATATTATAGAGGATAAAGAACATTATGTAAAACATAAAACTCTCGTTAAGTCAACGAAATTATATGAATAAGTGCTATAATCAAATCACACGAGGTGATTTGATGAAAAAACTAGCAGTTCTATTTCCTGGAATTGGTTATCATTGTGATAAACCACTCCTCTACTACTCTAAAAAATGTTTATCAGCCTATGGCTATGAGATCATTGAAGTGAATTATAAACACTTTCCTCATATGAAAGATAAAGATGAATTGATTAAACAGGCTGAAGATATTGGTTATAAGCAAGCTGAAGAAATTCTTAAAGATATTCCATTTTCTACTTATGATGAAATACTATTTGTATCAAAAAGTATTGGTACTGCCATTAGTGCTCGTTTTAATGAAGAACATCATGTGAATGCGTATTCTATTTATTTCACACCACTTTCTGCAACTTTCAAGTATAGCTTAAATGGTATTGCCTTCCATGGTACAAATGATCCATGGGCCAAAACGAATCTCATTCAATGTGCATGTGATGAAGCACATATTCCACTTATTCTCTATCGTGATGCAAATCACTCATTAGAGTGTGGAGATGTGCTTGTTGATATTTCTAATCTTCATGACATCTTTCTTCGTGTCATAGAAGCGATTCAAACAGTTTATCCACTATAGGGGTAAACTGTTTTTTAAAAAACGATAAAGATAAAGCTGTAGTTTGCTTGTTAAACGATTCATTGAAAGATGATAATCCTTCAACATCCCATCCGTAAATCCTTTATCGTTATTCACATGGATAGTGACCTGATCACCTAAAGAGACATGCTCCACCTGAGAATAAATAACTAAGTCAGCATCCTCTTTTACATAAGGCTTAAACCATGTGGGAACATCTATATCCCCTATGAATTGAATAGGGACCATGATGTCTTTGAGGGCTTTTTCTATAGAACCTCCTGGAATCAGATAACCTTTTAATAGTGTTTCTATCTCATTCCTCATTGGGGTCATATGTTGATAAGCTTCTTCTTTTGTTTTGGCTTTAGTCGCTATGCGTACTCTTACATAGCCTTCTCCTGCATACATTGCAAGAGTGACATCTGTCTGTTTATATTGGGTTTCTGTCAGTTTTTCATCAATCATACTTTCCCCAATACCCATCACTAGAAAGTCTTCTGTATAGATTTGTTCCTGGCGATATTGTTCGAGATAAGGTTTTAAGGAATGTTCTACAACATAATTGAATTCCTTAGGTGGACCAGGAAGGTTGATGATCATCTTACCATCCTTGCTCATCACACAGCCATTGGCTGTTCCTACATCGTTCTCTAGTATATAAGCATTTTCCGGGAAATAAGCCTGTTTAAAGTTGTTGTCAGAAACAACATCGAGGCCTGTCACAAAGCGACATTTTTCATCCACCTTACGAGCTTCTTCTTCGTTATAGACAAGTTCTAGTCCTAGATATTCTGCTGAGAGTTCCTTCGTTAAATCATCCTGCGTTGGACCAAGTCCTGCAGTAGTAATGACACAATCTGCCCCTCTTTTAAACGCAATATCGAGACATTCTAATAAACGTTTTGGGTTATCACCCACAGTCGTCTGATGATAAATATCAAACCCTAATTCTTTACACATCTTAAAGAGTACTGGAGCTTCTGTGTTGATGATTTCACCAAGAAGAAGTTCAGTCCCTACATTAATCACTTCTACATTCATATCTCCAAATACATATCATTCCATTTTGCTTCTCCATGCGTAGAAGAAGAGACACCAAGGTGCTTATAGCCAAAACTTTCATAAAAGCCAATTAAATGATCTTTACATGTGAGAAATATTCCTTTTTTATTTCGCTCCTTCGCAAGAGTGATATAGCCATTCATAAGTGTATGTGCTAAGCCTTGATGCTGATAATCAGGATGTACATCTAAGCCAAAAACTGTCATATAATCACCACTCGGATCATGCAATGAAGCATCTTCATAGAACGCATCTGGTAAGCCTTTAATATTCGATGTATTCCCGTTAATAAAGCCAATAACATCTTTATCTTCTAATACAAGAAAGTTTTCTGAGAAGGCATTAAAGCGTTCTTTAAACTGCTCATAAGTCGCTGCTTCAGCTTTAGGAAAACAAAGAGACTCTATATGAGAGATAGCTTCTATATCACCTATAACTGCTTGTCTTAATATCATGACATGTCCTCCTTTCAAAATATTTTTTGTATCTTATACAAAAAAGACTTGATAGTCAAGAGACTATCAAGCTTTTTACTGTCCATTTTCAAATTGTGAACGATAAAGTGTTGCATAGAAACCATTTTCTTTAAGTAATCCTTCATGATTACCGATTTCTACAATATCACCATCACGCATAACGATGATTGTATCAGCATCTCTAATAGTAGAAAGACGATGCGCAATAACAAATGAAGTTCTATTCTTCATTAATTCATCCATTCCCTGCTGAATTAATACTTCTGTTCTTGTATCAACTGAAGATGTAGCTTCATCAAGAATCAAAATCTTAGGATCCTTCAAGAAAGCACGGGCAATAGTCAATAACTGCTTCTGACCTGCACTGATATTAGAAGATTCTTCATTGATCATAGTGTTATAGCCATCAGATAATGTATGAATAAAGTGATCTACATGCGCATTCACGCATGCTTTTTTGACTTCTTCATCAGTGGCATCTAATCGACCATATTTCAAGTTATCCATGATAGTACCATTAAATAACCATGTATCCTGTAATACCATGCCAAATAATGAACGAAGATCACTACGTTTCATTTGCGTGATATCTTCACCATCAATCATGATAGAACCACCATTGAGTTCATAGAAACGCATCAACAATTTAATAATAGTTGTTTTACCTGCACCAGTCGGACCAACAATGGCTACCTTCTGACCTGCATGAACATGGAGTGAAAAGTCATTGATGATGATCTTATCTGGATTATAACCAAAGTGAACATCCGCAAAAGTGACAGCACCCTTCATATTCTGTACTTCTTCAGTTGTAAGAGTGGCTGAGTCTTCTGTAAGTTCTTCTTCCTCTAAGAATTCAAAGACACGTTCTGCCGCTGCACCCGTACTTTGTAATAAGTTAGCTGCCTGAGCAATCTGTGAGATTGGCTGGTTGAACTGTCTAACATACTGGATAAATGCCTGGATATCACCAATAGTGATTGTTTTAGAACCAGCTAGAATACCACCGATAATACAAACACCTACATAACCGATATTACCGATAAAGTTACTAATTGGCATCATGAGTGATCCAAAGAATTGTGATTTCCATGCAGATGTATAAAGTGATTCATTGTATTGTTCAAACTGTTCTACAGATTTTTCTTCACCATTAAACGCTTTGACCACCTGATGTCCACCATACATTTCTTCAATATGACCATTGACATCACCAAGTGAGTTCTGCTGCTGAGTGAAGTATTTCTGTGAATGTTTCATGACTAAACGCATTAAGGTCATTGATACAGGTAATACAATAACTGCAATTAAAGTCATCTGCCAGCTGATTGTAAGCATCATAATAAAGATACCTACAAGAGTAACTACATTAGAAATAAGTGTGGATAAAGACTGGTTAAGTGACTGAGCGATTGTATCAATATCATTAGTCACACGAGAAAGAATATCACCACTTGTATGCTTATCAAAATAAGAAAGTGGTAAACGATTCATCTTTTCAGAAATATCTTTTCTAAGTGAGAAGGCTGCATCCTGCGATACACCAGAGATGATCCAGCTCATAATATAACTAAATAGAGAACTAGCTGCATATAACACGACAAGAATCAATAAGATCTTGACGATATAATTAAAATCAATACCACCGGTATTGGCTACTTTCGCCATGATACCTTCTGATAGTTTATCTGTTGCTTTCGCAAGAACCTTAGGACCTATAATATTAAAGATAGTAGAACATACCGCAAATACCATCACAAAACAAATCTTTAAATGATATGGTTTTAAGTATGCCAATAACTTCTTTAATGTACCACCTAAATCCTTAGCTTTTTCATTATTACCACGGCCTCTGCCCATACCCATTGGAGCGCGACGATTTTTATTCATTGTCTAATTCCTCCTTTGATAACTGAGATAAGGCGATTTCCTGATAGACAGAACATGTTTTCATTAATTCTTCATGTGTGCCTTTTCCTACAATCTTGCCTTCATCAAGTACGATGATCTGATCTGCATGCATGATAGAAGCAATACGCTGTCCAACGATTAAGACAGTGTTATGAGTCTTGGCAGTCATTTCTCCTAAACGTTTTCTAAGTGTTGCATCAGTCTTGAAGTCAAGTGCTGAGAAGCTGTCATCAAAGATAAGAATTTCAGGATTTTTCGCAAGTGCTCTTGCAATTGCGAGACGCTGTTTCTGTCCACCTGATACGTTTGTACCACCCTGAGAAATAGGCTCTTTAACACCTAATGGTTTTGTTTCAATGAATTCTTTTGCCTGCGCAACATCAATCACTTCAGCCAATTCTTCATCAGATAAATCAGGGGCACCATATTTAATATTTGATTCAATTGTACCTGAGAATAATAATCCCTTCTGAGGTACACCAATACGGTCTCTTAAATCATGCATAGAAACATGTCTTACATCCACACCATCTACCATCACTTCACCTTCAGTGACATCGTAAAAACGAGGAATAAGGTTAATAAGTGTTGATTTACCTGAACCTGTTGAACCAATAAAGGCTGTTGTTTGACCAGGACGGGCTGTAAAGTCAATATCAGTTAAGACTGGTTCATCAGCACCAGGATACTTAAATGATACATGTTTGAATTCCACAAGACCTTTCTTGTCTTCTTCAAAAGAAGTGATCTGTTCTGGGTTTTCAATTGTAGGTTCAGTATTTAATACTTCAGCTACACGGTTTGCGGCTACACTTGCACGAGGTAACATAACTGCAATCATTGCGACCATTAAGAAACTCATAACGATAATCATGGCATACTGTAAGAAGGCCATCATTTCACCAATCGCAATATTACCTAAATCAACCTGCTTTGCGCCAAAGTAGATAATAAGTAAAGTCATACCCTGCATGATAAACATCATGATAGGCATTAATGAGACCATCACTCTATTAACAAATAAGTTTGTCCCTGTTAAATCCTTGTTTGCCTGATCAAAACGTTTTTCAGATTCTTCTTCATTTCCAAATGCACGAATGACAAGAATACCTGATAAGTTTTCTCTCATTGCTAAGTTTAATTTATCAATTAATTGTTGGATAATCTTGAATTTAGGCATTGCGATAAAGAAAGTCACACCAAGTACTCCAAATATAATAATGACAACTAGGAAGATCATCCATGTCATGGATGGTGAGTTCTTGACAGCTTTCATAATACCACCAATACCATTGATTGGCGCAAGCATACACATTCTTACGATTATCACAAGAACCATCTGGATCTGAACGATATCGTTTGTACTACGAGTAATTAAAGAGGCTGTAGAGAACTTATTGAATTCAGTATTAGAGAAGCTTTCAACCTTCTTAAATACAGCTAAACGTAAGTCTCTTGCCACTGCTGTATATTGCCCATAAAGGTATTCAGATGTTAGCTATTGCCTTACTTGCCACTGCTGCACCAAGTTTTGATGCTAAGAATGCAACACAGATAGAAGCCACAGCACCAAGTAAGGCAATAGCTAACATCTGAATACCTTTATGGGCAATATACTGGTTCTGTACTTTATTGATATCAGCACCAAGTTTCTTATATTCTGCTTTGACACCTTCACCAGCTGCAATCTTCATTGTAGATTCACCCATAGTCTTCATCTGCTTATCGACGCTTTCAAACATCTTATTACGTTCATCTTCACCCATTGAACCAATGAAATAATAAATATCTCCATTGTTTAAATGTGTTTCCATGTCATCAATCTGTGCTTTTGCATCATCTAGTTTCTTCTTAGATTCATCTAATTGAGGTTTTGCAGAAGCGACTTTTTCTTTAGCCTGGTCAAGCTGTTTCTTGATTGTTGAAGACTGGCTCTTCATTTGTGCCATCTGACCTGCTGAAGCATTGAGTTTTTCATAACCAGCAACTGCCTGAGAAATACCAGATAATTGGGCCTGAAGCTTTGTTTTAGCGTCACCTTCAGGTAATGCATTATATTGTGCAGTTAGAGTGTTCTGCATTTCTTTGGCTTTTTCATATGAACCAAACTGAGTGTTTAGTGCGTTTAATGCACTATCATACTGCTTAATAGCAGTCTGCATCTGTTCATACTGCTTCACACCCTGATTGTATTTAGCCATGCCAGCATTATACTGTTCTAAACCTTTATTATAGCCATCTAAGCCTTTTTGATACCCTTCCTTAGCAGAATTAATGGCTGAATCAATCTTTGTTTCAAATGACTTATACTGCTTTGTACCAGGCTTCATTTTATTCATAGAATAAACAATCAACATAGGCTTAGTTAATACTTTATTGAGTTTTTCTTCATCTACATCTTTCTTTAAGATGTATAAAGTCTGATTCTTTGCTTTTTTGAATGTCTTATAATAAGACTTGTCCACATCCTTTGCGAGAGTCTTCTTATACGCATTTTCTAATACTTTTTGATCTTTTGAAGA
>OCHN01002798.1_pt1 | contig 10603 bp, 10 predicted proteins | sample 1538911 | NCBI WGS metagenome assembly OCHN01 (sample SAMN04571736, study PRJEB22368) | human gut metagenome | biome: human gut; material: stool | host: Homo sapiens | place: Luxembourg | collected 2013-01-11 | reverse complement strand
CCGTGCCGGATTTCAGGGTAGAGCCGGATGTGGATTTAATTTTATATGCGACCGTCCCCTTGAACGAACTGCCGAGGCTGATTTCATCGCCGTGCTTGTATGAGCCGAGCAGTTTATACGGCGAAACATACGGCATATTCCCATCCTCGTCCGGGACATTAGCGGGATTGTCAACGAAAATTTTTATGCGGTCGTCCTCGTCAGCGTGTACTGTTTCAAGCTCGTCGGAGGTATAAGCGTAGGTGTAGGAAACGCCGGACTGGCTTCCGGTCACTTTGATGAGCTCCTTATTTTCCTCTTTGAGCTGTTCGTACATTCTGGGAGTATCGCCGCCGCTGTCAAAAATGCTGAAAGAAGATTTCCCGATGAACGGCGTATCACCGATATTAACCGCATAGAAAGATGTATATACATCAGTATCCGTGTGGTATTCCGCGGCGGCGGTGCCTTCCTCGACCTCGTCATCATCGCTGTTTCCGGTTAGAACGCCTATTCCCATACATCGAATAATGCAGGTGTCGCTGTTGTAGTTGGAATTTCCGTTGTAGTAGTCGCTTGTGGAGGGCGAATACACTGAAATTCCAAGGTCCTTGTTTTCAAGGAAAGCAGAGCGTGGCAGGTTTGAGTGCGTAAGCGGTCCGAGAAGAGCACGGAGATTATTCGTACTGTTCCATGCGGAAGAAAAATAATTCTTCATATACTTGTTCAGCAGACCGCATTCCGTTGCACTCATCGCCCAGTTCTGGCCGTTGTAACGAAAATAGGCTACGGGCTCAAAGGCGATTTTGTATTTGCCTTTGGATATATCCTCATAGGTTAAGCCACCACCCATTAAAGCACATAGATCCGTGAGAAACTGCTCATCTCCCAGGATTGCTTTTATTGCTTCGAGGTGTGATGTGTTGTTTACTGAAACGATATCGACGGTAGAAAGCTCTGCAACATACTGTATTTTGTAGTCTGATCCAAAGCAGTTTTTTGAGGTTACAATATCATTGAACCTCGCCATGTCAGATGGAGAAACGCTGTTATAAACGCCACCAATATAATTTAACCATGTTGTTTTGGAAATCAGCTCGTTTCCATCAGCAAAGTAGTTCATATCCGATACTGCCGATATATTTGAATTGCCTGATATATCAATGGTATTGAAAACCTTCTTATTGGTTTCTGCGTCATAAATTGTGACTCTTAATCCCTCAGTTTCATTAAGTGATGTTCCGCTGTCTGTATGAACTCCCCAATAATTATTTGATGTACCACTTGAAAATCCTGTTCCGTCTTGATTCCCTAAGTTTATTCCGGCAAACACATAAGTGGTGCTAAAAGAGAACAGCAGAGCAAAGGCGGTAATGCTTTTGATAATCTGCTTTTTAGTCATTTCAATTCCTCCTGAAAGCAGAACAGGTGCGACATCGTGTCGCACCTGCAATGATTATTAGTTGAGTATCTGTTCTCCCTCACCGTATGTATAATCGCCGTGTCTTGGAAACTCCTGCATATTCACGTTTCCGCTGTGTCCGGGAACCCACCGTTCAAAAATACTGTTGTACATATATTCCTGCCCGGTGCTGTCCGTGAACTTATCTCCGTTTTGTGGATTAGCCGGGAAACCGTTTTCGTCCGTTTCGATTTCCGTCGGCTCGGTCTGCTTAGGCTTTGTGGTCGTGGTAGAAGCTGTGGTGTACTGCGGCTCTGCTGTTACTTTCGGCAGATCAGTGCGGGCTGTCTGCGCCGGAGTGGCGGCTTTGCTGGTGGATACTGTCACCCCCGGCTTAGTCGTGGTGGATTTGGTCGTTTCGGGAGTGGAACTGGTCGTCGCTTCTGCTTCGGATTCTGTGGGAGCTTCCGCGGTTGTATCCGAACTGTCGCCGAAGATCTGGACCTTGTATTCATTCTCGCCGGCTTCGTAAGTACCGCCGATAAGGTCGTAATCTATATCCGGCTTTCTGTCTGAACAGCCGGTTACTGCGGCGAGAACTGAAATGAGCATTGCCGATGAAATAGTTCTGAGTGCGTTAGTCTTTAAGCGTGTCATATTTGAACCTCCTGTTAGGGTATATAATCTTCCTGAGTATATATTACCATAAAAGAAAGCAGTTGCCAATTAGTTTATTGCTAAAACTATTTACAAACCTGCTTTTCGTTTTTTGTGAGTTTTGCTGAATGGGGAGTAAGATCAAAGTGCGACACCGTGTCGCACCTAATGTAATCACATTTCCGGCTGGTCGTCCTCATCTTCATCTGACTGAGCTTCTGTATCCTCGTTAAGGTACTGGTCCCAGTTATTCTGTTTTTCAATCAGAATAGGACGGAGTGCTTCCATATACTCGGGATCAGAACACTTGTCGACAAAGAATCCCATTGTGTTAAGCACAGGAGTGTTGTCGGTTGCAATAATCATGACATCGCCCATTAATCCCTCGCGGACGATATAGTCGGCAACATCTTCCAGCGTGTTTGGAATTACTTTTTCCTCGCCGGTTGCGTAAGAGTAGCCTACAAGCTTCTCGTAATCTTTGAATTTGTCCATAGTGTTTTTTCCTTTCTTAATACCGTTACATCTCGGCAGTATTTTCCTTATCCTGCTTTTTCAGCAGGAGTTCTCGAATCTGCTCCTTGCTGAGGTCGCCGCGTCCGAAAACCTGATTTGAATCCTCATGCAGTCTGCCGCGGCTGGAATTGGAGAATTGTCCGAGCAGTTTTCCGATAGAGGATATAAGCTGAATTGTGCATTTCCTCTGCCATTCCGAATGGCTGTCTGCATGGGAGTTTTGTTCTGTGGGACTTTTCGCCTTATCCTTTATTGCTCTGAGAATCGCGGAAAGTATTGTGTTTCCGACTCCGGCTTCGATTTCATCAACCACCTTTCCCATATACGCCGCCATCTGGAGCTTTCCGTAACTGCTGTCATCGCTGTGTAGCATTTCGTTGTAGACCCGGCGGCAGTCAAGTATCTCATCGTACAGACTGCGGAATTCCGGAATATTGTCTATCATAAAATGCGTCAGCGAATCCAGCTCCTGCTTGACCGGCTTTGGCATGAGCTTGTAAACCGCCTGTCCTTTCGGCGGGAGCATTTCACGAATCGCTGTGAGCTTCTGAAAAATAGCTTCCGTGAAATCGTTATGTTCCGTTTCCGAAAGTGCTCCTGCGGCATTGTGTCCGACCTGCCGGCGAAGCTCTTTTATAAGGCTGTTTTCCTTGTTGTGGAGTTCAACGAACTGGTCGCGATAGGTGCTTTTGATAACATCTATCCGTATCTGGTCGCAAATCACCGGATCTACCTTGTTTATAAGAATCTCCTGCGCCTTGTCCCACCATATGATATGAACGTGCGGCTGTCCCTCTTTCAGATGAACCGCCGCAAGGTACTCGATATTTTCCTGCTTCATTTTCATGTTTCTGGAGATATCGCTGATATGGAATTTCACCCATTCCTCCCAGTCGATGAGTGTCCGCAGTCCGGCTTCCTCTACGCTTTCCGGAGTGAACGAAAAAATGCTGTGAAATACATTGCGGTGAGAAGTTGAGATTTTCCGGACATAATTCTGCATTTCGGAGGTGCTGTAACTATCCGAATATTTGCCGTTAATATATCCGAAAAGTCCGTTGTCAGACTGCCTGGCGGCGTGTTTACGTTCACCCATGTACTTCACAAGATTGGTTTCGTGCGAAGGTTTGAGAACGTGCTCACGCTCGCCGATGTACTTAACATAATGAGCGTTCCTGGAAGCCGTAAATTTGCGCCCATTGCTTCCAACGTGCTGTTGTTTGTAGATTATTTTAGGCATGGGGTTCACCACCTTTCTGTGGGAGCACCGTTATTTGTCGTTTGGCGTATCAAGCTCAGCGGACAGCCATTCGTGGGCTTCCCGCAGATATTCCTCGTCTGATTTGGGCTTGGTTTTAGTTATTCGGCAGGACTGCCGCAGAGCGTTGGCGAGTATCTCTTCCGGAGTTGCGCTGTCGATGTAATTTTCAGCAAGCACAGAAACGCAGCACTGCAATGCGGCGGCAGACGTTCTCGCTGCAACAGCCTGCATGGCTATAAGCCGTTCCATGTATCTTTTCATTACTATAGGCATTACCGTTTCGATTTCTTCGCGGATATAATTTCGTATCTCGGTCTGGCTCTGCTCATAGCTCGTAAACGACAGCCCTTTTTCAATAAACTGCCTGATAGCCTGAGAAGTGGTTATTCTTTTTTTAGCCGAATAGCTGTCAAGCGCCTCAGCCATCTCTTGTGGAAGAACGACAGAACGTTCCGGATTCTTTCTAGGCATGGTTTTCCTTTCTGAAAATGGTGACACTAAATCAAGTGTCTTGATTATGTCGGTACACCGACGGCAGCACCTTTGGTGCTGCGCTGTTCAGTAGTGCGGTACACCGCACTATTCCTGCCGTACAAAGTACGGAGTGAAAATTTCCGAAAAAAGAATGCTTTCAGGTGCGACACGGTGTCGCAGTAGAAGTAGAAATACGCGGTTTCAATGCCGCGCTTGTGCTTACAATTCACATTCAAATTCGTCCTGTTCGCAGTCCGGGGGAGGAATACTCCGGAATTCCGTGGGAGCAAGAAATTCACGGACCGTAACTCCGTGACTCTCCAAAACCCGGTAAAGCTGGAGAGCTTCGTTCCAGTCCTTATTTTTGACAGGAGAGCAGGACATAACCGATAATTCTCTGTCCGGGAAATCCTCGAAAATCCGAACGCTAGAGGCTTCCGCGCCATCGCGTCCGGCTTGGTCGCTGTCATAGCAAAACCACACGGATTTTATTTCCGTGTGGTTCGCGAGGTATCTTTTTATGCTCTCGTAGTTTCCGCTGCCGTTCACGCTGAGTCGGTGGTCGGCTGTCCAGTCTTTGCCGAGTAACTTCGTAAAAGTGGAGTGCGACATTGCGTCAATGGGGCTTTCAAACAGCCGGAGCACATCGTTATTTCCCGCCATAGCGAATGTGCAGGACTTGTCGCCGCCGGGAGCTTCACCGCGGAATTTCACTTCCGTTGAGCCTCGAATTGCGCAGGAGCGTATCACTCCGTTTTCATCACGCCCGAAAAACAGGCAGTTGTGATGAACGGAGTCCTCGGCAATCATCTTTTGCTGAATCATTGCTTTCACGATTTCCGGATCGATACCTCTTGTCTTTATGAGGTATGCCATGACGCGCTTGGGTGAAATATCGTGTGCCGGCGGCGAGAATTCGCGCGGCTTCTCCGGCTCTGATGGGGCAGTCCGGCGGGGAATATTCACTTGCTCGGAAACTCCGTTCACGACATAACGGGCGATGAAATCAAGCGCCTGCTCCGTGGAACAGCAGAGTTTATCCTTTACAAGGTCGATAGGAAATCCATGCCGCCCGTCCGAAAAGCGGTACCAGCCGTTCCCCTCGCGATAAATGCACAGTCCCTGTTCGCCTTTTATCTTCCAGCTTTTGCGGTCGCTCTCCCTTTCGTTTATCTCCATTCCGAGAGCCCTGGCAACGTCCAGACAGGGAGCGTTAGTCAGGCGGTAGTAGTCGTCACGGGAGTATTTATACTGCGGCATAGGTTCCCTTTCTGGAGGTGCGGCACGGTGCCGCGCATTTACATCTCCGTTTTAAAGTATCAATTATATAGGAAAACCTCCCACGGCTATGTTCTGCCATGGGAGGTTTTCTGTTTATTATATGGAAGTGCTTTCCGGACTTATCTCATCGCAGCGACAATGCTCTCCACGAGCTTATTTGTCAGCTCGGTTTCAGAGCAGATGGAGCAGGAATATGTTCCGTCGGTCCATGTCGCGGAACTTACGCCGTCGCCGTTTCCCTTTAACGTAACGGTATTCCCGCCGATCTTCTTTTCGGAAACGTTCTTGTATACGTTGTAGTCGCCGCTGATGTCATTGGTTCCCTTGCCCTTGCGGACGCGTATCTCATTGCTGCCGTTGGAGTATCTCAATTCAACGATGCCGTCCATCGCCTGCACATAGGAAACCTTGTAGCCTTCGAGCTTTTCAGGGGCGCTGAAGCTGATTCCGGCAGCCTTTGCAGCTTCGGAAACGGTCTTGTATTCCTGCCACGGGTTCGGGATCTGGGTGTTGTCGCCTGTGATTTCCTCGTCGGTATTTCCAAGCTCCAGGGTCTGTACGTCGCCAAGCTTTACCTTACCCTTTGCGGACTTGCTGACTGTTACCAGCGACCACTCGTATGGAGCGTTCGGATAGACCGCCTGGCTGCGGCAGAGTATCATATAATTGCTTCCGGATTTGTTCTGACTTCCAAGATAAAGAACAGGCTTGTAATCAACGCCAACAAGCTCCTTCATTGCCTTCTTGTACGCGGAATATACCGCCTTGTTCTTTTTGTTCTTTATCGTAAATTTTCCGGTGTTGGCTTTGAATCCACCCTTGTCACCGCCGCTGATTACAGTCTGGAATCCGTCGATATCAACGGTACCGTCAATATTTTCGTAGATGTACATTATCGTGATATCAGGCGCTGCGTCAGGAATTACCGGAGTTGCCTTGCAGAGTATCGCGTACTTTGTGCCTGCAACGACCTGAGTTCCGAGGACTGCGATAGGCTGGTAGCTTACGCCCAGAAGCTCAGCGGTTGCCTTTTTGAAAGCTGCCTTTGCAGCGGCGTTCTTGCTGATAGATGTGCTGCCTGTGTTTACTTCCCAGCCTCCTGCGAGGAACTCTGTGTAGCCGGAGTCATCAGCCAGCACTATGGAGTCGTCCGCAAATGCGGAGAATGCTGTGCAGGACATTGCGATGAGTGCTGCCATAGCGGCAGAGGTGAATCTGATAGACTTTTTCATGATGTTATACTCCTTTGAACTATCTTTTGTACTGGCAGCTGTTTTACTGCCTTTCACCCTAAAGGACAGCATTAAAATCATCAGGTCACACCTTTTTGAAAAAATTTATTTGATTTTTTCGATAATTTCTTTCAGTGCATTTTCAGAAATACCGGAGCTTACCGAAACCGAATAGGAATAATCCCCGGAAACCCAGAGCGCAAGGCTGAACTCATCGCCGTTACCCTTTATCGTTACTGTATTTCCGTTGACTTCTGTTTCAGTGACGGTGTTATACTCGTTGAAATCGCCGCTGATATCTTCGCTTCCGCGGGATTTACTTATGATCATTCCGCGGTCGTCGCCATTGTAATACTGCACCTCGAGGATTTTCCCCTCGATAACCGCATAATAAGGCTCGGTATATTCGCCGTAGCTGTCGGGTACGCTGATTTCAAACCCGATCGTATTTTCTGCTTCTTCAAGTGTATCGTATTCTGCGTAGGGATTTCCGGACTGTACAAAATCGGAACTGTCAACTTCTTCCGATTGAGCAGGAGTATCAATGATATTACCACTATGCTGGGTAATGGCGAATATTCCGACGCCGATGACCAGCATTGCGCAGGCGGCTATGCTAGCATATCTGACCCACGGTGTGAAGCGCATTGCTTTCTTTTTCTGCTCGCCGGGGGCGGCTTCGTCGATGTACTTTTCGTCGATATCGCCGATTATCTGCATTAAGCGCATTTCTTTCATATGTTTATCCCCTCGCTTTCAAGATGCTTTTTCAGCTTGCTGCGCGTGCGCATAAGGCAGGTCTTGACCTTGCTGACGCTGAAGCCGTATTCCTGCGCTATCTCCTCGATGGGGCTGGCGTACCAGTAGCGCCTTACGAATATCTTACGGTTGTCCTCCGACAGCGTACCCAGGAATTCGTTTATGCTGTCGCGGATAATCATGCTTTCCGCCGCCTGCTCAACATTGGTGCCCGGGTCGGGAATACACTCCGAAAGCTCGTCAAGAATGGCTTCAGTGCTGTTTACATCTCGTTTTTTCCTGTGCATATATTCGTACATATTCAGTGCGATGTTCCTCGCTATCTTTCCAAGGTATGCCCGGAAATTCTCCGGCTTTTTCGGGGGAATCGCGTTCCACGCCTTGATGTATGTATCATTCTTGCATTCCTCGCTGTCCTCGTTGTTGTGCAGTATGTTGTAGGCTATCGTCAGGCAGTACCGGCCGAATTTAAGGTCAGTTTCTTTTATTGCCTGCTCGGAGCGGGCAAAGTACAGATCAAGTATCTGTGCGTCTTCCATAGGTATCTCCTTTCGGTATATTTTATTTTTCTGATATAAAAGACAGCGTTTTTTGATTAAAGGTCACACGGTTTTTATAAAAATATGTACGGGCAGCTTTCAGATAAATGATAATCTAAATTTGGCTTATTGTCAAGTGTTTCTACAAAATATGTCACATCTCCGGCTGTTCGTCATATTCCTCGGAAATATCATCTCGGGCTTCTCTTGCCCACATCGGAATGTGTTCTTCACGCATTGCGCCGAGGAAGCAGTCGCTTGTAATTGAGGCTTCCTCGCGGTCATACAGAAATACGCCGTTTACCGCGCCGCCGTATTCTTTGGGGTCACAGCCCGGTCCGGACTGCGCAAGGAATAACTGTTCATCGGGAGTGAAGCTCCGCGAACTGAAATATTCCGGACGGATTATCATAATTCTTCCCGTGTAGTCTGCAACGCCATTGTCAACGTACACATCGCCGAACGTATCGGAATTAAGATGCTCCTTTAGGTCGTCATCGTGTTCGCTTATGTATCCCTGAAACTCCTCGTCATCGCCGAAGCCGAAATCCTCGCGGTACTGCAACGCCATTTCGGTAATCACTTTCTTTACATCATCGGAATTTACGTCAAACCCGTTTTCGCTGAGCAGGTCTGTGAAATGGCTCTCGACATTCTGCTGTTCGACCATATCCCAGATTCCGTTACATTCCTCGTCAGTCAGCTCAAACTGCACATCCTCGCCGTTTACGGTTCGGATAATCGAGCCTGTTTTAGGTGTGAGTTCTTCGAAACGGGTGTGCTGGTTTACGTCAGAAAGCGCTCTGGAGAACAGGTCGCGGTATGCTGAAACAAGATTATTCTGCGAATCGTTTGAGGTGAAATAATGTCCCCATACCGTGGAGATTCCGCCGTTGTGGTCGGCGTTGTACCAAGTCACATAACAGCCCGGCATTTTCTTATTCTGCCCGAGCACAAATTCAGAATTGGGAGTCTGGACCCTCTGAACAATGCGATAACCCTCGATTTCCTGCTTATTCCTCTCACGGAAAGCAGACCTTAATTCTTCCGTCACAGCGTTAAGAAGAACCGGGTGAGCCGTTCCGAGCGTCCTGTCTGCTGTTTTCCGGATTTCCTCGGCATTGGGATAGTCGGCAAGGAATTTTTGCGCCCATTCCTTGTTATCGGCGGTGAAACGCCCGTCATATTTCAGGCTGTCAACGCGGAGCGCAAGCATGAGCATTGCACGCTCAAAGCCGTATTTCCCGGCGGCTTCCGCAGTGACTTTTTTAACATCAAGGTAATTATTGTTGAAATTTTCGGCGATGGAACGGTTTATAAACGTCCCGCATTCATCGCACAGATTCATGCTTTCGCGGTACCGTTCAAGCTCGCCGTTTTCCTTCGCGTATTTAAGACTGCTTTTGTAGATATCCATTTTATTTTCCTTTCCGGAGGTGCGGCACGGTGTCGCACCTGACCCTACATCTCCATATCGAATTCTTCCTCGTCCTGCTCTGATTCAAAGTAGCAGACGGTCTTTTCGTGGTACGAATAAAGGTGGACATCACCCGGATCACATTCGAAACACTCGGCGATTTCCCTGCGAATGCTGTCCATATCAGTATCGTGGCAGTAAATACAGCCGCCGAATATCTCGTTTGGAGAATCCGGCTTTTCGTCTGTTACGCACCACTCTGTACCGAGATTAAAAAACTCGCATTCAAAATTCCTGATATCCTGCTCTGAAAATCTGCTCTCCTGGTAAATTACGCGATTGTATTCTCCCTGACAACAGCCGTGGATCTCCTTCCAGTCAAATTCCTCGCCTAAAACCAGACTGAGCGCCTTGCAGATTCCCCACATTTCATCGTATATTCGCGAATAGGGATTGTAGCCGTCTGCTTTCGGGAAATTGTACGACTTTGCGGCGTCCTCCCAGCCGGTGAGCTGTTCTTCCGTGTATGGGTTATTGTCCTGCCGCGGTGAAACATCATTTATGTATTCCGCGATGGAATCGTACTCGCCGCACCTGCTGTCCGCAATGTCCTGTGAAACATCGAAATAGTTCTGCAAAACCTCAAGAATGCTTTTGTAGTGCGAATCTACCGCGTATTTTCTTACCGGCTCATAAAGAAGAATGCCGTCCCACATTTCGGCGCTGTCCCAGAATGGGGAAGTCTGCTCGGACGGGCTTATCTGCCTTGCGTATAGTGCCATTTTATCCTCGCTTTCAAAAATAGGTGCGACACCGTGTCGCACCTATCACTCAAACGACATCTCATAATCACCGAAATCAATCGTTAGCGGCCGTTCTTCCAGCAGGTCGGCGTACTGAACCGCCGCGTCCAGGTGCGACACGATGTCGCACTCAAATTCGTCCGGGAGCCTTTCGGATTCCACGCCGGACTGCCCGATGATATAATAACTTATCTCAGCATGGACTGTATCGCCATGACCGAAATCCCTGTCAAACTGACCGAGGATTCCAAGCTCATCAAGCTCGTCAGCGCTCTCTACATAC
>OCHN01002797.1_pt1 | contig 10603 bp, 7 predicted proteins | sample 1538911 | NCBI WGS metagenome assembly OCHN01 (sample SAMN04571736, study PRJEB22368) | human gut metagenome | biome: human gut; material: stool | host: Homo sapiens | place: Luxembourg | collected 2013-01-11 | reverse complement strand
TAAGGGCTTGGCTAAGGGTATCTACGTAGTAGGTGGCAAGAAGATTGTTGTTAAGTAAACATACGTCTATAGATAAGGTGGCTTAGGCTTTCACCTTATTATATAATAAAGGAGCGGCATTCGCATTATTGCGGATGCCGCTTTTTGGTTTATAAAAGTAGTATACTCAAGGATTCTTTGTTTATAGAAATAGCTTGTTCGTTGATTATTTTTAGAAATATATAATAAAAAAAAGTTATAGCAGAATAAATATTTGGTTTTATTAAAATAAAAGCGCTATATTTGCACTCTTAGCTCGTTAGTTTTTTATGTATATTAACTATAACTTATGATAAAGAAAACTATTGTAACTGGAATGGTAGCGCTCATGTCGTTGGCAGCAATGGCTTTGCCAGCTAAGCGCGGTTTGACAAACGTTATCACACTTAACGATGGCACTAAGGTTGAGGTGTCGTTGGTAGGTGATGAGTTTATGCACTATTGGCAAGATGCCTATGGCAACAAGTATGTGCCTACAGGCGAAGCAAACGTCTTTAAGCTTGCTGATGCTTCTGCTGTTTCTAATCTCACTACTCGCGCTTTGGCTCGTAAGGCTAAGGCTCATGCTCGTCGTGCTGCTCGTCGTAATCTTAGTAATGCTACCGATGTGTTTCAGGGCAAGAAAAAGGGTTTGGTGATATTGGTGGAATTTACTGATGTGAAGTTCAAGAATAGTGATGCTCAGACTCTATTTAATCGTATAGCAAACGAGGCTGGATATAATGAAGACTACTTCCAAGGTTCGGTTAAGGATTATTTCCTTGCCCAAAGCCGTGGACAGTTTGAACTCGACTTCGATGTTGTTGGTCCGGTGAAGTTGGCTCACAACATGAAATACTATGGTGGCAATGATGACAATGGCTACGACCTTCATCCTGAAGAGATGATTGTTGAGGCTTGCAAGGGCGTTGACTCAAAAGTTGATTTTTCTAAATACGACTGGGATGGTGATGGCGAAGTAGACCAGGTGTACGTTATCTATGCCGGCTATGGCGAAGCTGATACCGGTAAGGATAATACTATTTGGCCACACGAATATCAGCTCTCAGGTGCATCTATGGCTTTGACTCTCGATGGAGTAAAGGTTGATACCTATGCTTGTAGCCCAGAGCTTAATGGCGCAGGCGAGGTTGGTGGTATCGGCACTATGTGCCATGAGTTTTCTCATTGTATGGGTATTCCTGATATGTATGATACTGGCTACTCTGGCAACTTTGGTATGGGACCTTTCGACCTTATGGACTATGGCGCATATAATGAAGATGGTTACAAGCCTTGTGGCTATACAGCCTATGAGCGTATGATTTCTGGATGGCTCGAGCCTGTAGAAGTGCGCAAAGGAGCTGAACTATCAGTTACTGGCATGAAGGCACTTACAGAAGGTGGCGAGGCTTACAAACTTATTAATAGTGGCAACGAGGATGAATACTTCTTGGTAGAAAACCGCCAGTACTCAGGTTGGGACGAGAGTCTGCCTAAGAGTGGTGTACTCATCACTCATGTTGACTTCGACCAGACTGTATGGGATTATAATATGGTTAACACCACAGGCACCAATCCTGATTTGAATTTTACAAACCCTCATCAGCGCATGACAATATTCCATGCCGACAATGATGACGACTCTAAGTATTATAGCAAAACTCAGCAAGGCTACACCAAGACAACATACTTGGGCGACCCATATCCTTATAAGGGCAATGATAGCTTGACTAATTTATCACGTCCATCTAATGCTATATATACAAAAAATAGTGATGGCAAGAAATACATGGATGTAGCAATCCGCAATATCGCAGTAACAAGCGATGGTGTGGCTTCTATGGACTTTGGACCTAACTACTTCAATTCGTCTTCATCAAATACTCCTACTGGCGAAGTTATATTCTCTGAAACCTTTGATGCTTGTGCTGGTACAGGTGGTAATGATAATGCGTTTAGTGGAACAGGAAGATTTGCTGACTCAGACTTTGAAACCGACAATGCTGGTTGGTATTCTGAAAGTCCTCATGGTGCTGATGGTTGTGCACGTTTTGGCTCAAGCAAAAAGAAAGGTGAAGCTACAACTCCTGCTATCGAGATAGATGGTACTGCCACTCTTACGTTCCGTGCTGCTCCTTGGGGTAAAGATGATACACGTCTGTCTGTCTCAATAGATGGCGATGCTACAATTTCTCCTTCTTCATTCAATATGACTATGGATTCTTGGCAGACATTCACAGCTACCATCACAGGTTCAGACAATATAAAGATAAAGTTTACTCCTGGTAAGCGTTTCTTCCTCGACGATGTAATTGTTACAGCTGCTTCAACTGCAGTCAAAGGAATTGAGCAAAACTCTGTAAAGGTTCCTGTGGCAATATATTCTACTGATGGCACTTTGCGCCAGGCTCTTGGTGCAGGCATCAACATCGTTAAGTATTCTGATGGTACTGTAAAGAAGGTGTTAAGGTAGTAACTTACATTAAATGGCATAAAGAATTATTAATATAATAGGCAAACAAGCGAGTCAAAATTATTGGCTCGCTTGTTTTGTGTTTCCACTGAATTATAGTAATTTTGCAACGGAATACAATAAACTTATAATAAAATAGTAATTATGGCAAAAAAAGCTCTTTTGATGATTCTCGATGGATGGGGAATCGGTCAGCATGGTAAAGGTGATGTTATCTATAACACTCCAACTCCTTATCTTGATTATCTTACAGCCGTTTCGGCTCACTCTTCACTCCAGACTTCTGGCGAAGATGTAGGTTTGCCTAGCGGTCAGATGGGTAACTCTGAGGTTGGTCACCTTAATATCGGTGCAGGTCGTATCGTATATCAAGACTTGGTGAAGATCAACAAGGCTTGCGAAAGCGGCGAAATCCTCAACAATAAGGAAGTGATAAAGGCTTACAGCTATGCTCGCGATAACGGTAAGAAGCTCCACTTGATGGGTCTTACTTCTACTGGCGGTGTACACTCTTCACTTAACCATCTCTTCAAGCTCATCGAGATTGGTAAGGAGTATGGTTTGACAGACAAGGTGTTCGTACATTGCTTCATGGACGGTCGTGATACCGACCCTAAGAGCGGTAAGGGCTTTATTGAGGATGTACAGAAGTGCTGCGACAACAATGGTGCACTTATCGCAAGCATCATTGGTCGTTTCTATGCTATGGACCGTGATAAGCGCTGGAATCGTGTGAAGGAAGCTTACGACCTCTTGGTAAAGGGCGAAGGCAAGAAGTCTGCCGATATGGTACAGGCTATGCAGGAAAGCTACGACGAGGGCGTAACCGACGAGTTTATCAAGGCGATCAGCAATTCTAATGTAGACGGTACAATAGGCGAGGGCGATGTTGTTATCTTCATCAACTATCGTAACGACCGTGCTAAGGAGCTTACTCAGGTATTGACTCAGCAGGATATGCCAGAAGAGGGCATGAATACTATCCCTGGATTGCAGTATTTCTGCATGACTCCATATGATGCAAGCTTCAAGGGTGTAAACATCCTTTTCCCTAAGGAGAATGTTACTAATACTCTTGGTGAGTATCTTGCAGCTAATGGCAAGAAGCAGCTCCATACTGCAGAAACAGAGAAATATGCTCACGTAACATTCTTCTTCAATGGTGGTCGTGAGACTCCATACGAGGGCGAGGATCGTATCTTGGTACCTTCTCCAAAGGTTGCTACCTACGACTTGAAGCCAGAGATGTCTGCTTATGAGGTAAAGGATAAGCTCGTTGGTGCTATCAATACTCAGGAGTATGATTTCATCGTTGTAAACTTCGCTAATGGCGATATGGTTGGTCATACAGGTATCTACAATGCTATTGCTAAGGCTGTACATGCTGTTGACAACTGTGTTCGCGAAGTTATCGAGGCTGCTAAGGCTAACGACTACGAGGCTATCATCATCGCTGACCACGGTAACGCAGATAACGCTATCAACGAAGACGGCACACCAAACACCGCTCACTCTTTGAACCCTGTTCCATTCATCTACGTTACTGACAACAACTCAGCAACAGTTAAGGATGGTCGTTTGGCTGACGTTGCTCCTTCTATCCTCCATATCATGGGCTTGGAGCAGCCTGCAGAAATGACAGGCGAGTGCCTTATCGAAGACTAATAGTAGCCTCACCCCTCTACAAAATATTAAAACCTCACTCCCAGCAATAATGCTAATTACTTCCTTCTCCCTTTTGGAGAGGGGCTGGGAGTGAGGCTTTCTTTCTTTTTTCTCCCTATGAACGTAGAAATAGAATCTTCATGGAAACAGCACCTTGGTGCAGAGTTTGATAAGCAATATTTCGTTAACCTCACTAATCTGGTGAGGGAAGAATACTTGCATTATCAATGTTTCCCTCCAGGCAACAAGATTTTTAATGCCTTCAACCTTTGTCCGTTTGACGATGTAAAGGTGGTGATAATAGGTCAAGACCCATATCATGAGCCCGGTCAGGCTATGGGATTGAGTTTCTCGGTGCCTGAAGGCGTTACTCCTCCTCCTTCGCTCATCAATATCTTCAAGGAGATAGAACTCGACCTTGGTAAACCTGCAGCTAAATCTGGCGACCTTACTCGTTGGGCAACTCAAGGTGTGCTGTTGCTAAATGCTACACTTACTGTAAGGGCACATGTTGCCAATAGCCATCAGCGATTGGGATGGACTACATTCACCGATGCTGCCATAAAGGCATTGAGCGACAAGCGTGAACACTTGGTGTTTATGCTCTGGGGCGGTTTTGCTCGTAGCAAGAAGTATCTTATTGACCAAAATAAGCATTTGGTACTTGAGAGCGTGCATCCTTCGCCTTTGTCAGCAAACAGAGGTGGATGGTTTGGCAATCATCAGTTCTCGCGTTGCAATGAGTATTTGGCGCAGAATGGAGAAAAGACTATAGAGTGGTAAAGACTTACAGAATATGCAAGAATTACATATTATACAAGTGGGCGACGTATTGGTGTCGCCAGATATTATTACTGAGAAATTCTGTTGCGACCTTGACAAGTGCAAGGGAGAATGTTGTGTGGAGGGCGATGCAGGTGCTCCGCTAACCATGGACGAGATAGCTGGCATCGAAGATGCTCTCGACATTGTATGGAACGATATGAGCGCTTCTGCGCAGGCTGTTGTCGATAAGCAAGGTGTGGCATACAACGATCGTGATGGCGACCTTGTTACGAGCATTGTAAATGGCAAAGACTGTGTGTTTACATGCTATGAGAATGGTTGCTGCCTGTGTGCTCTTGAGCGTGCTTATCGTGGTGGCAAAACAAAGTTTATAAAGCCTATCTCTTGTGCTCTTTATCCTATTCGTGAGAAACGATTTGCTGGTGGTCTTGTAGGTCTTAACTATAATCGTTGGGATGTATGCCGTCCGGCAGTAGAAAAGGGTAGGGAACTTGGCTTACCTGTATATAAGTTCCTTGAAGGCCCATTAGTTCGTCGCTTTGGCAAGGAGTGGTATCAGGAACTATGCGAAATAGCAGAAACATTATTGGCTTCAAGAGAAGGCTGATGAAGAATAAAAATGCGCAAGACAACATCTTGCGCATTATTGTTTTACTTATTTTCCCTTTTTATAAAGTGTAATCTATTTACCCTTGCGATATGCAGAAGGACTTATTCCTACATGCTCCTTGAAATATTTGCCAAGGAAGCTTTGGTTTGGGAAGTTCATATCTTCTGTTATCTCTTTTATGTTCTTGTTGGTATTCCTAAGTAATACTCTTAGCTCAAGCGTCACATAGTCGTCTATCCAGTCGTTTGGCGTGCGTCTGCTTGCCACTTTCACCATCTCTGATAGATATTTTGGTGTGATACCTAAGTTTAGCGCATACCATCCCACACGTCGCTGAGTGCGATAGTTGTTTTCTACCAACAGCAAGAACTCTGAGAATATCCTATCAGCACGAGTACTCTTTTTCTCGTTGTCTTGCATTATACGGTATATCACATTGCTGAGGTCATAGATCATGGTACGCAATAGCGACATCACAGTTTCACGGCGATAGCGATGGGTATTCTCTTTGAGCTTGTAGATAAGAGATTTTATATAATTCTTTGTTAGATATACCTCGTCGGGCTCCAAGTTGCATACAGGATGCTGGCGTGAGAATAGAAACAGAGAAGATATCTCGTGCATACCAGATATTATCTCGCGGAAGAAATTCTCAGACATCATAAAAGCCATACCACTACAGTCGGCAGACATATTGAAACTATCTGTCACCTGGTTGGTGCTAATTATTATCACATCTCCTGCCTTCACGTGGTGCGCCTTTGTATCCACATTATATGTAGCCGTGCCGTTCAGACATAGCGCCATCAGTATGCAACCCATACGGCGTGGCTCGTCGGGTATTGGCACTTTAGCAATCTCGTCGAATATCACGAGATCGTTGTCAAGATAGTCACAATTGCATAAACTCTTTATAGAGTCGATGGTGATAGGGTGCATCTGATAATCGTCCATTTTTCCTTCTCTTTTCCGTTTCTTTTGCAAATATACATAATTTGGTTGAATTGTCAACAGAAAAGTACAAGAAAGTGTCGATAATTGGTCGATTTGTCTTACCAATCTTCTGATTGTTATTGTTTTGTTTGTAGATATTTACGCTGCAAAGGTATAATAAATATATGTATCTACAAAAAAGTAGACAAAAAGTAAATAAAAAGCAAACATTGCTAATAAAGTGTGAATTAATATGCCTTATTAGTGGCTTGTTATACTAATACCTTCTACATTTACTATATGGTCAGCATGAAATTTATTGTCGCCATAGATAGTTAGTTTGCGGACTGGCATTGTGGTGAATCGTAGGCAAGCTTGCTCGTCAAGCTGACCGCTGCAGATATATTCCATGTCGCCAATAAATATACGTTCTCCCTTTCTTGCACCACGAAGGGTTACACGAGCAAAGCCTATGAAGCCCAAACCGAAATCATAGGTTATGGTATCTTTCTCTATGTCGAAATAGCGATATGGAATGATACTCTCTATGGTATTAGTATGATTATCGGTGGAATGGGGGTATTCCTTCGATGAAATGGGCTGCTTTTTGCATCCTTGCCATAGTGCAAGGTCGTTGATTTGATTAGCTTTCCATTCATTTTTGTCGATTCTACCGTCGATGGTTTCACTACCTTTGCTGTTAAATTGCGAGCATGATGGACGGCAGAGCCAAGAATCGTCGGAAGCAAAAGAGAACGATGAGCCATCCTGATAGGTGCCGTAATAGATGAGGGATAGCTGACGATTGTTGATATGTGGATATGAAGGAGAATACCATACGGCTATGGTAGTGGTATCAGGGCGCGAAAAGCGAGTGATGTCGTAGATAGTAGAAACAGGGTAGTCTGAATATGGCTGTCGGTAGGGCGCAAGATAATTGCGACTTGCGTTGCGACGATTAATATAAAGGTCTGCATAGCCAGTAGTGGCTATGCAGACGTAAGCTTTCTTTATTTTCTTATGATGTACGTATTGGTTGCGAAACCATATCTGAGCAGTAGAGTCAACGCTTGGCGAAGAAATCCAACGAAGGTTGTATTCCTGAGCCATTGCCATCAATGTGGACAACATGCATGATATGATAACTAATAGTCTACGCATCTTTTATTTTATTATATTCCTTTTGTATAGTTGATCTTTTTATTTCAGTACTTTCTTTTTGCCTGCTTTGAGAGATATTTGCTTCGATGAGCCATTGTAGTTGACAATGGCTTTGCCGTTGACAGAAGCTGTTATAATAGCCTCTACAACCTTGCCGTTAGCCCATTTCATGTCGATAGTATAACCGCCACGAGCTTTGATACCCTTTATTTCACCCTTACTCCATTCGTTTGGCAATGCTGGAAGGAGGGTGATAGTAGCCATTGGTTGGTTGGCAGCAGTTAGCTCAAGCGAACTTTGCACAAGCATCTCGCATACGCCTGCAGTACCACCAAAGTTGCCATCTATCTGGAATGGTGGGTGAGCATCGAAGAGGTTAGGGTAGGTGCCTCCACTTCTGCGACGGTCAGGACCTTTGTATTCATCAGGACTCACATAGGTGAGCAACTTCTGATAAATATGGTATGCTTGGTCAGGACGATTTAGTCGAGCCCAAAGATTTATTCTCCATCCTGTGCTCCATCCTGTTGTCATATCGCCCTTTATCTCAAGGCTACGAACAGAAGCCTTTGCAAGGTCTGGAGTCTTGATAGGAGTTATCTGATGACCTGGATATAGACCGATGAGATGGCTCTGATGACGATGTTGGAAGTCTTCGTCGTCCCAATCGAAATACCATTCGTTGATGTCCCCCATCTTGCCTACGGTGTAAGGATGTAGGCGCTGTAGCTTATCTTCTACTGAAGACAATGTGGTGCCATCACAGATTTTGTTTGCAGCAATGGTGTTGTTGAATAGCTCGCGGATGATAGCGAGGTCGGCAGTACCACCATAGCAGGTGCCACCCTTGAAACCATCGGACAAGCGGTATTTGTTCTCAGGACTTGTAGAAGGAGCTGTGAAGAGTTCACCCTTCTTGTGTGGATTCTCTACGAGCCAATCTTCGCAGAACTCAGTTGCGCCTTTAAGGATAGGGAGAGCTGTAGTAGCGAGGAATTGCTTATCCATAGTGAACGCATAGTGTTCCCATAGAGCTTGCGAAAGCCAAGCTAATCCCATGTTCCAGTTGCTCCATGTGGTACTCTCATGTTTCTCGCCTACAGGGTTTGCCATAGCCCATAGATCGCTATTATGGCTCGAACACCATCCGCGGTTTATACCATAGTAGTTTTTAGCCACGTAGCTACCATTCTTTGCCAAATGCTGCATGAAGTCCCATAGTGGCATTGCCATTTCTGAGAGGTTGGCAACTTCGGCAGGCCAATAGTTTTCTTCAAGGTTGATATTTACAGTATAGTTGCTTCGCCAAGGCGAATATAGCTTGTTTGCCCACAGACCTTGCAAGTTGGCTGGTACACCAGGTGTACGAGAACAAGAAATGAGCAGATATCTGCCATATTGCATATATAGCATTTCGAGGTATCTGCTCTGTCCACCCTTATCGGTATATTGCTTTAGCAAAGAGTCGGTAGGGATGTCGTAGTTGTATTTAGCTCCATCGAGGGTGAACGATAGGCGAGAGAAATACTTGCTATAGTCGGCAACATGGCGCGATAAGAAGTCATCGTATTTATGGTTCTTGGTGTGCCAAATGTCGTCGGCTGCAGTTTCTATGTATGGAGCGCCTTGAGTAACAGGATGCTTGTCGGAGCCATTGAAGCTTGTTTCGTTTACGATATAGATAGTAACGTCTGTTGCCCCTTTTATATATAATGAAGAGTCTGTAGCGCTGATTTTGCCATCTGTGACATTTGCCTGAAGGATGGTGCAGAAGTGTACTGAGTTGAGTGGATCGCCAACTGCATGGCCAGTCATAGTGAGCTGATTGTTGCTTGCTTTCACCTTGTGAGGAGTCTGACCAGTGAGCATTATTTGCTGCGTGATAGCTCCTGGCTTGTCTGCTTTCAGGCGAATGGCGATGAGCTTGTCAGGGTTTGAAGCAAAGTATTCACGACTGTAGTTTACACCGTTGATAGTGTATGAATCGCGACAGATAGCGCTATCGATACTTAGCGAACGATAATAGTTAGTGGCTTTTTTGCCCATTTCATCGTAGATATGAAGTGTGGCAAGTGGCTGATAGTATTGGCTGTTAGGACCTTGGATATGTTTCTGCAGGTCTTCAGCCTTGCGATAGTCTTCATTGAAAAGAGCTTCACGCACCTTTGGCAACCATGTGTGAGCATCCTTGTCGAGGTTGTGGTCGACAGGTTTGCCTGTCCATAGTGTAATGTCGTTGAGGTAAAGTGTGTTGTCGTCAACACCACCATAGATCATGGCTCCCATTTTGCCGTTGCCGATAGGCAAGGCTTCTTCAAAAAACTCTGCAGGACGATTGTACCATAGGCGCATAGGTAGTTGTTCGGCATAGGCATTGCCGAAGCTTGTCAAGGCAAGTAGGATTGCCGAAGATTTAGATAATAGTTTCATTACTGCTTAAAGGATTTTTAAAAAGGGAACCCTGAAGCCATTGTGGCCCTACAGAGTTCCCTTTTAGTATTATTGTTTGATAATTATGCGTCGATATTAGCATATGTAGCATTCTTCTCGATGAATTCGCGACGTGGCTCTACGTCGTCGCCCATGAGCATAGAGAAAATTTCATCAGCCTCGGCAGCATTCTCGATTGTAACCTGCTTCAGCAGACGGCTCTTTGGGTCCATAGTGGTTTCCCAAAGCTGTGAAGGGTTCATCTCACCAAGACCTTTGTAGCGCTGTGTGTGCAAAGCCTTGTCGTCGTCGCGACCATCAACATACTTGTCGATGAAAGCCTGACGCTGCTGCTCGGTGTAGCAATACTCGCTGAACTTCTTGTATGTACACTTATACAATGGAGGAGTAGCGATGTAGAGGTGGCCTTCCTGAATAACCTTTGGCATGAAGCGATAGAACAATGTCATGATAAGTGTGTCGATGTGAGAACCATCGACGTCGGCATCGGTCATGATGATAAT
>OCHN01002780.1_pt1 | contig 10648 bp, 7 predicted proteins | sample 1538911 | NCBI WGS metagenome assembly OCHN01 (sample SAMN04571736, study PRJEB22368) | human gut metagenome | biome: human gut; material: stool | host: Homo sapiens | place: Luxembourg | collected 2013-01-11 | reverse complement strand
ATTTTGCGCCATCAGAATACTATGAGAAAGATGACACCGAGAGTTCTGATGAAACCACACCTGCTACAGGTACCGATTCTTCTGGAGCAACATCATCACCGGATTCTTCCTCTGGTGGAACAACAACCGAACCCGCTGCCGGCGGAGACTCTGGTGGAACAACCGGAACAACTACAGGTGATACTGATACTTCCGGCAGCACTACTGGTAGCGACACTGAAAGTGGAAGTACCACTCAATAAGTAAATTATGCGCCGCAAGGTACACCTAAAAAGGAGAGGCTATACAAAACGCCTCTCCTTTTCGCATACTTATATAACTGATTGCTCTTGTCATCCTATCCGTATCTCTCTGATACAATATTCTGCTATCTTGTTTTACGGTTAATATATCTTGCTTTATATTTAGAATATACAATCGTCTGATCTTTATATAAACTATAATATCCGGAAACCGCATAGCTGATTGATATCGCGATCAGATAATATGCTGCTCCTGAAAATCCAAACAGTTCGAATGAAATCAGCATTGCCGTAATCGGACAGTTCGTCACTCCGCAGAAAAGTGCAACCATGCTGGCTGCCGCTGCTAATTCCGGTGAAAATCCAAGTATTCCACCGGCAACACATCCAAATGTTGCACCTATACTGAATGCCGGTACAATCTCACCACCACGATATCCTGCCCGCATCGTAAGTGCTGTAAGTAACATTTTCCATAAAAAATCAAGTGGTCTTGCTTCACCCTTTTCAATAGCTCTTGCGATCAATCCACTACCTGCTCCCATATAATCTTTTGTATTCAGACATATTGTGATCAGAATGATCACTCCTGCTGCAACAACAATTCTAATATACGGATTTTTCAGATACTTTGCATACAACTGCCCTACTGTTTTTAGCAAGATACAGAATAGAATACTTAAAATCCCACACCCCACTGCGATCAGTGCCATCTTAAGTCCTGACTCCACAGTAAGTCCCGGGATAGAATGTACCGGAAATGTCTCCGGATCAATCCCCATTCCTGTTGCAAACTCTGCTGCAATGATAGCTGCAATCACACACGGAAGAAGTGCTGCGTAATACATTACCCCCACGCTCACAACTTCCATTGCAAAAACTGCTGCTGCCATCGGTGTTCCAAACACGGCTGCAAACGCTGCACTCATTCCGCACATGATCATCACATGGTGATCAAATTCATCTAAATGAGCCAGTTTTCCAAGCCAATTTCCAATACTTCCACCAAACTGTATCGACGCACCTTCTCTTCCTGCCGAGCCACCGGTAAGATGCGTCAATAATGTTGACACAAAAATCAATGGTGCTGACAGAAACGGAACATCATCCTTTGATTTAATTGTAGCAAGTACCTGATTCGTTCCTCCGTCCTGCCTTCCTATCTTCTCATACATAAATACAATCAGAACTCCTGCAACCGGCAAAAGCATAAAAATCCAATTATGTGTATCCCTGTATTCCGTTGCTGCCTTGATACATCCTGCAAATATTGCACTCGCACCGCCTACAACCAGACCTGTCAAAACAGAAAGCCCCATCCATTTCAGAAAATTTTCCGTGTTCTGTCGGATCCTTTCATAATAATACTTTATTACTATTTTTGTATCATGAGAATGTTTTCGTTTTCCCATCTCCGCATTTTCTGTATTTTCTTTTTCTTCCATTTGCATTTCCCCTCTTGTATTTCTCTTTTATTTCGAACTCTGATTACTTTCTTATGTTCAGATAGAATCCCTTGCCTTATTTATTATAAAATGATTTTCCTCACCATGCAACACAGAAAAAAGGATGGTTTTCTCACATTCGAACGTTTCTTGTTCGTTGTGTCAAACCATCCTCTAAATCAATTATTTTTTACCTCTGCCTTATCATTTCATTCTTTTTATACTGCTTCTTCTTTTGTATTCACACTCTTGGATTCTCTGTCCTCTTTGAATTTATCATAATATGCAAACATTCCTGCAAGGAGTGTTCCTGAAATAGAATGCCATGTACAAGATACTGCACAGATGATTGCTGACTCCGGTGTGGATGCAAACTGTGCTGTTGTTGTTGCAAGGTTTGTTGCAAGTCCTGCATTCTGCATACCTACCTCGATCGAGATTGTTCTCTTCTTCGCTGTATTCATTCCTGTGAGTTTACCAGCTCCGTATCCAAGCAGATATCCAAGTCCATTATGAAGAAATACTGCCACGAAGATTACAACACCGGACTCAAAGAATTTGCTTCCCTGTGAAGATACTACACCGCCGACAACACATGCAAGTCCAAGTACTGCAATACCAGGCATAATTTTCTGAAGTTCTTTGAATGTTTTATTTTTTCCTAACAGATAGTTGAGTAAGAATCCTACTGCTACCGGGAAGATAACTGTTTCAATAATGGATACAAACATAGGTAATCCTTTGATTGAAATATGTGTACCACTTGCCAGCAGTGAAACCATAAGTGGTGTCATAACTGGTGAGAGCAGTGTTGAAACTGTTGTCATTCCTACGGAAAATGCTACGTCTCCTCCACACAGATAAGACATAATATTGGATGACACACCACCAGGACAACATCCGACAAGGATCAGTCCCAAAGCGATTCCATCCGGAAGATTCAATGCCTTTGTCAGTGCAAATGCAAGGAATGGCATGATCAGATACTGAGCGATTGCTCCGATGCAGATATCAAACGGTCTCTGCGCAAGAATCTTAAAATCCTCTGTTGTTAATGTCAGACCCATACTAAACATGATCACTCCGATAATAATAGACTGACAGGTAAATTTATTAGATACCGGATCGACAAACAAAGCGTTGTTAACCCATCCCATCATTGTCGGGACAAAGAATGTCACTACTGCAATGGCAATAACAACCACTGAAGTATAATCTGATAAAAATTTGCTGACTTTTTGTAATGCTTTCATTACAATACCTCCTTAGGATTCTTGTTCACCTAAAATTTGTATTCTTCTTGAGATATATTCAAAGAAAAAAGTCCCTTTCCAGAACTCAATCTGAAAAGGGACGAATATAATCCGCGTTACCACCCTAATTCCGCAAAAATTAATTCTGCGACACTTCACATACCAACATATGCTATCCATATAACGGTGGATCCCGGCGAGGTTTACTTGCAACATGTTCATCTGCTTTCAGCCCGCTTCTTAGAGAGGATATCCTTACCCGGTTATTGTCTGTTCACACCAGCCACAGACTCTCTGAAAATAATGACGGATACGGTTTTGTTCTCATCAACGAATTTTGGTGAACTGTATTTTGTTTACTCTGACATTATAGTCCTCTGAAATCAGAAATCAAGAGTCTATTTTAATCTTTTTCTTGATTTATTTTAATCTTTTTGTCGTAAAAATTTATTTTCAAGGCTTAAATTCATCTGAAAAAATAAAAGAATCATTGGAAAAAAATTATTGTTTTTCCTGTTGTTTCCCCGCACTTTTCATGCTACACTGTATATAAGAATCATCGGATTTTAACCAGAAAACAGTAACAACAGATACGGATGTTTGGGGCATCCAAAAGGTTTATTAATGCACAATACAATACGTTATTTTTCATTGCTTTCTTTTGGAAGTGATGTTTTTTTTGTAATTTTATCTGTTTTCTTTCATTATTTTATCTGGTAAAGGGGTATTTGGGAATGAATAATGAAATAACGAAAAGACGAAAGCGAACAATTGAAATGACTCAGGGATCTCTTTGGAAAAACATGTTTTTCTTCAGTGTTCCTCTTATATTTTCCCAGATTTTGGAAGTGATGTTCAACTTAAGTGATGTCGCTGTTGTCGGACATTTTGCAGATTACAAAGCACTTGGTTCTGTCGGCTCGACAACTACACTTGTCACACTGTTCACAGGACTTCTAATCGGGCTCGGAAGTGGTGTCAACGTCCAGGTTGCCAATAAACTCGGTGCCGGTGATAAGAAAGCTACAAAAGAAACCATTCACTCTGCACTCATTATCTGTGCAGCGGCAGGTATTTTTGTCTGTCTGATCTGTCTGCTTTTTGCAGGACCAATGCTTTCCATGATGAATACAAAGCCCGAACTGCTCGATCAGGCTGTTCTCTACATGAAAGTTTTTGCACTTGGCATGCCTGCCACGGCAGTTTATAATTTCGGCAACGGTGTCTTAAGCGCCCGTGGGGATACAAAGCGTCCGATGTATTACCTTGCATTTGCCGGAATACTTAATGTCCTATTGAATCTGATCTTTGTTATCGTATTCCATATGGCTGCTGTCGGAGTTGCTACTGCCAGTGCAATCGCACAGTACGTTTCAGGAGGATTGATCCTGGTCCATCTGATGCGACGCGATGATGAATGTAAAGTTCGTCTGCGCAATCTGCGTTATCATAACATTTATGGAAAAGGAGTTCTTTATCTCGGTGTTCCATCCGGTCTTCAGAATGCGATTTTCGCGATTGCAAACCTTTTTGTTCAATCCGGAGTCAACTCCTTTGATGCGATCATGGTTTCCGGAAATGCTGCCGCTGCGAATGCAGACAATCTGATTTACAATGTTATGTTTGCCTTCTATGTGGCCTGTTCCAGTTTCATGAGCCAGAACTGGGGAGCCGGGAATAAAGAAAGAATGAAAAAATGCTATCTCGTAACACTTACTTATTCTTTCAGTGCAGGCCTGCTTCTCGGAGGAGCACTCTTCTTCTTTGGGCGCCCATTCTTGTCTCTGTTTGCCACAGAACCAGCCGTTATCGCAGCTGGTATGCATAGAATTAGGATTATGGGATTCTCCTATGCATTCAGCGCCTTTATGGACTGTGCAATTGCCTCTTCCAGAGGAATCGGCAAGAGCATTGCTCCTACATTTATTGTTATCATGGGATCCTGTGTATTTCGTATTATATGGATCTATACGGTATTTGCTTACTTCCATACAATTCCATCTCTGTATCTGCTGTACATCTTCTCCTGGGGACTCACAGCGATTGCAGAAACCATATACTTTAAAGTTAGTTTCAAAAAGGTGCTTGCATAATAGATTTCCCAAAGAAAAAAGAGGGATTTCACAGATATCCAACATCTGTAAAAATCTCCTCTTTTTTCTTTCTACTATTTATTCTGCACTTGTTATACTTTTATCAATCCTCAAGTACCAGCTTAGCTGCTCCGCAGATTCCTGCATCATTTCCAAGAGTAGCAAGCTTGAACTTCACATTCTTATTTGCAAAGAACGCTTTTTCCATAAATGGTTTTTCGATAAATGAAAGCAGAACTTCTCCTGCTTTGGACACTCCACCACCAATTACAAATACAGCCGGATCCAGTACTGCTGCCATATCTGCCATTGCATGTCCTAAGTAATTTCCCATCTCTGTCGCAACTTCAATCGCAACTTCGTCTCCTTCTTTGACTGCATCGAAAACAGCTTTTGCAGAAAGGTCTTCTTTTGTCAGGATTGTTGCACGTGTCTCATGCTCCATCTTCTTTCTTGCAAGACGGGAGATACCTGTTGCTGATGCATACTGCTCCAGACATCCGTGTCCGCCACATCCGCAAGTATCTGTCTCTTCCAGATTCACACACATATGACCAATCTCTCCACCTGCTCCGTTCTCTCCCGTCAGGATCTTTCCATTGATGATAATGCCACCACCAACACCTGTTCCAAGTGTGACCATGATCATATTACGGTAACCAACACCGCCGCCTTTCCACATCTCGCCAAGTGCTGCGACATTCGCATCATTTCCAAACTCTGCTGTCAATCCTGTCAGTTCTTCCAGCTCTTTCTTTGCATTCTTATATTTCCAGCCAAGATTCGCAGAACCGTTGACAATTCCATCTACAGTAACAGGAGCCGGCACACCGACACCGATTCCAAGAACCTGTTCTTTCTCAATGCCGTGCTGCTCTAACTTACCATTGATTGCTTCTGCAACATCCGGAAGAATCGCCGCACCTTCATTCTCAGTTCTTGTCACGATCTCCCATTTCTCTACAATAGCACCTGCCTCACTGAACAGACCAAGTTTAACCGTTGTTCCCCCGATATCAACACCAAAACAATATTTCATAAATCTATCTCCGTTTCTTTTTATATTTCACATGAGAATGCGGTACTCTGTAACATTTGTACCGCATCCTCTGTTTCTCTTTTGTTTTATTTTCTTCTCTTTGCCAGATTCTCCTGCACACGTTTGTACAATTCCTGTGCAGCGTTGTATCCCATCTGCTTCTGTCTGTGGTTAACTGCAGCAGATTCTACGATGATCGCCAGATTACGCCCCGGACGGATTGGAATATTATGGCAGACAACTCGGTTTCCAAGAAATTCTGTATATTCCTCCTCCAGACCAAGTCTGTCGTATTCTTTCTCTCTGCTCCAGTCTTCCAGAGTAATGACCAGATCGATATTCTGTGTTTCTCTTACGCTCTGTACACCGAACATAGACTTTACATCCACGATTCCGATACCACGCAGCTCGATAAAATGTCTTGTGATATCCGGTGCAGAACCAACCAGTGTATCGTCACTGACTTTGCGGATCTCAACCACATCATCCGTCACAAGACGATGTCCACGCTTGATCAGTTCAAGAGCTGCTTCGCTCTTACCGATTCCACTTTCTCCCATGATCAGAACTCCGACACCATATACGTCAACAAGCACTCCATGAATGGAAATGCACGGAGCAAGTTTTACATTAAGCCAACGGATCAGTTCTCCCATAAAGGAGGATGTCTTCTTACATGTACCGAATACCGGAATATCATTTTTCTGAGCAATCTCAATGAAGCTTTCATCCGGCTGAAGTTCATTGCTGAAAATAATACATGGTACTTTATGTTCCAGAAGTTTCTGATAAATCTCAACTCTTTTCTCGTCTTCCAAAGTCTCCAGATAGGCACACTCTACATTCCCTATAATCTGTACACGATTCAGATCAAAATGATCGAAAAATCCTGCCAGCTGAAGTGCCGGTCTGTTCACATCCGGAACAAGAACTTCACGTTCTGTGATATCCACTTCCGGAGTGAGATTTTTCAGATTCATCTTTTCAACGATATCGGTTAATTTCACACCACTCATCTTGTAATCTCCTTTTCCTGTATCTCTTTTCGTTTCAGACATGCTGCCTTGATAAGCTCAAGAGATATATGATATTTACTGCTCGCATAAATCCAACATTTCCCTACATGTCCCATCGCCTGTACATAAGTATATCATGATTTTCTTTTCGATAAAACCCTTAATCATGAAAGAATTGATAAACCGATTCTGCTGCCTTCTCATTCATTGACGGAAGCTGCGCCAGTTCTTCTACTGTTGCGCTCCGGATTGCATCCAGGCTCAGATAATGCCGCATCAATGCCTTTCTTCTGGCCGGACCGATTCCTTCAATATCATCCAAAACGGAATGTACCTGTCCTTTGCCACGCAGCTGCCTGTGGAACTCGATTGCAAACCGATGGGCTTCATCCTGAATTCTTGTGACCAGTTTAAATGCTTCTGAATTGCGGTCAATCGGGATTTCCACATTATTGTAATATAATCCTCTTGTTCTATGATTGTCATCTTTCACCATACCACAGACCGGAATATTCAGCTTCAACTCATCAAGCACCTGCAATGCAATATTTACCTGTCCACGGCCTCCATCCATCAAAATTAAATCCGGAAATGTTGTGAATTTCCCAGCTTCCGCATTCTCCTCACGTTCTTTTAATCCATGTGTAAAACGACGCGTAAGAACTTCTCTCATGCTCGCATAATCATCCGGTCCTTTCACACTCTTGATTTTGAACTTCCTGTAATCATTCCGCTTTGGTTTTCCTTTCTCATAGACAACCATAGAGCCTACCGATTCGAAACCATTTGTATTAGAAATATCATATGCTTCCATACGGACGATCTGTTCCAGTCCCAGTAAAGATGCTATCTCCTTCACTGCACCGATCGTGCGTCCTTCTTCCCTCTTTAGCCGCTCTTTATCTTTAGACAGAACCATCCTCGCATTCTCTTCCGCCAGTTCTACCAGCTTTTCTTTTGTACCTTTCTTCGGCACACGGATCGTTACTTTCTGCCCCTTCTTCGCGCTCAGCCAGGATTCAAGAAGTTCCTGCTCTTCGATTTCTTCCGGCAGCATCAGTTCACCCGGAAGAAAAGGGGTTCCTGCATAATACTGTTTGATAAAACTGTTAAGAATTTCAGATTTTTTATCCTCTTCGCTGATTCTAAGATAGAAATGGTCTCTCCCGATCAATCTTCCGCCACGGATAAAAAAGACCTGTACAACTGCATCTTCGTCCTGGCATGCAACTGCCATGACATCTCTGTCTTCCCCACTGGAATCTGTAATCTTCTGTTTCTGAGCCACCTTTTTCACACTATTTAATAACTCTCTATATTCGATTGCTTTCTCAAATTCCAGTGCCTCCGAAGCAGCCATCATCTTATCTTCCAGATCTTTTAAAATCATATCAAAATTTCCATTTAGAAAACGGATCACCTCATCAATGGATTTCCGGTATTCTTCCTGGGAAATGTATCCCTGACACGGTGCCTCACACTGCTTGATATGATAATTCAGACACGGACGCTCTTTTCCAATGTCTTTTGGAAGTGAACGATTACAGCTTCTTATATGATACAGCTTATGGATCAGATCAATTGTGTCACGCACCGCCTGTGAGCTTGTATAGGGGCCGAAATAACGTGCTTTATCTTTTTTCATCTGACGTGCCAGCATAATGCGTGGGTATTCCTCTCCTGTTGTCACCTTGATGAATGGATAGGCCTTGTCATCCATCAGCATCGTATTATATTTGGGCCGATGTTCCTTGATCAGATTACATTCCAGAACAAGTGCTTCCAGTTCCGAATCTGTCACAATATATTCAAAGCGGCGGATATGTGTTACCATCTGTTCGATCTTAACCCCTTTATTCCTGCTGCTTTGAAAATACTGCCGCACACGGTTTTTCAGGCTGATTGCTTTTCCGACATAGATAATCTGATCCGTCTCATCATGCATCAGATAGACTCCCGGCCTTCCCGGAAGCTTTTTTAATTCTTCCTGTATATTAAAATTATAATTTTCCATAGATCCTATTTCTTGCCTCTGCTACAGACCAGCTATGTTCTTCTGCAATTTTGGAAACATCATCATACTCGAGTTTTTCTTTCACCACTCCATATCCGGATGCTCTCTTCACATGAACGGTTCCATATTCTGTCTGCACTTCGTCTATTTTCCGCTTAAGTCCATATCTTCTACAAAAATACTCTCTGACACCAAGTGTTGAAGTGTGTTTGAATATCAGCTGTAGAAAATACTCTTTCTGCTCTGCCCTGCACATACATGTAAGCAGAATCCCCGGCCGGTTTTTCTTCATCTGAATGGAGGATGTGTAAACATCCAATGCGCCTTCTTTGATCAGAAGCTCTGTCGCATACCCGATTTCTTCCGAAGTCATATCATCCAGATTACAGCACAGTTCCAGGATTTCTTCTTCTACCTTGTCTTGCGTTTCTCCAAGAATCGCACGCACACAGTTCAGTCTTTCATACTCTCTTTTTCCAAAACCATAACCGATTTCTTCCATCTGCAGAACCGGCATCTGTTCATACTTTTTAACAAAATGCTTCAGAAGTGCGGCTCCTGTCGGTGTACAGAATTCTCCCTCCAGGTCTCCTGCATACATTGGAATTTCTTTCATCAGATACGCTGTTGCCGGTGCCGGCACCGGAAGGATTCCATGTGCACATTTCACATGACCATATCCGACACGAACCGGTGATGCAAGAATCTGATCCACCTGAAGTTCATTCAGCAAATAGCAGACAGCCACAACATCAGCCACTGCATCCATCGTCCCAACCTCATGGAAATGGATTTCATCCATGCGCTGACCATGCGCCTTTCCTTCCGCCTTTGCAATCAATTTATAGACTGCAACTGCGTCCTGTTTTACCTGATCTTCAATTTTTAACCGATTGATCAGACGAACGATCTGAGACATTGAGTGATGTCCGTGTTCTTGTGTATGCTTCTCTGGTTCTTCTGATTTATGTCCGATCTGCTCTTCCGTCTGCATATGAGGATTCTCTTCTTCCTGTCCTTTCACAAACACGCGGACCTGATATCCTCTGATTCCGCCTCTTGTACACGCCACCAACTGATATTTTACTCCCGGGATTTTCAGATCATTCAACTTTTTCACCTGTTTTACAGGTTCTGAAAACAATTGCAATAATGAAGCCGTCAGCATATCCCCTGCTGCTCCCATCCCACAGTCCAAATATAATGTCCTCATTCCTTCGTTCTCCTCTCTATGTGATTGATCCGGCTCGCAAGAAATCCCGCGCCAAATCCATTATCGATATTTACAACACTCACTCCGCTTGCACAAGAATTCAACATAGAAAGAAGCGCTGATACGCCACCGAAAGATGCTCCATATCCAACACTTGTCGGAACTGCGATCACCGGGCAATCCACCAGTCCTCCAATCACACTGGCGAGTGCTCCTTCCATTCCGGCTACAGCAATAATGACACGAGCTTCCATTAATTCGTCGAGATGTCCAAGCAGACGATGTACTCCTGCGACACCTACATCATATAAACGGACCACTTCATTTCCAAGT
>OCHN01002779.1_pt1 | contig 10651 bp, 9 predicted proteins | sample 1538911 | NCBI WGS metagenome assembly OCHN01 (sample SAMN04571736, study PRJEB22368) | human gut metagenome | biome: human gut; material: stool | host: Homo sapiens | place: Luxembourg | collected 2013-01-11 | reverse complement strand
CCCGAATCTGCTCGGACCCGCCGTATGGGTTAAACGCTCAAAAGCACCTTTACAGTTACAGCTTGTTAGCGATCTTCTTTGCCGTGCGCTTGACGCCGGCCACCAGGCCTCCTGCAGGATGCTCCTTCTCGTAGGCTAGACGCTTCACGCGCTTGGCATACTCTTCGACGATGATGTCGCCGTACTCGTCTTCGATCTTGTCGAAGAAGTCGACGGCGCCCTTAATTTCTTCAGCGGTCGGGTGTCCCTTTTGGACACCGCCGGTGAGTTTGAACGGCCCCCACGTATCAAAGCCGGGGCAGCCGTAGACCTCCATAAAGATGGCCTGCCTCATGCGGCAGATACCATCGATATCCTTGCCGTACCACTTGTTTTTGCCACCGTAGGTCATAAGGCCAAACACCTTGTTCTGCGGCTGCAGCACGTTCGTGAGCACGCGTGCCATGTCCTTGTCGATCTCGGAGTAATAGATGCCCGTGGCGACGCCAATCAGATGGTATTCGTGCAGGTCGGGGTACTCGTTTTTGCCAAGCGCCTTGACGTCGAGGGTATCGATTTCGGGGTGCGCCTCGACGATGGCGTCCACGAGCTTTTTCGTATTGCCGTGGTGGCGCGAGGCATAGAGGATGATGGTTCGCATAAGAAGGCCTTTCAGCTGTAATTGCATCAATGTCTGTATGGTGCCCCGTTGCATGCCTGGGATACCGGATGCATCGGTGAACGTGCGGGTTTGTCCTTTGGTCAGGGCCGAGACAGGTACTTGCGAGCAAAAGCAGTTGTTCGAAAGGATGGGCAATGAAATACGCTCTCTCCAACGATTCGATTTCTATTAAGGTGTCCACGGCTGGTGGTTCGTTTACCTCGATTGAGGCTGGAGGTCGCGAGTACTTGTGGCAGGGCGATCCCGCCGTGTGGTCCGGCCAAGCACCGATTTGCTTCCCGATTTGCGGAGGCTTGCGCGACAACAGCGCCATGACGTTTGCCGGGCATCATGTAAAGCTCGCTCGCCACGGGTTTGCGCGCAAACAGGAGTGGAAGCTGCTGAGCCAGAGCGAGAACGAGCTGGCAATGTGCCTGGCTTCGGAGGATAACGCCGCGCTGCTGAGCGATTATCCGTATCCGTTTAAGCTTGTCGCCCGCTATACGCTCGAGGACGCTGCCGTGCGCGTTTCCTACGAGGTCACCAACGAGGGCACCGAGGACATGCCGTTCTTTATCGGCGGTCATCCCGGCTTTAGGTGTCCGCTCGATGAGGGCGAGGCCTATACGGACTACGAGCTGCGCTTTGAGAAGGACGAGGCTGCTGAGCTTTGCACTGCCGTCCCCTCGACTGGCTTGATTGACGTGGCAAACCGCTCCAAGAACCCCATGGTGGGAAAGACGCTGCCTCTGTCACATGAGCTCTTCGATTTTGCGGAGACCATCTTTGACGTGCTCGAGAGCCGTCAGGTCACGCTTTCCAAAAAGGGCGAGGACAAGGGCGTCCGCCTGAGCTTTGAGGGCTTCCCATATCTCATTGTGTGGAGCAAGCCCGAGGGCGATTTTGTGGCGGTTGAGCCCTGGGGCGGCCTTTCGACCTGCTCCGATGAGGACGACGTGCTTGAGCATAAGCGCGGCTGCCTTGTCGCCAAGCCCAAGGAGACCGTCGTGCGCTCGTTCACGATTGAGATTCTGTAATTCCGTTTTGTCGACTCGTATCGCGAGGCACAAGGAGCCTGCGAGATAAGGAGCTAAAAATGATCCTCACCGTTACGATGAACCCGTCTGTCGATACGCGCTATCAGCTCGATGAGCTCATTATCGACGACGTTAACCGTGTGACGCCCGAAAAGACCGCTGGCGGCAAGGGCCTCAACGTGGCCCGTGTGCTGGGTCAGCTGGGCAACGACGTTGTGGCAACCGGTCTGCTCGGCGGCCACATGGGCGCCTACATGGCTGAGCTCATGGACGCCAACGGTATTAACAACGACTTTGTGCCCATCAAGGGCGAGACTCGCATTTGCCTCAACATCCTCCACGCCGGCAACCAGACCGAGCTGCTCGAGAGTGGCCCGACAATTGCCCCCGAGGAACTCGATGCCTTTACCGCCAAGTTTACTGAGCTTGCGGGCAAGGCCGACGTCGTCACCATTTCGGGTTCTCTGCCCCGCGGTGTCGAGGCGGACTACTATGCCAAGATCACGGGCATTGCCGAGAACGCCGGCGCCAAGGTGCTGCTCGATACCTCGGGTGCTTCGCTCGAGGCCGCCCTTAAGTCCGAAATTAAGCCCGAGTTGGTCAAGCCTAACCTGACCGAGATCAACGGCCTTCTGGGCACGAGCTTTACCACCGACGATGTGGACGAGCTCCGCGCCGCGCTCGCCTCTGATGCCCGCCTCTCCGATATCCCCTGGGTCGTCGTGTCCATGGGCGCTGCCGGCTCCGTTGGCTTCCACAATGGCCGTGCGTTCCGCGCAAAGACGCCCGATATCCCTGCCGTTAACGCAACGGGCTCTGGCGATTCGACCATTGCCGGCTTCGCACATGCGATTGCTGCCGGCGCCGACGACGAGACGGTGCTGCGTACCGCCAACACCTGCGGCAAGCTCAATGCCATGGATCCCATGACCGGCCATCTAGTCATGGACCGTTGGGACGAGGTCTACAACGGCGTTGTCGTGACCGAGCTGTAAGAGCTTGTGCCGCGGCCTCGGCATCGGTTGTTTGCTTGTGGTTAGAGCCGACGACAAGTGCAGTAGCATTATGCCGGGGCGCGACGCCGGCTTTGTCGTGTCCAGTCCCGACCTTACCCTAGTCGAGACGTAGGTGGGCGGCAACAGCTTTGGTAATGCGTTCGCCGAGTAAGCTGCTTGCCGACGCTTACTGGGAGGAGTAACGAGCTGCTCGGTTGAGCTGTTCGTCTGATGGCGTGATTCCCTTAGGGGAATCACGCTACGACCCCGTCAAGCGTGTTTCCCTAAGGGAAATCACGTTTGGCGGAGTTTTCTGTTTTTGAGTAGGAAGCGGTCGACGTGGCGATGCGTGGATTGGCATGCACGCACTCAAAATCGACAACAAAAAAGCCGCCCGAAGGCGGCTATCTTGTGCAATGGAGCCAGCGACCGGGCTCGAACCGGTGACCCCCGCTTTACGAGTACGTGAATTAGACATTTGACGAGATGAGGCCAATTTCACTGAATTAAAAAGAATTGCAGGTAAAAATAGGTAATTAGCAAATATCGAGCAAGCTATTAGAATCGGATTTCCCACTCTTTTCACACTTGGTGAGACTTGAAAGTGTGAAATATTTCGTTTAGGCTTGGGGGCGTAGCCTTTAAAGCTACGCCCCCAAGCCTAAACGAAAACTAAATGAGGGATGCAATTGCTAGGCACGATAAAAAAGACCGCCCGTGGAACATCGGAGTGTATCGATAGGACCAAGGGGGTCTACCGGATCTACTTTTCCTTGGGAAAGGATCCGGAAACGGGACGGTATCGTCGTAGTCCATCGCGTAGGGTTCACTGTAGAAGCAAGAACCCGAAAAACTGGCCGAGCGAAGTTGCCAAGGCACTGGAGGCCTATAGAGCTGAGCTTGAGGGCGCTTCCAGCCGGGATAATGGTCCCTTGGGCCTATCGGATTATGCGGACAGGTTTCATGCGAACAGAGAGTCGACCATGGGGTCACCTCTTGCCTACGAGCGTGAAGGTTTGGATATTCGTCACATACGCGAGTTGTTCGGTAATCCTGATCTCGATCGGCTTAAATCGGATGACGTTCGCGCCGCGTATGCCAAGGCTAGAAAAGAAGGTCGATTCAGCGAAAGTGAAATTCGCCGCATCCACATCAAGCTCAAACAGATAATGGAGGATGCTGTCGATAACGACCTTGTAGGCAAAAATCCTTGTAGGGGAGTGAAACTGCCCAAGCAGAATGTCGAGGCTCGTAAGGCGCTGAGCGCCGATGAGGCGGCAAGGCTTCTTGCGGTCCTTTTGGAGGAGAAGCCATCTTCCTTTATCACATGCACAATGCTTCTGCTTCTCTGCGGTTTGAGGAAGGGGGAAGCCCTGGGTCTTTCATGGGAAGATTATGACCCTGACGCCAGGACGCTAAGGGTAGTAAAGCAGTACACGAGTGACAGGACGTTGAGGCCGCCTAAATCAAAGATGAGCAGGCGTAAGATCTCGGTAGGAAATGAGCTTGCCGATTATCTGGACAGATGGAAAGCCATTCAGCGGAGTGAGTTCGATTCCTTTGCAGTGGGGCAGACTGGAGAAACGCCCATTGTCCATTCCATTGGGATCGTTGATGCCGCTGACGGCAAACGGGCTCTTGTGACACGGATGGATGGACATAACTATTCGAGGGCGTTTAGGCTGTTTGCGGCGAAAAACGGATTCGGTTCCTTTGAGGAGAGCAGGGAGGTCGTTGGGAGTGACGGCGTCAAGCGTACCCGCTATACGGGTTATAGCGGGCTGAAGCCTCATGAGTTGAGACATACTCAAGCAACTTTGCTCGTTGGAGCCAATGCGGATATTAAAACGATACAAGCGCGTCTGGGCCATGCCAGCCCATCGACAACGCTGTCTATCTATAGCCATTTCATCGAGGCAAACGACCAGAAGGCTGCTTCAGTACTGGACAATCTGCTGAAAGGCTAAAAAAGAGGCCCTTTTGGGCCTCTTTTTCTAATCGACATCGTTTCGGTAAATCATTGCGCCATATGGCGGCTCTAGTTCCATTGACTGATAGTAGCTGGCATCTAACAGATTGAAATAGCAAATGATGGGGGCGGCAAGGTGCTCGTCCATATTCAGGTAATGCCCTTCGTCATCCGTGATCAGCTTGACCTCGTCGCGAATTACATCGGTCATGCGGGGCCAGAGCTTGACCGCACGCTGCAATTTGTCCTTTTGGCTATAGTCGCCATTATGGAAGAAGACAAAATGGGGGGCATTGTATTTGGAGCCACCGCGGACTTCGATAATTCCGACCTGGTTGTACGATGCGCCGCAGCTGTCTGGCTCTAGAAGTACCCATGAAGAAGGAAAAACCGCATAGTCGCCACCAAGGAGGTCGACTCGCTTCATGCCCTGGGGCTTATCTTCCTTCCCGCGGTACTGAGAAAAATGCTTGTGGAGCCGCTGAAGTTGCTCCCTCTCCAGTTCTTTTTGACTGAACGACATCTGTTCAGAGCCATCAAGGGGGAGAGCGCGCATTTCGTTAGTGATAAGTTGGACTTCGCCAACACAGGCCTCATCAACGACTTTGGCAGTGCGAGGAGTGAGCTCGGCGAGCAGGTTGCACAGGTAGTCGATGACTTCGCCGGTGCTTCGGATCGATTCAGGGTTATTCCGGCGGATCTCTTCGAGTATGGTCGCAGTAGTCTCCTGAACAGTTGTTCCAATCTTTATTTTGCGCACTTTGTTTCCCGATAATGGTAAGCGTCCCACTGATACTCCAATCGTCGCTTTTAAATTGTCTGTTGATAAACTAGTTAGCATCTGAAATACAATTAGAATTATCTGACAAACTAGTAAAAATGTCCAATGATTTAATTATCTTTGTCAGATTCGGCTATAATATAACCAACCAATCAAGCCTGACCAGCCTGGATGAAAGGAGTATTGCTTTTTGGTCGTGAATTAGACGGCGCTCGCCCTTCCCCTCTTGTCGCCAAACTAGGAAAGGGAAGGACGGGCAACCATGAAAGGATTCTACCATGTTTGGAGAACCTGAACCGTACGCTGCCGTACAGTCTTCACCTGCGGTTTCTTCTGGCCCCAACTTGGGCCACGAACGCCTTCTTAGCATCTCAGATGTAAGTAAAATGACTGGGCTCAGCCCAGTCACCGCATCGAAGTTCATGAAGGAAAGCGGGCGTGCGATTGCGCTGCATCGCCGCGTTTATATCCTCGAGTCCAGCCTATTTACTTACCTTCATGAGCTGGAGGCGAGCAAGACATGCCGGTAGTAAAATCCATGAGAGATGGCTTGGACAAGACCACCCTTGACATTTTAAGCAATAAGCCTCTTGGGCATATTGAACACAATGCGCTCGATGCCCTGCTCGGCGGTATCCGCCAGTATTTATGCATTGTGCCGGGTGGACCGGGCACCGGTAAGACCACTTTCATGCATCAGGTCTGCGACAGCTGGGCTATTGCTGGTCATCCGGTTGTTATTTTTGAAGGTGAGCTCGGCCGCGCGAGCATGCTGGCGAAAAGCCTGACTCGAATTTCTGGCGGCGAGCTTACTTATGATGATATGTACAGCGGCGATATGTCTGCCGAAAAGCGGGAGCTATTCGACAAGATGGTCGACATATATACACACAGCATAGCCGAGCGTATGTTCATCATTTCGGGCGAAATTAAGAATACTGAGATGCGCAAGGCGATTGAAGAAGTTGCTGAAAAATATGGCGAGCCCCCGCTTGTTGTTGTCGATTATGCGCAAATAGTTTCACTGCCACAGGACTTACGGATCGCGGACGAACGCATCGGGCTCAAGCTTGTTGCGTCTGAGCTGCGGCGTATTGTGGACGAGACCCATTGCCCGCTATTCGCCATTTCCTCAATTAATCGAATGAATTATGACAAGCAGACTACTGGTCTTCAAGCGATCGGCGGCTGTAGCATGTTCGAATATTCAGCGGACTTGGTCATGTCGCTCTCGATCAAGGGTGATAAAAACGACGAACGCAACGCCAATATGATGCTCAAAAAGCGTCCGGTCGTTGCGTCGATTACAAAGAACCGATACGGCTCGTGCGGTGTTGTCGAGTTTGAGTTTAACGCGCCGGCAGCAACTTTTACCGAAATCGGATAGCTATGGAGCCCGGGCCCTGCATTGGCGGGTACCGGGCGCCCAACCCATGCTTGTCTTCTGATGAGCTCGCTCGAGCCGAGAACAGAGACCTTCCACTGCTTTCGGCCGCGGAGCTCATTTGGGAACGGAAACGCCTGCTCGATGCTCTCGATGTTTATAGGGAGCAATGGCGTCCATACCGCATATATCTCGGCAGCTTGCCGGGAGTTCCCTTTGATGTTTGGGCGAGGGTGAGGATTGGGCGCATCGGTCAGATGCTCCAAACAATGTCAATTAAATAGAAGGGATGGGGCCGGTATCGGTCCCATCCGGATTGGATAGCCATGTCATCCATGAATGAGCACATCAACGTGCGAATGAGTGAGGCACAGCGCAAAGCGATCGAGGAGAAGGCGGCGGTCATGAATATGCCGGCGTCTACCTTCATGCGTGACGCCGCCCTGCTCTGCGGCGAGAAGCCGGTCAAGGTCGCCGATGCAGGGGAGCTTGCTGGCATCAGGGCCGAGCTGAAAAAGATCGGCACGAACCTCAATCAGGCGGTCCGCGCCCTCAATACCTACGGCCCCGACCCGGTGGTCCTCAACAACCTCAACCGGGCGACTTCAATCGTTTCAACCTCGGTGAGTTGGGTCAACGATCTGCTCGCCCGTGCGAGAGAGTAGGTGGTTCATGTGAAGGAGAAGCTGGTCATGGCGCTGATTTTCGCCGCACTGCTTACCGCCGGGTTTGCACCTCTTGTTGCCATTCCCCTCGATTGCGTGATCCTCGGACTTCCAATCGAGCTCAGCTCGATTGGATTCACCCTGAGCGTGGATAGCATCATCTGGTGGTGGGCCAACGTGGCACCTCACTGCATCCCGGGCTGCCTTGCCTCGTTTGTCCTGTTCTTGTTGGTATTCATGCTCATGCAGCTATCGGCTTCCTCGAAGGAGCGGGCTGCCGATGGAGGCGTGCTCGGAGAGGCGCGGGTGAAATCGGGGCCTGAGACCATCCAAGGCTCGGAGATTTGGGATGGGCACGGACAGCCGAAAAACAGGGGATTCGTGTACGGTTTTGAGAAGACGTTGTTCGGCTCCAAGTATCTGTTCGAGCCGAGGCGACATATGTTTCTCGACGGCTCAACGGGCGCTGGAAAATCCAGGGCACTTCTGATTCCAACAATCGATCTGCTGACGTATGGGGCGGATGACGGGGAATCAAGCCCGCAGACCATCATCGTGTCTGACGTGAAGAGTGAACTCATCGAGTTAACGGGCGACGAGCTGGAGCGCCGCGGATACCGGGTGCTTCTGCTGGATGCTCAACATCCCGAAAGGAGCGACACGTTCAATCCCCTGGAGCTGGTCGATAGACTTGCGAACGGGGGAGATTTGTCGGAGGCGGAGCAGGCCGCGGACGCCGTCGCCCGTACGCTCGTCGTCGGGGAGAACGATGCGAAGGCGAGCCACTGGACGGAATCCGCGCGATCGCTGCTCGCGGCGACGATCCTTCTGGTCGTACTGGACGAGGGCTGCCCACAGAGCTGCAAGCATCTTGCGACGGTCTATCACATCATATGCTCGGGGACGGAGGGGACCGGCGAAGACCCATGCGAGCCGCTGAAAGGCCTGTTCCGCTCCCTGCCACAGGAGCATCCGGCGCGCTCGCGTGCCTCGCAGTTCATCTCGAGTGGCGGTAACGAGCTGAGGAGCATCGTCTCCACGCTGAAGGTCAACCTGAGGATTTACGCTTCGGCGCCGATTGCCCGCATGACCTCAGGGGATGATATTGATCCGAGGAGAATCTTGAGCGAGAAGACCGCGCTGTTCCTCCATGTGATGGACGAGGGATCCCCTTACAACGCGATCGCGGCGGTCCTGTTCGAGCAGCTTTATGCCGCCGTATATTCCATCGCGGACGCAACTGGCGGAAAGCTGCCGAGGCCGGTGTCCATTCTCGGTGACGAATGGGGGAACCTGCCGAAGGTTGAGTGCCTGCCGAGCCTTCTAAGCCTTGGACGTTCGTATGACCTATTCTGGATGGGTGCGGTTCAGAATATCTCTCAATTGAACAAGTACGGCGAGCGTGACGGACGGAAGAAGATCCTGGCAAACTGCGGCGTCAAGGTCGCCATGAAGCTGGGCGAGGCCGAGGATCGCCAGTATTTCACCGAGTTGGCCGGGAAGACGACGCGCCACACCATGGGAACCAGCTCGAGCAGGGGGCCCTCGGGCGGCACGGGGTCGACATCCTATAGCGAGCATGCCGACGACCTGATCCACACCTGGGAGTGGACGGAGATGTCCCCCGACAAGGACGGCGTCATCGTGGTGAAGACCGCGGAGAACGGTGTGGGCAGGGAACATGCGGGGTGCTTCCGGGCTCCCGTCTGCGATTGCACGCGGATGCCGACGAAAGGGCATTTCGATCTGGGCACGCGCGAGCATGAAACGGCCAAGAGAATGGAATACCAGGCCAGGCTGACATCAAGGCGAGCGGGTCGGGCGGACGGCGTCGATCTCTGGACTCCCGGATTCGAGGAAGAAGCCGCGGAGTCACCTGCCGCCGATGGATGGTCCGGCCTCTTCGTCGACTGACGTCGGCCTTTGAAGGGAATTGGAAAATGACCGCAATCAAGCAGACGAGCGTCATGAGCAGGGAGCACCTCCAAAACCTCAAGCGGTATTTCGATTGGGATAGGGAGAAAGTGCTGGAGCACGATACCCAGCACATCATCAATGAGGACCGCTGGTTCGAGGAAATGGACGCTACCCGGGAGGCGGCCGGGCACAACCGGCCCGGGAAACAGGGCGCAAGGTGCACGTACATGCAGCATCAGGTGATCGGCTTCAACCCGGACGAGTGCTCCTGCAACGGCGGGCCGATGACGCCCTCGCGTTGCATGGAGTACGCGAGGGACTACATCGCCAAGCGCTATCCCAACCAGGAGATCGTGATCGTGCTGCATGAGGAGAGGTGCAGGTCGGATGGATCGGCCCGATTCGCCGCTCACCTCGCCATCAATAGGACGGACCTCGAGACGGGGCGACGCCTGAACGACGGGCCGGCGAGGGCGGCGGCGAAATCCCGCGTGAGAACGGTGAAGGACCTTGACGCAGAGTACGGTCTGAAGCAACTCGAAAGGGGCCTCTCGAACTCAAAGGTGCACGCGCGCCAGCCCGGTCGCGAGGAGCGCGAGATGGCAAAGAAGGGGCGATCCGACAAGTCCGAGAACGCAAGGGTCCGAGCGATTATCGCCCAGAGGGCGGAGGAGGTCGGGAGGCTCAAAAGCTGCCCCGACCGCTTCGGGGAGTTTGCAAGGCGGTTGGAATCCGATGGGATTGAGGTCGCCCGCTCCAAGCGGGGGGCGCTGCAATACCGCTATCACTCGGAGTCCCTCGGCAAGACGAGGAAGATCAACGGCGCGAGGCTCGGCTACGCCGTCAACCGCTCGACCGGGCGGATCATGAGGTTCACGGCAAGGGGGATCGACCTCGCCATGCGGGCCGCCTGGGAGCTTGCCCGCGAGAGCACAGATGACGGAAGAGGCCGGGACTGACTTCCATATCTGGGGTCCGTGCAACAGCTGGCAAAGCTGTTGCACGGTTCTGCGGGAGCGACTTCGGAGCGGTTCGCACATCCCGGCTTCTGCCGGGCAAGATATTCCGTTGCACGGAATACATATCTTGCATGCCCCGTGTAGCGGAAGTCCATGCGGCTGGAGTGCAACGGGGCAGGTGAGCGGAGACGCAGTGATGGCGACCCTTGGGAGCCATCGAGCGGAGTCGGAACGAGAGCCGGCGGGGCGTGACACGGCGGGGCGATCGCGAGTTGAAGCCGAGTGATTGGCCCGCCGTTCACGG
>OCHN01002767.1_pt1 | contig 10688 bp, 11 predicted proteins | sample 1538911 | NCBI WGS metagenome assembly OCHN01 (sample SAMN04571736, study PRJEB22368) | human gut metagenome | biome: human gut; material: stool | host: Homo sapiens | place: Luxembourg | collected 2013-01-11 | reverse complement strand
GCAATGTGCCCAAAGTAGTGGCTATGCACGACCATGTACTGACGCTTGCTGCTGCTGTTTTCGGTTCGCTTACCTATGTCGATCGCCACCTCATGCTATATCGTCGTCACGAGATGGCGGTAACCGGTCCCACAGCCAAACGCCTTACCGACCGCATCGCTCCTTTCTTCGACTCTACAAAGACGGTGCTCGAAAAGAAGCATTACGCAGCGATATACAGTTTTGTGGAAACCTACGACTCGCTTATTTCAGATAAGGATAAAGCAATATTTTCCGATTTTTTTCGTTTTGAAAGAGAAGGGCGCATCCGACGTGCCTTGCATGTCTTTGTAAAAGGCTACAAGTTGTATGGTCGCAGCTCAATATTGGCATTCAAAATGTTAGTAAGAAATTTCGTATAAGTATTATATAATGAATGTTCTGCATATAATAAACACACTCGCTGTAGGCGGTGCAGAGCGCTTGCTCATCGACACTTTGCCCATAATGAAGGCAAAAGGCATAGATGTGCGTGTCCTGCTTTTGGTTGCTTCGGGCAGCGATTTCGAGCATCAATTGCAAAAGGACGGCATAGAAGTTATGGTTGTAGGTATGCGTTACGGCATGTTCGACCCTCGTTTGGTGTTGCGTCTGCGCAAGTTGATGAAAGGTGCGAATGTTGTCCACTCGCATCTGTTCCCTGCGCAGTATTGGGCAGGCATGGCGCATTGTCTTTGCAGCAAGAGTGTGTTGGTCACTACAGAACATAGTACATCGAATACTCGTGCGCAGCATTGGCTTACTTCGCAAATCGATCGCTGCATATATGCTTGCTACGATGGTGTTGTCTGTATATCAGAGGCTGTTGCCGATTTCATGCGCAAACGTATACCGCGACATGTGGAGATACAGCGTATAGACAACGGTGTGGTGCTGCCGTCTGACGATTGTGTGGTGCGCCCGAAGCGTGCCGACGTGGTGGATGCACTAGCTGAAACCGACTTTGTAATGTTGCAAGTGGCGCGTTTCTCCAATCAGAAGAATCAGGACTGCGTTATACGCGCCCTGCCGTTACTGCCCGACAATGTGCATGCGGTGTTTGTCGGTTATGGCAATCGACTTGAAGAGTGTAAGCAGCAGGCTGAGAGGCTTGGCGTGTCTGCGCGTGCACACTTCCTCGGTATGCGTTCAGACATCGACCGTCTGTGGAGCATAGCCGACGTGGGTGTCATGTCGTCGCAGTGGGAGGGCTTCGGACTAGCTGCCGTTGAGGGCATGGCATACGCCAAACCGGTTATTGCATCCAATGTGCCAGGACTTGCCGATGTGGTGCAGTTTGGCGAGTTGCTTTTCACGCCTGATGATGAGCAGGCGCTTGCCAACAGGGTGATGCGGCTCTACTCCGACGCAACTGAACGTCAGCGTTTGGGCGAGTTATGCAAAGAACGAGCGCAGCAATATGATATAAACAATATGGTAGACAGCTACATTGACTTTTACAATAAGTTGTTGCGCAAAAAAACAAAACAAGAATAACAATGAAGATAATATTTTGTGATAATACTCTTTGGGGACTTGTGAACTTTCGTGGTGAGGTGATACGCCATTTCATGAGCAAAGGTCATCAAGTGGTGCTTGTTGCCCCAGAGAAGGAAGATAAGCAGATGCGTACCACCATCCCAAACGGAGTACGCTATATACCGGTGAAGATGAGCCGCACTTCACTTAATCCGGTTAAAGACTTCAGCTATTTCATGCAGATGCTGAAGATATTCAGAAAAGAGCGTCCCGACTATATTTTCAACTACACAATAAAACCCAATATATATGGTTCTATTGCTGCACGCATCTGTGGTTGTCATTCTACGGCGATGATGGCTGGCTTAGGCTATATTTTTATCAACGACAGCATGTTGTTGCGCTTTGCGCGCACCATCTATCGTTTCGGTCTCTTCTTCACCGACCATCTTATTGTTCTCAATTCGTTTATACGCGACATGGTGTTGCAGAAGCATTTCTGCAACCCTAAGAAGATTGTTTTCCTTGAGGGCGGTGAGGGCATCGACATACAGAAGTACACCAAGTACGACAACGCTTCGGCTACAACCACGTTCCTATTTGTCGGACGTATATTGTGGGACAAGGGCTATGATGAGTTTTCGAAGGCAGCCCGCAAAGTGAAGGCTCTGTATCCCGAGACGCAGTTCGAACTGTTGGGTTCGATGGACCCGTCCTATCCCAAGAGTGTTCCTGAGGAGCGTCTGAGTCAAGATGAGGCTGACGGCATATTGAAGTACATCGGTTTCACCCACGATATGAACTCCGTATACAAGCGCAAGGGCATTGTCATCACTCTGCCTTCTTACAGCGAGGGCATGAACCGTGCGCTTATGGAAGCCTGCGCCTCAGGCAAGCCTATCATCACTTCTGATATACCAGGATGTCAGGAGGCTGTAGACGATGGCGTCAATGGCTATCTGGTGCCAGTGAAGGATAGCGACGCTTTGGCTGAAGCTATGCTCAGATATATACGTCTCTCGGATGAGCTGAAACGCAAGTTCTCCAACATGAGCCGCATTAAAGCCGAAAATCTTTTCGACATAAACAATGTAATCGAGAAGTACAAGAGAATAGTTGGCGAATAGAAATATCGTTTTTTTAATATATATATGATATGATAGGCACTATAGTTTTTATAATAGCCACCTTTTTGGTGAGTTTCGTTTGCGGTATCTTCACGATACCGCAGATAACAATTTTTTGCAAGAAAAAGGAACTTTATGATATGCCGAACCTCCGTAAGGTTCATACCGTTAACATCCCGCGTATGGGTGGAACGTGCTTCATGCCTTGTATGATAGTGGCTGCGTTGTTGTCTATAGCTGTCTATCGCTTCAACAACAACGAGACTCTCACCATAAGCCTTTGGTCGTTCATGTTCCTTGTCAGCATAATATTGATTTACACCGTCGGTCTTATTGACGATATTGTAGGAGTAGTGCCGCGTGTGAAATTTCTTGTTCAGATATTGGCCGCAAGCCTTATGCCGTTCTCTGGTCTGTACATCAACAACCTCTATGGTTTCATGGGCATTGAGACGATACCATTCTATATAGGTGCGCCTTTTACGGTATTTGTCATAGTTTTTATCGACAACGCACTCAACCTGATTGACGGCATCGACGGACTCGCCGGCGGTCTCTCAGTATTGTCGCTCATCGGTTTCCTCTATTGCTTCCAGCGCGAGGGATTGTTTGTATATAGTGTGCTTATCGCAGGTCTGATTGGAGTGGTCGTTTCGTTCCTCTATTACAATATGTATGGCGGAAAGAACCATAAGTATAAGATTTTCATGGGCGATTCGGGTAGCCTCACATTGGGCTTCATGCTTGCGTTCCTGCTCGTGAAGTTCACTATGCACAACCCCAACGTGATGCCTTTCCGCAGCGACAGTCTGCTCATATCCTTCACGTTGCTCATAGTGCCTTGCTTTGATGTGGTGCGCGTGATTCTCTTGCGCCTGTACGACAGACAGCCGCTTTTCAAAGCAGACAAGCGTCATATACACCACAAGCTCTTGCGCTGCGGACTCTCGCAGCATTGTGCACTTCTTTCTATTCTCGGTCTGCAGATAGCTTTCGTCGTGGTGAACGTTGTGCTCTACAAATTCCTGTCGATAAACTACATTGTTCTGGTGGATGTGTTGGCGTTCATCGCTTTCAATCTTGTTGTCGATATGTTCATCAAGCGTGTGGAAAGAGTGAACGTATAACAGCACTTATATGCTGTAAAGTTTCAACGATTGTTATCGTGCGGCGAATGCAATCTGATTGGCCGGTGTACGGAATCTGATTGGATAACGAACGCAATATGCCGCAAATCGATGATATAAAAAAAGAATAAAGCCATAGATTTAGGACTCCTAAATCTATGGCTTTATATTTGCCTTACTCGGAGCCTTCTCGTAGCGGAGCGTTTAGAAACGTTTGAACTTCAAGCGCAGCGTCTTCGAGCGCAGTATCATCTGTCCGCCGTTGAGCTTCTCCTTAACAAATTCCTCCTCAAGGTTGTTTATGCCGTAGGGAGCCAGCTGCGTCGGGTCGTCTACCGGTATGTCGCCGCCATCCTCGCCATTATCCTGATGCCAGTTGTTCTTGTATGGCGACTTTGTTACTATCTTGTCTCTTGTTTGTGTGAAGCGCAAATAGTAGCCGAAAGTGCCTTCCTTGTCGGTGTCGTACACACTGATAAGCTTGTATTGCACACCCCAGAATACACGTTTCTTCGATAGATCACAAGTTCCGCCTGTAGCGAGAGTATCTACGCGCTCTAAGTGCCAAAAGCCATCGAAGTCGCCATTGTCGCTGGTTTCTATCTCGCACGAGGCAAGAGAGACTATAGCGAGGGTGGCTATTATTGTTTTTAATAATCCTTTTGTTGCCATTGTTTTAATGTATTATATTGCAAGGATGAGTGAAATTCTACCTCTGCCAACTATTTCTTTGATAGCAGTCCGCTCTTTGTTACTGTGAGTTGGAAGCCTGCGTTGTGACCATACATCTTCTCACTACCAAAATCCATGGCATAGCCTCCTTTGACTGTCCAATTGTGGCGAAACTTATACTTTGCCTCTACAAGGAAGCTAAAGTTGTCGTATGCTTTTAGAAATGGATTACCATATGTTCCCCACCCTTTCTGATATGTTGTGAGCACACGATAGTCGAGACATTTCGTTGGCGAGCCTTCCATACCGAAGTGGAACGCATAGAAGCGGTTATTATTCACGTTGATAATGCCATCGGTGTTGTATATCGGTGATCGGTAAAGAGGGTTACCCATCACCTGTCCCCAATGTTGCCATCCTGGGTATATGCTATGGTTGTAATAGTCATCGATACCAGCTATGTGGTCGCCAATATTCTGAGTGCGGTCGTGGTTGTATGGACCACTCTGATATTTGGTATATATATACTCAAGAACCAAGCTGCGAAGCCATGTGCCGTACTTCATATCAAACTGCGCACCAAACATCATATCCTTCAGACTATACATGAAATAGCGATGCTTCTGCTTTGTGTTCCATTGCTCACCTTCACCATAGCCGTTGTAGTCGAGTAGAAACATCTGACTGTGGTCTTCGAAATAGTGGTCGGCATATAGCGATAGGCGCCATAGGTCGGTATCGTAGTTAAGACGTGCCAACCAACTACCCAATTGGTTGCCTGCATCGTTGGTATATAGACCATCTGTGGCATCGCTACCACCCGGTATAAAGGCATTCCAGTAGCCCTTTATGCCGCTGTCTGTAGGTATGCGCACCATATTTCCATTATCGTCTGGACGATATGGCTTGCCACCAAACTCGCATGCCATCTCCAAGCCAAGTTCAAGGCTGAGGGGGAAGAACGAGTCCTCATTGCCTATCTTCAGATATCCTGCCTTTGAGTGGTAGAGGACATGATCGGCATATTTCTGTTGCTTGTTGGTAAACTCGTGTTGCCACCCATCGTCGGTCATCATGCCGTAGGCTACATGTCCTTTAAGGTGGAGCCAACGTTTTGTCCATGGTATGATCCAATATTCAGGCAATGCGATACGCACCTGTGGCACAGGTCGTGCGTTGACGCCTAATGTTTGCGAACCACTACTTAGCGTCTGGCTCTTCAGTTCCATAGGATATTCCTTAGCTCCTACCGAGAGTACACCGTGCAACCATCGTGCTTCGGCAAAAGCCTGCTGCACCACCAAGTTTGATGTATAGTTTACTGGCACTGCCACATCTATTCCATAGCCTACTGCCCAACGGCGTGCCGAATCGCTGGATAGTGGACGTATCACAGCTCCACGCATATAGCCATTAAATTCGTCAAGCGAGCTCAGACCATGCTTATTGGCATTTAGCCATAGTGGAGTCTTACCCTTAGATATAGAGGTTTGCATCTCTACCTCGTAGCCGACGTTATTGTCCAATCGTTGTTTAGATGGCACACGTTCATCGTACTCCTGCCATAGATACTGAGCGCTTGCTGGCTTCAAGATACCTATAAGCATTGTCATGGCCAAAGATAGTTTTCTTATTGTCATGTCTTTAATTATATTTCTTATTTTGTAGCTTAAGCGTGCAAAGTTACATAAAATTACGCCAAATACTTGTCCTATAGAAAAAAATCTTATTATCTGAGCCCACTTTAAAAAGGGGCATATTTTAAAGTGGGCTCAATTCTTTTATATTTTGACAAGTATCCTTTGCAATATTTATCGTAGAATAGCGTTATTGTATATAATAACAATGTGATAATATGGAGATTTTAATCTTTGGGGCGACAAAAGAAATGCAGAAAGACAAATATATATATGATGGTATGAGCGAACTTGAGAGTTATGCGAAGCGTGTGTTAGACTTTTTAATTGCTTTGGTATCAATAGTTTTGCTTTCACCATTATTCCTAATATGTTATATTGCCGTGCGCCACGAAGATGGTGGAGCAGCAATATTCAAGCAAGAACGCATAGGAAGATTCGGCAGACCTTTTTATATATATAAGTTTCGCAGCATGAGATTAGATGCCGAGGAAAATGGTCCAGCCCTTTATCAGCACGAAAGCGATGAGCGCATGACAAAGGTTGGCAAATTTCTTCGCGAGCATCATCTTGACGAGTTGCCTCAGCTTTGGAATGTCCTTATTGGCGATATGGCTTTTATTGGTCCACGACCTGAGCGTAAGTATTATATCGACCAGATTATGGAGCACGACCCACGCTATCGCTATCTATATCAGATACGTCCAGGTGTTACATCTTATGCCACTCTATATAATGGCTATACCGACACCATGGAAAAGATGCTTCGCCGTCTTGAGTTAGACCTCTACTATCTTGAGCATCGCTCATGGTGGTTTGACTTCAAGATTCTTGCAAAGACATTTATCAATATTGTGTTTGGAAAGAAATTCTAATCCAAACCTTTTAAAAACGTCATACATTATAAAACAATATGGTGTACCAAAGGCTGACACAGCCTAATGGTACACCATTTTCATTTCTCACATATATTCTATTTCTGATTATATTAGCCTATAAGAACTTGCGGAATGTAAGACACAAGGTTTCTGATTTTAATTAGCCAACACAAAAAGCATGATGTAGGGAAATTCCCCTATGGTTTAGGGAAAAACCTTTTGGATGGTTTTAAATAATGCCTATCTTTGCAGAAGATAAGCTACACCTCAGCATAATATTCAAGCAAGCTTGATATTCTGCATTCGGTTTGCATTATCTTTGCAAAAGATAAAGAACATGTGAAACAAATAAAAACTCTACGCATATGAAAAAGATATTATTAGCCCTTGTGGCATTGCTTACGCTGACAACTTCAGCACAGGCTATGAGTTATGAGCAAGCTCGCGAGCGTGCTTTGTTCTTGACAGACAAGATGGCTTACGAGCTCAACCTCACCGACGACCAGTATGAGGCAGCCTATGAGGTTAACCTCGACTATCTGATGACGGTGAATACCTACGACGACCTATATGGTGATTATTGGCGTCAGCGCAATCTCGACCTTAGCTACATACTCCTCGATTGGCAGTATCGCTCGTTCTGCGCAGCTTCATATTTCTATCGTCCAATATATTGGAATGCAGGATGCTGGCACTTCGGAATCTATGCCCGATATCCACATCGCACATATTTCTACTTCGGTCGCCCTCACTTCTATGCAGTTTATCGTGGCGGACATAGTTGGCGCACAAATGGTGGTAGATCGTGGTATCATGGCAGAACTTATGGTGGACCACGTCCTGGTTCTGACAGAAGATGGGGTATGAGAGATGGCTTCGATCGTGGCGACTATGGTCATGGATACCATGGTAACAAGCCTGCACGATTTGGCAATGGTAGTCAGAATCATGGACAAGCCATTGGTAACAGACATTTTGGTAGCGGTGACCGCGGAAGTAGCACTCGCAATAATACAAACAATGGTTCTACATCGGTAAACGGTAGACCAAGCAGCAATGGTGGATTCAGATTTGGTGGAAGTTCATCGACAACCACTCCTAATCGCACCTTCACTCCTACCAATGGCAATTCTACAAACAATCGTGTAAATAGCTCTACATCAAGTAGCACTCCTACTCGCACCTTTGGTGGTAGCAGATCAACAGGCTCTTCATCATTTGGTGGAAGCAACAGATCATCATCAAGCAACCGCTCATTTGGTGGAAGCAACAGCTCATCATCAAGCAACCGTTCATTCGGTGGCAGCAGCTCATCATCAAGCAATCGTTCATTCAGTGGCAGCAGCTCATCATCAAGCAACCGTTCATTCGGTGGCAGCAGCTCATCATCAAGCAACCGTTCATTTGGCGGCTTTAGCCGTTCATCAAGCACACGTTCTTCTGTAGGGGGTGGTGCGAGCAATGGTGGTAGCCACTTTGGTGGAAGAAGATAACTCTCTCAATAGCACTTTCTCTAAATTGATATAAATAAAAAAGGCAGGTGTCTGCTCCAAGAAATTGGAAACGACACCTGCCTTATTTTTTATAGCGATAATTCTATTACATCGGCGTTCTTCATTTTCTGAATCTCATTCATTGGCTTACCAGTATACACACTCTGTATAGCCTTATTGATGATGCCATGACCTACGGCAAGCACCACCTTGTTGGGATATTCAGCCTTTAGCCATTCCATAAACTTGCTGGCACGAGTCTTCATATCTGCCAATGACTCTATGTCATCGGGCCATGTTTTATCCTTAAGATCAGGAATAAACTTACCAGTAAAACTTCCCCAGTCACGCTCACGAAGCAGAGGTGTGGTGCGAACTTGCATGCCATGTGACTCTGCAATAATCTCGCAAGTCTCGATAGAGCGATATAAGTCGCTCGAAACAAAGGCATCAATCTTTGCATCCTTCATACGCAAAGCCACCTCATGTGCCTGCTCCCTACCCTTATCATTGAGCATGCCAGGAGTTTGTCCTTGCAATATCTGCTTCACATTGTCCACGGTCTCGCCATGGCGCACTAAATATAATTTTGTCATACCAAAAGTGTGTTTTTATCTTTCGAGAGGCAAAAGTACTAAAAATAATTGCTACTTTGCAAATAAGTTGTTATTTTTGCATCTGTCATAGATTATTATATTATCACATACGTCATAATTAAGCTAAAATTACAAACTAAATCATGAAAGTACTACAAGGTTCAGCATTCAGAGCCATCTGCTCTATTATAGTAGGAGCATTGTTGGTGAAATATAGAGAACAGACTGTGACATGGATAACCATAGCGATTGGAGTATTGTTTTTCCTCTCTGGTTTAATTTCATGCCTAATATACTTTTCGCAGAAGCGTCATGCCGACGATCCTCAGCTCTTTGATGCCAATGGCAACCAGATTCTTGGCACAAAGCCACAATTCCCAATAGCAGGCATAGGTAGCATCATACTTGGTATTGTTCTCGCCATGATGCCTGCAACATTCATCACCGGACTGATGTATGTATTGGCAGCAATATTGATTGTTGGTGCCCTAAACCAATTCTTCACTCTTGCTTCTGCCACACGCTTTGCTCGTATTGGCTTGGTATGGTGGTTGATGCCTTCGTTGGTATTGCTTGTTGGCATAATAGCCGTAGTGCGACCTTCCACAATAGCCAGTGCTCCATTGTTCGTCATTGGTTGGTGTATGATGCTCTATGGTATGATAGAATGTATCAACGCCATAAAGATATATAGAGTAAAGAAGGCATTCGAAAAACTTGCCAAGGCAGCCGACGAAGCTATGACAACTGAAGCAGAAGACACATCAGCAGGCGAAGCTATAGAAGAGAAATAAGAAATAGAAATAATATAAAAGACAAGCACCATGCTATGGAGAGCAAATCTCGCATGCATGGTGCTTATTTTATTTATATCATTAACGAGCTGTTATTCCTTAGGAATAATGCCTTCGATATACTTGCACAATATAGCAATACCCTTAGCATTCTCACCACCTTGTGGTATTATTAGGTCGGCATATCGCTTTGTAGGCTCAATAAACTGCTCGTGCATAGGCTTGAGCACTTCCAAGTAGCGATCAACAACCATGCTGACTGTTCGTCCACGGTCGATAGTATCGCGCTGTATGTTGCGTATCAGTCGCTCATCAGGGTCGCAATCCACGAATATCTTTAAGTCCATAAGGTCGCGAAGCTTCTTGTTGAGCAATGTCATGATACCCTCGATAATGATAACAGGCTTTGGCTCTACATGTATTGTCTCTGGCAAGCGGTTGCACTTGAGATACGAATATGTAGGTTGCTCAATAGCTCTACCCTCTCGAAGTTCGTGCACCTGCTTGTGCAAGAGTTTCCAGTCGAAAGCATCAGGATGGTCGAAATTGATGGCATGGCGTTCTTCATCGGTCATGCCTGTGGTATCGTTGTAGTAAGAGTCGAGAGGCACAACGGCTACATAGTGAGGGGGTAAAGCCTCTACAATCTTTCTTACCACAGTTGTCTTGCCTGAGCCTGTACCTCCGGCAATACCTATTATTGTGATATCATCTTTGTTCATAGTGCATATATATAATAAGGTGTAAATTTAAAATAGATAATCGAACATTGTTTGGTAAATCTCAGCCTTGCTTTCTGTCTTCATCGGATAAGCACGCGAACTACTTGGCATACGATATAGGCGAATGGTTCTGCCTTCGAAACTG
>OCHN01002763.1_pt1 | contig 10713 bp, 7 predicted proteins | sample 1538911 | NCBI WGS metagenome assembly OCHN01 (sample SAMN04571736, study PRJEB22368) | human gut metagenome | biome: human gut; material: stool | host: Homo sapiens | place: Luxembourg | collected 2013-01-11 | reverse complement strand
GAGGGCGGCAGCCCCACACTCAGCCCCGGCATGGATGCCGGGCGTGTATGCCCAAGGGCTTTGCAAGGACGCAAAGCCAACCAAGCATACACAGCCCTTCACCACGGGAAGGGGTTTGGGGTTAGGGCTAGAAATTTGCACTTCATATTGAAAATCACACTTTTTCTACTAACCTATCGTCTATAAAACCATCTTGATTTTTACAAGAAAATATGGTACAATAACTATCGCAACTTTACTGTGCGGTCACGGGGTGAAAACCGTGAGGAAAGTCCGAGCATCACAGAGCAGGGTAGCTGTTAACGGCAGCCGGAGGCGACTCCAGGGCGAGTGCAACAGAAATATACCGCATTGTTTTACAGTGTAAGGGTGGAAAGGCGAGGTAAGAGCTCACCACGGGGCAGGCGACTGTTCCTGTCTGTAAACCCTATCCGATGCAACACCGATTGGTTTCGGGGGTAAACCGTCTGCTCGGCGGTCCCGATTTAAGGTGGCTTGAGGTCTGCGGCGACGCAGGGCGTAGATAGATGATCGCACACGACAAAACTCGGCTTACAGGTAAAGTTGCTATATGGATATTGTGCCGGCCTTTTATATAAGGTCGGTTTTAGTTTATAGAAAAAGTCTGTTTTTGAAATAAACTTCTGATTTATTATCCCTATCCCCCTGCCCCCTTTCCCCCGGAAAGGGGGTGAATACGGGGACTGGCGTCCCTGCGACCCGCCTTGGGGCTACGCCCAAAGCAAGGACGCTTTGGTTGCTTGCCAAAAGTTTTAAGCAAGGACGCTTATGTCAGCTGAACCGAGCCGTTGCACGATGCAACGGCACAAACAGCTGACTTTGCAGAGATGCAAAACCAACATAGCAAGCAACGCTAAACCCCCATTTTAAAAATATATAGTTTTTTGACGGTCAGGTGCCGGCCTTTTATATAAGGTCGGTTTTTTGTTTTTATAAAGCCGCTCGGTTATCGGGCGGCTTTGATCGTATTTACTTGCTGATTATCTTTTCGGCGGCGGAGGCAAGGTAGAGCGAGCCTGTGACCATCGCTATATCCTTTGTTCCTGCCTTTAGCGTCGCCTGTGATATTGCACTGTTAAGGTCGCCGCAGGCGGTAGCGCGTACTCCCTGCTCTATGGCAAAGCGCGTAAGCTGAGAAGCGGGTACGCAGCCGGGCATAAAGCCGTCAACGAATATTACATCTTCGAAGCGGGGGAGAATTATTTTAAGGGCGGTCTGCCAGTCCTTGTTTGCCATCATACCGACTACGGCATGTATTTTTCTTTTGTCGCAGCTCAGCAGTTTTTCGGCGGCTCTCATTGCGGAGGGGTTGTGCGAGCCGTCTATGATGCAGACAGCGCCGTTCACGCTTACCTCCTCCATTCTGGCTCTGAGGGCGGATCTTTCAAGTCCTGTGAACACACTGCTGTACTCTATATTCAGTATACGGCAGGCCTCTATGGCGCACAGTGCATTTTTTATCTGATGTTCGCCGGACATAACGAGATGATAATTCATACCCTTGTACGAAAAGAACACATCGGTAATATCCATATGGAGCATCTGCACTCTTGACATATCGGGGATAATTTCTTCGCAGTTATACTCACGGCATTTATCGTCAATGACACGCTTTACCTCTTTTGCCTGTCCCGGATATACTATGCACGGAACGGACGGCTTTATTATGCCTGCCTTGTGACGTGCTATTTCGGCAAGCGTATCGCCAAGCACATCGGTATGGTCGAAATCTACCGATGTTATAACGCTGACAGCGGGATTTACAACGTTAGTGCAGTCAAGAAGTCCGCCTATGCCGGTTTCTATAACGGCAACGTTTACCTGCTCCTTATAGAAATAAAGCAGGGCTATGGCGCAAAGTATCTCAAACTGTGAGAATCCGTCAAAGCCTGTCTGCTCTACGGCGTTTTTCACCTGTTCGCAAAGAAGCGCAAAGGCAGGGCGTGAGATATATTTGCCGTTTACCTGTATGCGTTCCTCGATGCACTCAATATAAGGCGATGTGAATTTTCCTACGCTCTTGTTGTCGGCTTTTACAGCGTTGCTTATATATTCGCATACGCTACCTTTTCCGTTTGTCCCGGCAACGTGAACTATTTTAAGTTCGTTTTGCGGATTGCCGAGAAGCCTCATAAGAATAACAAATCTTATAAGGTCCTTTACAGGCGTACCGGATTTTGTGAAAGAACCGACGTATTCAAATGCCTGTTCGTATGTCATGTGGGGTTTCCTTTCGCATTTTCTTCTTTTACTCAAAACACAATTTCTTCATTTCATAAGTGCGATAAAGCTCTTTGCCTTATTTACTATCAGCTTGTCGTTGTCATAGACGAGCAGGTTATGCGCCTGTCCTATGCCTACCCAGCGTATCTCGGAAATTTCTTCAAGCTGGGGGGTGTAATCATAATTTTTTGCACGGGCGACAAAATACACAACTTCCTTTTTTGCGTCCTTGCGTGGCGAATATGTAACCGTTTCTCTGAATCCTGAGTCAATATAAACGTCTATGCCGGTTTCCTCTTTTATTTCACGTTTTGCGGTTTCTTCTTCGGTTTCGCTGTTTTCAACGTGTCCTTTCGGGAATGACCAGTAGCCCGACTTGATGTGCTTTATAAGCAATATTTCCGTATTGCCGTGAAATTTTCTGTAAACAATACCGCCGCAGGACTTTTCATAAGTCATCTGCTCCGAACACCTCCTTGTGTCTGACCGCTTGCGTTGTCAAAGCATTAAAACACGGTGCAGTTGTTTATAATCGTTTATATTATAGCATGTTTTTCACAAAAAGTCTATAGCGAAGGGGTGTAAATGATTGCAGGGTTGGGAAAAAGAGGTGGTTTTTAGTTGATGGGTGGGGAAAAGCAAACAAAAATATATTCTTCGAAAAACGGCAAATTGTACTGTAATTAATCGGATAAGCTCAACGAATTTAAATATACCGTTAATAATTTTAAGGCGGTGTCTTTCTGGCTCGGGGTACATTGCTCAAGCCGTTTCAATATCTCGTCCTGCTTTGCCGTAATATCGGGATCTTCCGTTGTAAGAACCATATCGGGAGTAATGTGCAGTGCTTCACAGATCTTTAGTATAGTTTCTATCCTCATATTCACTGTGCCTCGTTCTATATCGGCATACGTCCTGTCAGACAGATTTGCTTTCTCTGCGACCTCACTCTGTGTCAGACCCGCTTTTTTACGAATAGAGAGAAGTTTATTTCCTATTGTTCTGAAATCGAATACCAGCATTTTAGTTCCTCCTATTTGCTTTATATAAGAATTATACTTCCTATTTCTCTTGACAAATAGGAAGTATAGTGGTATAATTACAGGCAGAATAGTTCCTATAATTATTTTGCTTGTTAAGGAGGATGTTTATGAAATCAAGGACAATCATTTTTACAATCTGTGCTGTTGCCGCTATAATGCTTACCGCCTGCAATTCAAACGGTGAACAATCGGCTGTTGGAGAAACGTCAGATGCGCTTATTTCAAGCAGCGATGCAGACAGCGAAAAGCTCATTGAAAATACTGTTTCGAGAATCAAAGAAACGGGATTTTCTCTTGATATAACGCAATATTACGATTTTCAAAAGGCGGAATGGAAGCAGGATGCACAAGCCGAAATACAACAGATGCAGTATAATTCTCCGTCTTCATTTTCTCGAATCGTATCAAAGGTGTATGCTATTCTGGATGAATACGAGCAAAATGTACGATTAGGTTAATCGTATCCGATTGTTATGCTAACGTCTTATCTTCTATAAAACTTGAACGCCCACTTTAATGTAAAGTGGGCGTTCGCTCGTTGAAAAAGTCTTTTATTTGGATATGCTTCTGTTATATCATTCAGCTCAGGCTACGATAGCAAGCTACCGATAGTTCTTTTTGTCGGACAGCACTTCTCGGGTTCGCTATTCAAATGGGTACACTTGTCAATATTAACGAGGGAAAGAACCAAAGCTTTCATTTAAAGGCAAGGGTGATGGTGCGAGGCGAAGGGATTATTGTTCTTTTGTAATGATTGTGGGGATTGAGAGGTTCGATGCAACGGGAGGGGCAAGCCCCTCGCCCTACGAAAAGCGAGTGGGATAGAAGTTCTATCAAATTCAATCCCCACCATAGTTGGCTCGGCTTGACCGAGCAACAGAACCTCACCCTTTTTCGAGGGCGGGCATGGATGCCCGAAGTTGAACGCCCAAAGTTTTAAGCACGGATGCTTAAAGTCAGCCACACTTAGTCGCTGCAGGACGCAGCGACACTAATGGCTGACGAGGCAGTGACGCAAAACAAACAGAGCGTTCATTTAAAGGCAAGGGTGATGGTGCTTGTCAAAGGATAGTGCGAATGGGGAGCAATCCCTCCGTCTTGACGGCAGAAAAGTTTGTAGCATAAAAAGGCGAATATATTGCAAGCAAATGCAATAAAGCGACAGTTTGTGGCTTGCCGTCAATCCACCTCCCTTTGACAAGGGAGGCAAGGGTGGTGGTGCGAGGCGAGGGGATTATTGTTCTTTTGTAATGAATGTGGGGATTGAGAGGTTCGATGCAACGGGAGGGGCAAGCCCCTCGCCCTACGAAAAGCGAGTGGGATAGAAGTTCTGTCAAATTCAATCCCCACCGTCACGGCTTGGAAATATTAGTGATTTATAAAAGCCGGATTTCTAACTAATATACCGATAAATGCAGAACTTGTTGTAGTAGCCGTGCCACCTCCCCTTTTTCGAGGGGAGGCAAGGGTGATGGTGCTTGGCACAAACGATAGTATCACCGTGGCGATTTAATAAGAACCGGTTTATTCTTCGGTTTTTGTGAATCTGAACGATTTCATATCGAACTGTGTGCCGGGCAGGAATACGAATGCAATGTTGTTCTTGCCTGCGATATGCTCGATGTCAAACGTTACCGGTGTGTATTCGTCTGCGTGGGGGAATTCGAGCAGGCGGGTGGTCTGGCCGCCGTTCTCATCGTTTACTCTGAGCTGGATCGTGCAGTTATCGAGCGGCGTTCTGCCTGTAACGGTTATCTTATCCGTGCCGCCTGCGAAATCGAGGCCGTTGAATTCGATAACAACATTGTTGCCTATCTCCTCAACGCACGAGCCGTTTACCTTGTAATCATCGCCGTACAGATTATCGTTGTCTGCCGCAGAGTTTTCCGCATAGGTACGGTCGTACTTTTCAAACTCAAAGCCGCCGAATATGCAGGAATTGTTGATAACAAAGCTGATGTCGTGTGTTCCGCTTATTCTGCAGGGCAAGTCGAAGGTCTGGGGGTATGCTCTGTCCCAGCCGCCGTTATTCTTTATTGCGAATGTGCCGATATATCTGCCGCCGTTGTCGGCATCGCCGAGATACAGCTCTACGGGATAATCTTCACCGCCGCCGCTGTTTCCGATGCTTATCGTTATCTTCTTTGTGCCGCCGCCGAAATCAACGGAACTGAAGCCGACGGTCGTTCTTCCGTTAAAGCCGCCGAGCGAGCCTCTGTCTATCGTGATAACGGGAACATTCGAGAAATCGCAAAGGCAGGCGGCAATAAAGATATAAGGATTCTTTTCTGCTTTTCCGAGTCCTTCTGCCGTATATTCAAGCTCGGAGATAATCTTCGGAATGTCGGTACCGTTCTTTGAATATGCTCTCAGGCGGAATTTGCCGTCACCGAAGGCTTTCAGTGTTGCCGTATTTCCGTCAAACGAAACTACCTTTGCAAAGCTGATCTCAACTCCGTTATCTGTACAGCATTTGAACTCTATGTCACGGAAGGTTGCGTTTTCGGGGAATATCTTTACCGAAATTTCGGCAGTATCACGTTCCTTTGTCAGTGTACGAGGCTCACTGTCGAAAAGGTCGATTTTTCTTACGGGAATTTCATTTGTGTAGGGCGTGGTTACTGCGGGGAATGCGTTTTGAGTGACAACGCTTACTCCCTGCGGCTCTGTTTCGGGAGCTACTGCTTTTATAGTTATCGTTTTAGGCTTCAAACCCTCGCTTTCGGCGGTTATAACTATGTCGCCCGTTTCAAAGGTGGATTCGATTATCGCAAGGAGCTTTCCGGAGAACAGCTTTCTATGATTGCCCTTATAGCTGTCATAGTCGGTGCTGTCGCCGTTATCAAGTCCTACAAGTCTGCCTGCGCCCTTTACGGTGAACTTTATTCTGTTTACCGCATTCTGAACTTCCTGTCCCATTATATCGTCAACGGTTACGGTAATAAACGCAAGCGATCTTCCGTCAGCCGCTATTTCGCTCACATCGGGGCTCATATTTACTTTATAGGGGTCGAGAGAGGTGAAAAGGACCTCCTCCTTTTCGTAATCGTCAACATCGCAATCGGGGCTGAGATAGCCTCTTACCGCAAGCGGCTTGTCCTTATGGAACGGCACTGTGAAGCGGGCGCAGAGCTTGTCTTCCGTGAGGTGATCTATCACCTTGCCGTCATACATCTCTCCGCAGTAATGAAGTCTGATAAACGGAAGATCCGAATAAACAAGCACGTCTATAAGCTGACCCTCGTTGAAATCCCAGCAGCAAGGAGAAACGTGAATGAAGGACTTTTCTTCGGCTATATCCCATACCGATTTATAGAACCAGAACGAGTCTTTTTCAAAGCCTGCGGTATCTATGATGCCGAAGTATGAATTCTTGGTATTGTAGGGGGTAGGCTCTCCGATATAGTCAAATCCTGTCCATACGAACTGTCCCATTGAATATTCTGCGGCGGCATCCATAGCGAAGGATCTGAGCGGAGATGCTCCCCAGTTTACAATGCTGTTTCCGAGATCGGAGCATTGCAGATCGTCATATACCAGTAAGCTTGTATCGTAGGGGAAGTGGTATATGCCTCTTGAGCGTACCGTCGAGGCGGTTTCACTGCCGTAAATGACCCAGTCGGGATGCTTTTCGTGATGCTCGTCATACAGCTTTTCCGTATAGTTATAGCCTGCAATCTTCAGATAATCAGCTACATTCTGTGCATTTTCCCACTGCATATAGTTTGAGGCTATCGTGGGCGGGGCATTGTGCATAGGGTCGTTCTTTTCGACCTCCTCGCAAAGCATCTTCGCAACCTCAAGTCCTCTGGGGCTTTTATGCGTATCGTATATTTCGTTGCCTATGCTCCACATTATAACCGACGGGTGATTACGGTCACGTTTTATCCACGCTTCAACATCCTTCTTATACCAGTCGGGGAAGAAACGGTGATAATCGTTCTCGTTCTTGGCAAGCTCCCACATATCGAATATCTCGCTGTCAACGAGGAAGCCCATTTTGTCACAAAGCTCCATAAGCTCTCTTGACGGAGGGTTATGGCTGGTGCGGATAGCGTTTACGCCCATATTCTTCAGCTTTTCAAGCTGTCGGCGGGTAGCATCGTAATTTACCGCAGCGCCGAGTGCGCCTAAGTCGTGGTGCATACAAACACCGTTCAGCTTGAGGTGCATACCGTTTAACAAAAAGCCCTCGTTTGCGCTGAATTTTGTGGTTCTGAAGCCGAATTTTTCAACGGTATCATCAAGCCTGTTTCCGTTATCGTCATAAAGTATCACGGACAGGGTATATAAATTGGGTGTAATTATATCCCATAATTTAGGAGCATCCATATAGAACACCAGCTTATCGTTCTTGCCGCAAAGTCTGCGTTCGCAAACGTAAACCTCTCTGTTTTCGGGATCTCTTAATGTATATGAAATCAATCCGCAGACCGTGTCGGAAAGGCTTATCTGTACAGTAGTCTTCCATTTGCCGTGTTCTCTGCGGTCTGTGTCACTGCACTTTGCGCTGATATAGACACCGTTTTCAACGATGTGACGGCGAGAGGTTTTTCTGAGCCACACGTTTCTGTATATTCCGGCTCCGCTGTACCAGCGGGTATTCGGGGATTTATGGTTTACTCTTACTAAAATGCGGTTTTCGCCGTTTTTCAGAGCATCGGTTATATCAAAGCTGAAGGTTGTATAGCCGTACTTCCACTTGCCGACCTCCTTATCGTTTACATAGACGGTAGTATCCATATATACGCCGTCAAAGATCAGGATATAGCAATCGTCTTCTCCGAGTGCGTCTACGGTGAAATACTTCTCGTACCAGCCACAGCCGGACTTGTAGAGATTTGCCGTATCGCCTATAAGCCAGTCGTGCGGTATCTCAACATTATACCAATGTGCGTTTTCAAGCGTCTTTCCGTCGCTGTCCGGTTCTGTGAGGGTGAATCTCCAGTTATCGTTGAATAAAATTCTGCGTTTTTTCATATCTGTGTTTCCTTTCGGCTTCTAAGCTGAATGTGAATCGTTAGTCTTATTGTAACAGTTTGAACAGTGAAAATCAAGCGGTAAACGGTTTATACGCAAAAAGATTTTGCCCCCTCGGTTGTCCGAGGGGGCATAATATATAAGAGAGGAGAATTTGCTGCTATGCAGCGATGTGTTGATGTTATATGATGATGTTAATGCGTTGCAAAATGCTGCGGAATGTTACGGAAAAATTAGTGTGATAAAGCAAGGCGGAAGATATATGCGGTAGTATGATTTTTCTGTGCGTTGCTATAACTGAAATGCGTTGTTTCAAAGCGTTGCGAAATTGTTAGGAAAGTAAGGAAAATTGCAATAAAAGCGTTTAATCCACTCTTACAGCCTTTAAGAAGTTGTCGGTATAATATACCGACTTCATGCTTGCGGTGCGGACTTTCTGTCCCGGATACGGACTGAACACTATCGTGTCATCTCCGGTATATATACCGCCAAAGAACGAGTCGCCGTCCTTTATGAAAACTATATCGCCCTTTTCAAGCTTTTCAAGAGCTATTTCAGTTCCCATTTCTTTCTGTGCGGTAAGTCCTCTGGGACAATCGACACCGTTTGATGTCAGCGCATAGTAGATAAGTCCCGAATTATCAAAACCTGTTTCTGCGCTGTATCCGCCCTCAGTGAATGGTTTACCGAGCATATCATAAGCCGACTTTGCTATTGCATCACCTTTTTCTGAGGGAGCGGGCGGCTCGGTGCTGTCTGACGACGTATTATCGGAAGAGTTGTCCTCGCTTGATGTGTTGTCGGAGGAGTTATCCTCGCTCGATGTGTTGTCGGAAGAGTTATCCTCGCTCGATGTGTTGTCGGAAGAGTTGTCTTCGCTTGACGTATCATCAGAGGAGTTATCCTCACTCGATGTGTTGTCGGAAGAGTTGTCTTCGCTTGACGTATCATCAGAGGAGTTATCCTCACTCGATGTGTTGTCGGAAGAGCTGTCAGAGCTTTCCACTACGGAACTCTGAGTGCTGTTCTGCGGATCATTTCCGCTTTCATAGGACGGAGAATTGTTTCCGGAACAAGCGGTAAGTGAAGCCAAAGCCAAAACTGTAAACATTGCCAAGATTAACGATAGTTTCTTTTTCATAATATCACGACCTTTGCTTTATCGTTTTATATTGTTCTCTGTCCTTGATTTAAGTATATCACAAAAAAAGCAAAAAGCAATTAAAATTCGGTTACAATATGGTAACAATTTGGTTACAAATGGTTACAAAACGGTTACAACGGTTACAAAAAGGTGACAAAGTCGATTCTTTTCGCAGTTATTCCACAAAATATACAAAAACACCGTCTGCAAAGCAGACGGCATTCCTGTAGTTTTATATGAAGGACAATGTCATAATCGGTTTTAAGCAACTCTTACAGCACGGCTGAAGCAGTTTTGCCAATAAGAGCTGTTAAGGTCGGCAAACTTTACCTTTTCACCCGGATAAGGGCTGTAAATAAGCTGGCCGTTGCCTGTATATATTCCGGCGAAGTCAATCATCTCGCCTGTTTCTGAATCTTTATCGGTAAAGAAAAGGATGTCGCCCGGCTCAATCTCGCTGAGCGCTACGGTCGTACCCATTTCTTTCTGCGCGGCTGTTCCTCTCGGACAATTGATAAAGCCGTTTTCACGAAGGACATAGTATATAAGTCCCGAATTATCGAAGCCCTGCTCAGGCGTTGCCATACCGCTGACATAATCGACTCCGACAAGAGCCTCAGCGGTTGACACTATCTGAGTGCGAAGGTCATTTATTGTACTGCTGTTATCAGAGCTTTCCGGGAGCGATATTATATCCGATACCGTTGTCTGCTGTGACGAAGGTTCTGAGTCGGTACTCTGCGGTGTTGTTGATGTTATGTCTGGTGTTGAATTGTCCGATGATGTGTTATCCGAGCCGCATCCGCTTAAAGCCGGCACCAAAGCTAAAGCAAGCGCCGCAATAAACAAAGTGACTGCGTATCTTTTCATTTTTACCCTCCGTGCGACAGTAGAGTAACGCTGTACTGCTGTCGTCTGAGATGTACTGTTGTTTCTTTGTACACAATATAGTATATCCCAAAAAGCACAAAAAGTCAAGTGAATATTTTCCATTTTATGCTGATAAAGAGGGGGATATGGTGTAGCTTTGCTGAAAGTTTATGTTGATATTGTGAAAAGAAGAACGAGCCTCCTGTGTGGGAGGCTCGCAGATTGTGGGAAAAGTCTTTTATTTGGATATGCTTCTGTTATATCATTCAGCTTTGCCTATAATAGCAAGCTACCGATAGTTCTTTTTGTCGGATAACACTTCTCGGGTTCGCTATTCCATTTAATAACGTTGCTGCTATTCACGCGGGAGACAACCAAAGGGACTAGGGTGAGGGACTGCCGCCCCTAACCCTATCCCTTAGGTTTTCTCCC
>OCHN01002752.1_pt1 | contig 10742 bp, 10 predicted proteins | sample 1538911 | NCBI WGS metagenome assembly OCHN01 (sample SAMN04571736, study PRJEB22368) | human gut metagenome | biome: human gut; material: stool | host: Homo sapiens | place: Luxembourg | collected 2013-01-11 | reverse complement strand
CGCCGTCCTCCGGAACTGGGTTCGGAGAATCCACATACTCATTCAGGTATTTGCCGTGGGACGTAAACGCCTGATATATGTACTGGAACTTCTGTTCGTCCTGTGATGACGAAGCATAAAGCAGAACGAAGAACGTCAGCAGCAGCGTTACCATGTCGCCGTAAGTCGACAGCCAGTCGTTACTATGGTCTTCCTTTGCCTTTTTCTCGAGCTTTGCCACTGCTGTCCCTCCCTTACATTCAGATATAACTCACATGAGCATCAAATGCAAAAATTATACTGCAGGACATCACACCCCTGCCATTATATTATTGTAGCATAAATCCGCTCAAAATGCAAATACTTTTTTACTTTTTTTCTGCAAAAATTGTAATTTTTCTGATAAAGCGGTAAATTAACCGCCAGCCTTGTCTGAACGCTTCTTGCTTGCAGGAAGCATGAACTCAAGTTTTTCCTGGATATAACGCGGGTTTGAGCCGTCCGCAATGGCAAGGACGCCCTCCTCGATGATCTGCATGCACAGCAGCTCGTCGTTGTGGGCATTTTGAAGCGCGCTCGCCATAGGGTTGAACAAAACGTTCGCAAAAAGTGAGCCGTAGAACGTAGTAATAAGCGCCGTAGCCATACCGTCTGCCAGCCCCTCCGGGTTGGAGTCCATGGTATTGAGCATGTTAACCAGACCAACAACGGTACCCAGCATACCGAAAGCCGGGAATACTGCTACGCCCTTTTCGAAGAACGCGCGGCCGTTGTCGTGGCGCTCGCACATGAAGCTGATGGCGTCGTCCAGCATTCCGCGTACCTTTGCGGTGTCGTTAGCGTCGACGATGAGCATGAGCGCGGACTTCATGAACTGATCCGTGCACTGGTTGGCGCTTTCCTCAAGAGCCAGGAGACCGCGGCCTCTTGCAATCTTGGCATACTCAACGATATCATCTATGTACTTTTCAGGGTTGAACTTCTTCGGCATGAACACCAGCTTGAAGCGCTTGCCCAGACCCGCGAGGTAGCTCAGCGGATAGGAAGCGATAAGGCAGCCTATCGTGCCGCCGATGGTGATTGCAAGCGACGGCGGGTCGATGAACCAGTCCATCTGACCGCCCTGGAAGATACCGAAAACGACCATGCCGAATGCGATGACCCAGCCAATTATAATCGTGATATTCAAAATGATCCCTCACTTTTCAAATTTTATCGGAGCTTCCTGCTCCGGTTGGTATACGTTATGTCAAAGGCTCGCCGCTCTTTGCTGCGGACTGTCTGCCGAAGCGTCTGCGCCGCCTGTTGTATTCGAGAATTTTATTTTGGAGTTCCTTCATGCTTTCACGCACGATGTAGGTATGCCCGTTCGACATGGTTATAACCGTGTCAGGCGTTTCTGTGACGGTCTCTATAAACAGCTCGTTGAGCAGTATCTCCTTGCCGTCAAGTTTGGTAAGAAAAATCATAAATTACCTCAGAAACAGATATTCCCCCGCCCCGCCTGAGGCGGGGGAGCTGTTGTCATTCAGTCATTATCTCTTGAGGGAGAGAAGCTCCTCAAGCATTGTATCGGAAGTTGTGATAACTCTGGAGTTCGCCTGATAGCCTCTCTGGGTGGTGATCATGTCGGTGAATTCCTGAGCAAGGTCAACGTTGGACATCTCAAGCGCGCCGGATACGACCTCGCCCGCGCCTTCCTGACCTGCGATAGCAACCTTCGGCTCACCGGAAGCTACGGTCTGTTCGAACAAAGTGCCGCCGACAGCGGAAAGACCGTTCGGGTTATCGAATGTAGCAATGTCGATACGGCCAAGGTTCAGGTAGCCGTGTACCGCATGCTTGCCGATGATGGTGCCGTCCTGCTGAACGGTCACGTTCTCAAGGTCCTTGTAGGTCTGCTCGCCGCCCTTGCGTCCATCAGTAAGGTTGAAGGTGGAAAGGTTCTTAGCTACCGTGGTGTAGAAGCTGTCCTCGCCGCCGCCGAAAGAAAGTGAAGGATTGCCGCCGAAAAGCTGCTTTCTCTGACCATTGGTGAGATCCTTTATGCCCTCGAAGCTGCCGGCATCGAACGTGAACAGCTTCTTGGAATTGCCGCCCGCAGCCGCTGTGATGGCAGCGTTGACATCAGCAACGAAATCAGCGTCGTCGGTGTACTCCTTGTTAGTAACCGATATGGTGAGCGTGTTGTCGTCCCACTGAGCGCTGGGAGCGTCGTAGTTGGAAACATACTTGAAAACGACCTTGTAGTCGTTAGCGAACTCGCCCGCCTGGCCTGCCGTCGCGGAAACCGAGCCGACCTTGGCGTTGGATCTTACGAGCGCGAAATCGGCACCTACGCCGCCGGTAACATCAGCAACAGTAGCTGCGGACGGGATAGTGTAAGATGTGCAGGAAAGGTTGATGCCGGTGGGATATGTGGGAGCGGCAAGCGCAGCGTCGTCTGCGATAGCCTTCTTGATAGCCTGATTGATATCAGCCATGGTAGTAGAAGCGTCGATATTGATAGTCCATGTGCCGCCGTCCGCTGCGGGAGCATAGGAAGCGGAAGTACCGGCAGTACCAGCGTCAGCAAATACGATCTTTGCCTTGTTGTACTCTGTATCGGTAGCGTCGTTGGTAGCGAAGCCGATCTTAGCATATGTGGTGGCGCCAGCGGGGCAAACGAAACGCTTGTCAGCGCTTGCCTGGTCGAGCGCCTTATCCCACACGCCTGCGGAAACGGTAGCCTTGGCAATAACTGAAGAGGTGCTTGCCGGGAGGTTCTCAAAGGAGAACTTGATGGAAACATCGTCCGGAAGTGTAACGCCGCCTGCCTCGAGGCATCTCTGGATCTCGTCCTCGAAAGCCTGCGCGGACTCGAACTGCTTCTCCTTATCGAAGTAGAGATTCAGCACGCCGGAGGAGTATGTAGCAAACGGGAACTCCGCCTGGTTGAATGTAACGGACATATCAGTGTTGTCCGAAGGGTCGGAAACGGCGATGGTGACATCGCAGCCGCTGATAGTCTTGGTAGCGCTGGAGCACTTCGCGTCGGTAGCCGGAATAGTTATCTTGATGGGCTGGCTTCCTGCGGGCTGACCGTCGAAATCGCCGGAAACGCCCAGCACCTTGTAACCGGAAGCGTTAACGAGGTTGCCTTCCTCGTCGACGTTGAAGATACCCGCTCTTGTATAGAGGATATTTCCTGCGCCGTCCATTACCTGGAAGAAGCCCTCGCCGTCGATAGCCATATCGTAGATGCTGTCGGAGAAGGTAAATCCGGACTGCGTCATGTTCGGCGTGGTGGTGTTCATCTTAACGCCGTAGCCTACCTGAGTCGGATTAACGCCGCCCAGGGTGGTGGAAGCGCCGGAAGGCGACTTCTTGGTCTGATAGTATACGTCGGCAAAGGTAACAACGTTCGTCTTGTAGCCAGTGGTGTTTACGTTGGCGATGTTGTTGCCGATTACGTCCATCTTCTGCTGGTGGGTTTTCATACCGGATACGCCGGTGTAAAGGGATTTAACCATTTTATTGACCTCCAGAATAAATTGTCATTGACTTGACCGCCGCCCCGTCTCAGTCGCAGCCGGGGCATGAATTCCATTCAGGTCCGTTCATACGATAACGGTCGAATCAATATTCGTGAATACGTTCCCGTTCAGTTCGTTGTCTGAGAGGGTCGTGATCACCTTGTTGTTTTTAACGCTCACAACGAAAGCGTTTCTTCCCACAAGGACCAGCGTTTCACTGCTGCCCTTTCCTGCCGCTAACTCCACGCCCTTGTTGAGGCGTTCGAGGGTCTCGTTTTCGGAAAGGTCTATGCTGCGTTCCTCAAGCCGCTGCAATGCGTGCTTTGAGAACTCCACGCCGTGTTTTTCGTTTAGCTTTTCCTGTAAAGCCTCTGCGAAGGAACCGCCCTGCACCGCGTCCTTTGCCGTGCCGTTCGCGGGCTGAACCACCGTATTTCCCGTGGTAACGCTGATCTGATTGCGAAGCGCCAGGTATTCGCTTATCAGCATTTTAAAGCCTCCATGCTTTATTCAACTTAGGTTCAAACGAAGTCCTCAAGATCCTGGATATCCTCGCCTGCATAGCTGTCGGGGGTTATCTCGCCCGTGACCTCGTGCAGATCCTCGCTGTAAAGGCGCTCGGTATCTTCTCTTGCCTGTTCGTTCATTCTGTCGACTGCCGCCATCATGTCGCTTACGACATCAGCGGATACTCCGTTCTCTTTTTCCTGACGATGGCTCTCGATTATTCTGTCTAGTTCCTCGTCGGAAATCGTGTGGGTCTCCGTGCTGTCAGCCGTCTTGTCAGCCGAAGGAGTTTCGGTCTTATCGTCCGTGGAAGGCGTCTTGTCTGTGCCGCCGGTGCTGTCGGAACCACCTCCGCCTGAGATGGTGGGATAAGCGACCTCAACGATATCATCGAGCGCATAGCCCTTGTCGTTGATGATTACTCTTACCTGACCGTCCTTGACCTGGATAGATTTTATCAGTCCCGAATCGAGCACCGAACCGCCCTCTACACTAGGATTAACAGTTGCGCTCATGCCGATCATCATGGAAGCCTTCGCGATAAGCTCGCCAAGGGAAGTTTTGGTTCCCGGGTCATTGCTGCCCGAAGAATCGGTCTGTGCAATGGAAGTGATGTTCGAAAGCTCGAAGCTGACGCCGTCTATCTTGATGGTGTAGCTGTCGCCGTTCTTCATAACCGACTGCACAACGCCCGTCTTTGTGACCTGATTGCTGCCGTCCATCTTTGAAGCGGTAACAGTCTTGCCGACCAGGCTTGAAGCGTAGTTCGACTGGGAATAGGTCGCAGCGTCCTTGGAATACTGAAGCGACGTGAACTGTGCCATCTGTGTAACGAACTCGGTGTTGGAGGTAGGCTCCATCGGGTCCTGGTTCGTCATTTCGGCAACCAGCAGACTGAGGAAGGTGTCGGAGTTCACCATTTTCTCGGTGGCGTCCTTAAACTTGCTCTTGTACTTCTCGTAATTCGCCTGTATCTGCTCTGACGATGAAAGAATGCCTGAAGTTCCTGCCATTTTCTCTCCTTTCCCGCTTACATGGAAGCGATTATCTCTGCGAAGCTCTCGCCGTCGCGGTCGTCGTCCTGACGGTGATTTTCGTTCTCGCGGTAGGGGTTCTTGCTGCTGCCCTGGTAGTCCTGAGCCTGCGGCTCCTGACGGGATTCGCTGACGGTCTGCCAGTTCTCAAGCTGAACGCCGTTCTGTCTGAGCGTGTCCTGGATAGCGGAACAGTTGTCCTCGATGATCTTCATGGTCTTGGAGTTCTCCGCCGCGATGGACACTGAAACTGCGCCGTCCGCCGTCTTGGTCATTCTGACCGTGATCCTGCCGAGATCCTCAGGGTCGAGCGTTATGCTGTACTCAACATCGCCCTCTTTAAGGTCTGCCGCGCGCTCTGTGATCTTCCCTGACACCTGCTGCGCGACCTCGGAAGGCTTTACTGTGATCTCCGCGCCGTCCTGCCGTGTGAATACCACGGGGCTTTCAGCGGGGATCCCCTGGGGCTGCGCCTGAGCCGCGTCGCCGGTCTTTTCGCCGCCGGACTTTATCGCCTCAAGCTCGTCTGATTTGAAAACTACCCTGCTGCGCTGCGCCGTGTGGTCTGCAAAAACCTGCGTCTGCTCCTGCTGCGGAGCTTCCTGCGGCTTCTCAGCTGTTCTGACTTCAACGCTGCGAACATCGCTGCGGAACTTAACGTCCTCCTGCGGTGCCTTCTCGGTCTGACCCGCCTGAGCTGTCTGAACCTGAGCCGCGCCGTCCTGCTGACCTGACTGACCTGCGTCCGTCTGAGCCTCGCTCTGCGCGCCGGTGTTTTCAGCGGTCTGGACTGCCGCCGTAACTGCCGCCTGCTTCGCTTCGGGCTGGACTTCCTGAATGGGCTTTGCTTCTGCCTGGGGCTTCTGCTCTGTTTCGGGCTTGACCGTGAACTCCACAGCTTCGCCTGTAGCCTCTGCCTGCTCCGCCGCCTGATTCTGAACGGTCTGAACCGCCTGCTCCGGAACGTTCTGCTGAACTGCCGGCTGCTCTGTCTGAACCTCGTCGGCTCCGGTTATCCTGGTCGTCAGCGCGGATATCTCGTCGCTGAGGTCGCTGATATCATCGGGGATCGCCGTCTGATTCATCATTGCCGCAAGTTCGGTCATGACCTGCTGTACTGCCGGATCATTGATCTGCTCCGAGTCGCCGTCCTTGTCGGACTTGGTACTGTCCACATTCTCAACAGTGTTGATAAGCTCCGCCAGCAATGCCTTGGTTATGTACTCCTGCGGAATATCCGCAAAAGTGAGCTTTCCGTCCGCGATCGCCGCAACGACCTTGCGAAGGTCAAGACTTCCATCAGACTTCGTCAGTTCGCTGCGAAGCATTTCGAACTTCTCATACCTTGCAGGGGTTTCCTTCTCAGATACCGCATTGTTCGCGCTGCCTGCGCCCGAAGTATTCGAAGCGTTCCTGGAACTTCCGATACCGCTCAGTACCTTGGAGAACTGTTCCTTCTGGTCTGCCTTTGCCACTTCCTCTACCCTTGCCGGAATAGCCGCGTCGGATATCATGAAGTCGCTGCGGGTATACCCGGAACCGCCTGTGCTGAATGCTACTGCCATTTACTCACCTCCTTTTAATAATGTATCTATATCAGGGTCTGCGCCCGGATATGCAAACTTATCAGACGCTCTGGGTCTGAGCCGCGCGTATCGACTGCCCGGAAACGAACTCCTCAATGAACTGCTCGTTTTCCTTGTTTGCCGCCGCCTTGTAGTCCTCAAGCTGCTTTTCCTCGAGCTTTTCCAGCGTGCGGACGTCCTTCGTTGCCTCGACTACGACTCCGAGCTGCTTGTTGATCTCCTCCTGCTTGCGGGCGGCGCTGGCGTCTTTCGCGTGTATCTCCTGCTGGAGAGTTACGATGTAGCGCTTGCGCACGGAGATCTCAAAAGCCTGCGCTCCCTGGCGGCAGACGGTCTCAAGCTCAGCGCTGAACTCTTCCACCTGCTTTATGAGCTGTTCCTTCTCTGCGTAGATTCTCTGTAGATCGGCCTGGAGCGCGCTCAGCGTGTTCTTCTGTCGGTCAAGCTCCTGCTGACGGAAGTCCATCAGCTTTTGCAGAGTGAACTGAAATTTCTTCAAAGCCTGTCACCTCTTATTGTTCATCGCCAACGGCAGCTATCAGGAGCTGCACTGTTTCCTCCAGCGTGTAGGATTCCTCCACCCGCTGCATGAGAAACTCGTTTATTTTGTCGATCTTCCGGATAGCCTCGTCCAGCGCCGGATTTGTTCCGTGCTTGTACGCGCCTATCGAAATGAGGTCGGCGTTGTTGTTGTACAGCGACAGCAGGTTTCTGAGCTTGCCAGCCGCCTGCTTGTGCTCGGGAGTGTCTATCTCCGACATCAGTCGGCTGACGCTCGGGAGTATGTCTATCGCGGGGTAGTGATTCTGCGCCGCGATCTTACGCGAAAGAATGATGTGTCCGTCGATGATACCGCGGACTGTATCCGCTATCGGCTCGTTGGTGTCGTCGCCCTCAACGAGCACGGTGTAGATACCGGTTATCGAGCCTTCCGGGAAGTTCCCGGCGCGCTCGAGCAGCTTCGGCATGCTGCTGTAAATTGACGGCGTGTAGCCTCTTGCTATAGGCGGTTCGCCGGTGGAAAGTCCGACCTCGCGCAGCGCCATCGCGTAGCGCGTGAGGCTGTCCATCATCAGCAGGACGTCCTTGCCCTGTTTCATGAAGTACTCCGCGATAGCCGTGGCGGTCAGCGGACACTTGCTTCTCATCATGGCGGGCTGATCCGACGTAGCCACGACCAGCACGGAGCGCGCCATGCCCTCCGGACCGAGGTCGCGCTCGATGAACTCGCGTACCTCACGGCCACGCTCGCCGACCAGCGCAATAACGTTGATATCTGCCTTGACCTTCCGGGCGATCATGCCCATCAGCGTGGACTTACCAACGCCTGAGCCTGCGAATATACCCATTCTCTGACCCTTGCCCATAGTCAGCAGGCCGTCTATAGCCTTAACGCCAAGCTCTATCTGCGACTTTATCGGCGGTCGGTCGAACGGATTTGACGGAGCGCCGGTTATCGAAACAGAATCGGTGCATCCGGGATCGGCGCCTCCGTCAAGCGGCATTCCCGCCGCGTCGACTATCCGCCCAATGAGACCCGGTCCCGCCTTAACGGTGAGCTTATCCCCGGTGGAATCTACAATGCTTCCCGGTCCGATACCCTCGATCTCGGTGTAGGGCATGAGCAGAATGTTGCTCTTGTTGAACCCCACGACCTCCGCGCGTATGAAACTCGTCATGTCCTTCGAGTAAATGCGGCAGACATCGCCGATATTGCAGGCGGGACCGCTTGCCTCGATGGTCATTCCGACTATCTTCTCTATCTTTCCCATATAGCGGAAGGTGTCATATTTAGTTATTTCATCGCGAAATGCTCCGAATTCAAGTGCCATGACTTCCTCCGCTGTCGGGTCATTCCTCGGCGTCTGCTTCTTCGGCAGGTTCCGGGGCGGGTTTCTTCTTTTTCCTTGTGGGTTTAGGTTCGCGGAACTTTCCGTCGCCAAGCTCCTGAATCATGCGGAGCTGCGTCATTATTCCCGCGTCCACTATCTCGCTGCCGTTATCGACTATCACCGTTCCCGGGTCCGCCTCCGGCAGAAGTTCCACCTCAACGTTCGGAATGCCTCCGCAAAGCTCCTTCAGGTACTCGTAGTCACCTGTCAGCTCCTCGTTTGCGCCGTTGTCGTTAAGGGTTATCTTGACGCGCTCGCAGTTGCGGAATTCCTTCGCCGCCTTCTTTATTAGGCGCTTGACTGCCGCACTGTCCTTTGAAGTAATGCTGTCCAGCGTGACTTTCTTCGCTATCTGCATTACAGTGTCGTATATCTCTTTTTCGTAGTCCGCGAAAAGCTGCTCCTTCTCGGAGTTTATCCTCTCGGCATAGGATTTTGCCTCATCGAGGATATCCCTCCCGGCGGCAAGACATGCTTCCCTGCCGTCGCGGGTACCCTGTTCGAAGCCCTCCGCCTTTGCCTTTATGTACACGCTGTCGCGGTTCGCCTCGGCGTCGGAGACTATCTGTGAAGCGTTGTCGTTCGCAGTTCGGATTATCGACTCCGCACGGTTCTTCGCTTCAAGGATTATGTCCTTGCCCTGCTGAACGCAGCGCTCTTTGAGCTCCTCAAGCTCCTTCTTCTGCTGTTCGAGCTGTTTCTCCCTGAATGCCACCTGCTGGAGCTTATCGTCCAGCCTGCGCTTTGCCTCGAGCAGCTCCTGCTCGGGGTCGGGCTTTTTCGGTTCCTCCGGCTGGGGCTCCTGCTTTGCGGGCTGCGCCGGCTCCGGAGCGGGCTGGAACCTTTTCAGGTCGATGGTGTTCGAAATATCGACGCCGCCGCCGAAATAAACGGAGTTCCTCTTTAAAACTGACACAATATCCCTCCGTTACGCTGAAATACTCTGAACCAAGGGTCACGCCGCATTACGCAATGACCTCGTCTCCGCCTCCGCCGTGGGAGATGGTGATGATCTGTTCCTGCTCGAGGCGGCGGATAGTCGCAACGATGTTCTGCTGTGCAGCCTCAACGTCACGCATACGCACGTTGTGCAGGTACTCGATATCTGCCTGAAGGCTCTCTCTTGCACGCGTGGAAATGTTGGAGAATATGCACTCCGCAACTTCCTGTGTGGAACCCTTGATAGCGATAGCGAGATCCTTCGGGTCGACCTGCTTTGTGAACTCCTGGATAGCCATGGAATCCAGGTTGACGATATCCTCGAATACGAACATCTTCTGCTTGATCTGATCCGCGAGTTTCTGATCTCTTGCGGACAGCTCGTCGAATATGTACTTTTCGGTCGCGCGGTCTACGTTGTTCATGACCTCCGCAACGTACGAGATACCGCCGACCTCCATGCTGTCGGTGTTGACAAGGTTTGCGAACTTCTTCTCCAGCGTAGCTTCAAGCGCCTTGATAACGTCAGGAGAAGCTCTGTCCATTCGCGCTATTCTCTCGACTACCTCGACGCGCTTCTCCTTGGGAAGCTCCGCGAGGATAGCCGCCGCCTGATCTATTCTTGCATATGAAAGTATGAGCGCGATTGTCTGCGGGTGCTCGTTCTGAACTATCGCGAGCAGGTTCTTATAGTCGGCCTTTCTCACGAAGTCGAATGATTTGGTCTTGAGCTGCTTTGTTATCCTCTGAAGCAGGTTGTTAGCCGCTTCAGTGCCGAAAGCCTTCTCAAGTATCTCACGGGCGTAGTCAACGCCGCCCTCGGTAACTACCTTCTGAGTCAGGCAAAGCTCGTAGAACTCATTGAGAACGCCCTCGACCACGTCGATAGGCTGATATTCCAGCTTTGCGACCTCGGTGGAAAGCGCCTCGATCTCATCGTCAGACAGGTGCTTGTATACTGCGGACGCATTATCCGCACCCATTGCGGCGAGAACCAGAGCGATCTTCTGATTGGCGCTGAGTTCTTCTGCCTTCTTAGCTTCTGCCATATCTGTCCCCCCTTAGTGAGGCTTATTCTGCCTTCATCATGTTCTTGATGATCTGTGCGACGATCTCCGGGTTCGTCTTGGAGAAATCGCTTATCTCGCGCTTGAGTATAGTCTCGCGGGACTCCTTCGCAGCCTCTTCTGTAAGGCTCGCGATGTTGAAGTCCACTTCCTCCGGAGACTCCTGCTCCTGCGCGGTCGCGCCGGCGGCAGTCTGGGTCTGACCTGACTGTGCGGCTGCTGC
>OCHN01002750.1_pt1 | contig 10748 bp, 7 predicted proteins | sample 1538911 | NCBI WGS metagenome assembly OCHN01 (sample SAMN04571736, study PRJEB22368) | human gut metagenome | biome: human gut; material: stool | host: Homo sapiens | place: Luxembourg | collected 2013-01-11 | reverse complement strand
GTTTGTTTACTAATCGTGCTTAATTTCTAATTTGTGGACTTTGTGCGGTGTTGCCATAAATACACCCCTGAGATCATGTTCCCAGGGGTGATTGATTATGTAACGTGGATCAGTCTATATCCGATGAAATATCAATATTTTCACCTGTAAGACCTATATATGCGCCGTCGCCTGCTTCACTGGCGTCTTTATGAGCAAGAAGCCACTTGTTGCATGCTCTGAGCCATCTGTCCTCTTCGTTCTTTGGAGTTATATTGGGCATGGAGCCGTTTGTTCCCTTAGGAAGAGCAATAACCACCTTAAAGCCGTCCGACTTTTTCGCACTGCACGGAGCATAGTGCAGAGTTGTTTCGTAAACCTCAACGACCTGACCAGCCGCCGCCCTGAACGCCTTGACCTTTGAGGTATCTAATTTTCCATCAACAATATCATCAGCCTTTGCAACGAGAAGAATAAAATCATAAAGACCGATATTAAGCTCACTATCTCGATGGTACTCAAGGCAGTTAAGCTTGGTATTATGTCCATTGCACCAACCAAGCTGGATAGGCATTCCGCCGTAAGCGTTATTTTGCAGTTCACCAAAAATCGCAACAGTTTCTAATGCGGTATCGCTCATGACGTATTCAACGCCTTCAGGCAAAGGAGTCTTTTCGTCAAGCGCTTTCATAAGTCCAGCGGTATCGTAACCCTGGAGTACCTTTCCATAGGGCGCGAATTCTTTGTCCAGCACAGAATAAATCTTCATTTCTATTATCGTCCTTTCATAGCTGATATTTAGATAATAGCACATATTATGCTTTTTGTCAATCGCTTTCATTAAATTATTTAAGGTCACCTCTAAAAAAAACTATAGCAGCGCCGCACAAAGTCCACAAAGTGGAAATCGTGCAAGATAAGCATACAATACAAACCAGTTGCATAGTAAAATAAAAAATGGTACAATAAAGAATGGACAAGCAAAAAAGTTTATCGAGCCTGGAGGACGAACTGTCACAGGTACGGACGAAGAAAAAAGAATTTCTGGAGCAGATAGAACGAATGGGCAGCAATGATAAAGCCGTGCTATTACCAATGAGAGCGCGGGAATATACCATACGACCTGGAATTAATCGCACTGCATATTTCTCTCGCATGAGGTTTTTAGAGGCGACCTTTAGGCAAGCAAATTTCCTCTGGAAAAATTCTCTGAGATGTGGTATAATTCATTTATAACCACAGCAAAGGGGGATAAAATCCATGATAGATAAAATGCTGATACGCGGGGCGAAAGTCCACAACCTGAAAAACATCGATGTGGACATACCACTAAACAAAATAGTCGGAATTGCCGGAGTATCCGGCTCGGGAAAGTCGTCGCTGGCGCTCGGAGTTCTGTATGCGGAAGGTTCCCGGCGGTACCTTGACGCGCTCTCGACCTACACCCGCCGCCGAATGACCCAGGCTTCAAAGGCAGCCGTGGACGAAATACAGTACGTTCCCGCCGCGCTCGCGCTTCATCAGCGCCCGGGCGTTCCAGGAATACGCAGCACTTTCGGCACAGGCACCGAACTGCTCAACAATCTGCGGCTCATGTACTCCAGGCTTGCCGACCATCGCTGTCCCAACGGGCACTACCTCAAGCCGACCCTGGCTGTCGCAGCCGGGAAGGAACTGGTCTGCCCTGAATGCGGCGCGCATTTCTATGCGCCGTCCGCCGAGGAATTAGCGTTCAACTCCCAGGGAGCCTGCCAGAAATGCGGCGGCACCGGCAGCGTCCGCACGGTCGACCCGGCGACCCTGGTTCCGGACGATTCACTAAGTATCGACGAGGGCGCGGTGGCTCCGTGGAACAGCCTGATGTGGTCGCTGATGACCGACGTCTGCCGTGAGATGGGAGTACGTACCGACGTGCCGTTCCGGGAACTTACCGAGCGCGAAAAGGAAATAGTGTACCACGGTCCGGCGGAAAAGAAGCATATCTTCTACAAGCCGAAGAACTCCAACCAGGCTGGCGAGCTGGATTTCACCTACTACAACGCGGTCTATACCGTGGAAAACGCGCTGGCCAAGGTCAAGGACGAGAAGGGCATGAAGCGCGTCGAAAAGTTCCTGAAAGAGGACGTTTGCCCGGACTGCCGCGGAACGCGTCTTTCCCAGACAGCACGTTACCCGAAGCTTCGCAGCATTTCCCTCGACCAGGCCTGCACGATGTCTCTTTCTGACCTGGTAGACTGGGTGCGCGGCGTTCCTGACAGTCTCCCTGAGGAAATGCGCCCGATGGCGGTCAGCATATGCGACTCCTTTGAGGGAACCGCAAAACGCCTGATTGACCTGGGGCTTGGATATCTTTCGCTCGACCGCTCCGCTGTTACACTTTCCACTGGCGAACGCCAGAGAATGCAGCTTGCCCGCGCTGTCCGCAACCGGACGACCGGCGTTCTGTACGTTCTGGACGAGCCGTCTATCGGACTGCATCCGTCAAACATCGTGGGACTTACCGGAGTAATGCACGACCTGGTAGCCGACGGAAATTCCGTTATACTGGTCGACCACGACACTCAGATTTTGAAGGAATCCGACTGGATAGTAGAAATGGGACCACAGGCAGGCGCAAAGGGCGGACATGTGATCGCCGAGGGAACCGTCAGGGATATATGCGAAAATACGGCGTCACAGATAGGCACTTTCCTTTCCGGAAAAGCGGAAACTAAGCTACGCGAGGTCTGCGAACCTGGAGGGCTGTTCTCAGCCGGGACAATTCACCTTTCCACATCGCAGATTCACACGGTAAAGCCGCTGGAAGCCGATATTCCGAAGGGGCGGCTGACGGTTGTGACAGGCGTTTCCGGCTCCGGAAAAACCACGATGGTTCTTGAAAGCCTTGTTCCGGCCCTTGAAGCCAGGATAGCCGGAAGCACTCTGCCGGAGCATATCCTTGAGATAAATGCCGATGGCATCGAACACGTCAAGCTGATCGACGCGACTCCGATCGGGATAAACGTGCGCTCCACCGTTGCGACCTACGCCGGAGTACACGACGAGCTGCGAAAGCTCTACGCCAGGTCAGACGGCGCGAAGGAAAAGGGCTATAAGGCAAGCGACTTTTCCTACAACACAGGTTCGCTGCGCTGCCCGGGCTGCGACGGAACCGGAGTTGTCAGCCTTGACGTGCAGTTCCTTCCGGATGTGGATATCCCCTGCCCGGAGTGCCGCGGCTCCCGGTACGCAAGGTCGGCATATGCTGTGAAGCTTACGGACAAATCCGGCGAACAGGCTTCCCTGCCGGAGCTTATGGATATGGACGTAAACTCCGCGATTGAATTCTGCAGCGAGATGAAATCAGTCAGCCAGAGGCTCCGGGTGCTTCAGCAGCTCGGGCTTGGGTACCTCACTCTCGGCGAGGAAACTCCCAGCCTTTCCGGCGGCGAAGCCCAGCGCCTGAAACTTGCAAGCGAGATCGGCAGAACTCAGACCGACTCGGTATTCGTGTTCGACGAACCGAGTATCGGTCTGCACCCGCTTGACGTGCAGGTACTGCTCGGGGTATTTCAGGCTCTGCTTGATAACGGCGCGACCGTTGTTGTAATCGAGCACGACCTCGACGTGATACGAAACGCGGATTACATTATAGACATGGGACCGGGCGGCGGAGAATCCGGCGGGCGCATAGTCGCGGCAGGTACTCCTCAGCAGATAAAGCAGAACCAAAACAGCATTACGGGAAAATATCTGTAAAAATCAATCTCCGCGCCAGCCGGCGCGGAGCTTTTTATATCAGAGTTCTTTCAGGTAAAAGTGATCCATCGTTCCGTGAACCACCGAGCGTGGTCTTTCAATACGCCGGAATCCCATTTTCTCGTACAGTTTCAGCGCCGTTTCGAGATTTGTGTGAGTTTCAAGATACAAATTACAGTAGCCCGCCGCTCTCGCCCAGTTTTCTGCCAGCCGGACAAGCTCCTTTCCGTAGCCTTTGCCCTTTGCCGAATCAGTAAGATAAAGCTTCTGAAGTTCCGCGCAGTCCGGAATCCCGGTGAACTCAGCGGCGCCGACTCCGCCTATCATTTCTCCGTTTTCGCCGAGGGCTATGTAGTACACTCTTTTTTGCGGATCGCTTCCGTAATACTTGCTCAGGTGGTTTAATTCCGGGTCGAAATACACCGTGCCCGGAATGTTTAGATGGTATTTCTCCAGGTTTGCCCGAATTATTTCAGCAAGCTGTGCGTCGTCCCCTGCTTCTATTTTTCTGTAGTTCAGCATTTTAATCCCCCATGGATACAAGAATATTAATTTTCATCACAATTATAGCACATGGTGCATTACAAGTCAAGAGCCTAAATACAGCAAAACGCCCCCGAAAATATCGAAGGCGTTTAAATTCTCAGCTCAGTCCATTTGCGTCGGTTAACGCTATTCCGTTGGCGCCAAGCGGGATTTTGTGGTCAAGTCCCACGAACTTGCCGTTCTCCTGCCAGAGCACTTCTTTAACGAATGCGTATTTCTCCTCGTCCCAGGTCGTGAAATCGTCGAGCACAAGCCCGCCGGTATCACCGGAGTTCGCATTAAAGCACCAGAACGTGTGATTCAGATGGTTTTCGCTTATCAGGCGGCGCATGCATGTCATCCACTTCAGGTTTGGTTCCTTCATAAATCCACCCCACTCGCCTATTAAAAGCGGCGCGGTATTCTCATTATGTATGTACAGCCAGTTGTCCTGCCAGCAGTCGCTCAGAAGACTGTCGAAATCATAATCTTCCTGGAACCACGGCTGAAGGTAAACCGTAGGTCCATAATCGTGCGGGGAATACACCAGTTTATCCTGGTACGCTCCGAGATCGACCGGGAAATCCCTTACGCCGCGCAGATTTCCGCCCCACCAGTTGAAATAATAATCGCTGTCGTTCGTGGAGTGATAATCCCTGTTGCCGGTTATGTCTACTGGATATATCTCGGTTCCCTCTATCATTATCAGAACGCTAGGATTCTTTGCCAGTATCCGCGCCGCGGCAGTTTCTGCAGCATGCTTCCAGTTGTTCGCGGAGTCGGAGTCGTTCCATATCGCCGCTCCGCTGCCTTCGTAGGGCTTTCCGTGCGGCTCGTTTTTCAGGTCGTACGCAATTATCGCGTCGTTGTCCTTGTATCTTTCGGCTAGCCATTCCAGCGCGCTGTAATACTCCTCGGCGCTCACCTTATCCGTGTACCACAGGTTGACTGTATGACCGGAGGCGTTCGTTTCCGCCGAATGGATATCCGGCATTACTTTTATTCCGTTTTCTTCCGCCAGCTTCAGGAAATAATCAAATATTTGCAGGCTGTTCATGCTGTTTAGCTCAGTGTTGCAGGCGTTGTTGTAATTTGCCTGCGGGTACTCCCCGGATGACCACTTATTGATAAGCTCCGCTGAAATAGGTACGCGTATGAGATTGAATCCATGATCCGCGATAGCTTTCACAGATGTTTTTAATTCGCTGTTCCACAGTCCGTCAAAGGTATTGGTGCCAGTGTTGTATCCGAACCAGTTTACGCCTGTCAGCCAAACCTGCTTGCCGTCCTTATCGAGTATCTTATTTCCATCAGTGTGGAGCCAGTCGTCGCCCTGTTCGGCTTTTTCGCTCCGTCTCAGGAGCGTTTCGACATCTACAGCGGCGCTCTGATTTCCGCCGCCTGCCGAGACATTATTCTGAACAACCGCGCCCTGTTTTACCGTGCATTCCATTTCATTCAGAATCGCCCTGCTTATTTTAAATTCATTTTCCGTATTGATATTACAGCCTATTGCAACAGTGCTTCCAACGGGAATGTCGCCGTTGTACTCCATGCTGGTTATGGCGAGGGTATCCCCGGATCGAGAATACGTGCCGTTCCAGCCATCGCACCCGAGCAGTCCGTCTACATCTATCACAAGCTCCCAGCCTGAGATATTATCGCCTGTATTGTTGGTGATCCCGAGCTGCAGCCCGTAAAACATACTTCCGGCTTCTCCCCAGGAATTGTCCACGGAATATTGCAACACTACGCCGTTTTCCGTAACCTGCGGCTGCGAAGTCCCGGTCTGACTCTCCGGAACCTCCGTCACGGACGAACCGCCGTTTCCAGTGGAATCGGAATTACTCTGCGCCCCTTGTGAACTCTGCAAACTTTGCGACCCATGCGAAGTTTCACCCGAGGATTTTCCGGCTATTACAGCTATCAGCGTAACCGTCAGCCCGACTATCACGGCCCCCATTGCGATAACAGTGACCATAAGCCATTTTGGAATGCCTGTTTTTTCACCTTTGACAGTTGTTAAATCGGTGGAATCACCAGGAACCGAATTCTTGCTGTGATTATCTTCCATGCCGTTTCCCTTTCATTATTTCCAAACCGTGAGACTATTGATTTCCAAATCAATTATAGCACATTACTTTTATTAAGTCAAGATAATGTCAGATTGACAATGAACTCCTGATATGCTATACTAAATGAAATGTTCAGTCATTCGAACCGCTGAACTGCACAAACTAAAATGCTGAGATTCACGAGGCACAAAAAGTATGGATAAAGTATCAAAGCCTACGGCTTACTATCACCTTCCGGGTCTGTTTGAGTTCTACGAACTATACCGCGTTTTTCTGCCGCTGTTCCGTGAACACAGGGAGTACTTTTACGACTGGTGTGAAATAGGCTCAATTTACGGCGCCCCGGCGGACTGCCTCTGGGGCGGAGGGCGCGTCGGATTCGGCGATAACGACCCGGGAGAAGTTCTGGCGCTCATGCGGGAATACAAGATATCAGCGCGGCTGACATTAAGCAACTCCCTGCTCAGGAATGAACATCTTTCAGAAAAAAAATGCAACCATTTGTGTGAGCTGTTCAGCGAAAACAGCGGAGTCCAGAACGGCGTTATCATCTGTTCTGATTTACTGTTAAACTACCTGAAAACGAATTATCCAGGATTCTATTTTGTGTCCTCGACCACTAAGGTGCTGACGGAATTTGAGCAGCTCAGGAGCGAACTCCAGCGCGGGGATTTCCTTTACGTTGTGCCAGATTTTCGGCTTAACAAGCAGTTCGGACGGTTGAGTGAGCTCTCTCAATCGGAAAAAGACAAGGCTGAATTTCTATGCAACGAATGCTGCTGGTTCTATTGCAGAGACAGGAAGCTCTGCTACGAAAATGTCAGCCGCAGGAATCTCGGGGAAAACTGCCCGGATCATCACTGCAAATCTCCCGGCGCAGCGGAAGGATATCTGTTTTCTAAGGCAATGAGAAATCCCGGTTTTATCAGCACAAACGATATTCAAGACATCTACCTGCCTATGGGTTTCTCTAATTTCAAAATAGAAGGGCGAAGTCTCGGCAGCGCAATTGTTCTGGAATTTTTGCTTTATTATATAACTAAGCCGGAGTATCATATCAATGTCAGGGAAAAAATATATCTTGACAGCATGCTGGATCTGTTCTGAATGTCGTCATGTCGTCCGAGAATGAATTCGCCGTCATAGCAGAAACGGTATCGTCTTTACCAAGAGAATTTGCTCCGCTGCGAACAGTCCTTGCGGCTTCAGGTACGTTTTTTCGGCATCTGGACTTCCATCAGGATAACGTCATAGCCGCCCGATGCCGGCAAAATCTCTGATATGAGTGCTGATGGGCAGCATCTTCTGCGTTCACGTCAGCCGTAAGAATAAATGTCTGATCTTCGCTCAACAGTTGTCAAAGCATGTACTATCTGGTTAAAACATTCCTTTTACGCACACGCAAACATTCTACACTATTTTTTAATGTATCTATATCAATATTACAAAGTGAACAGTTGACGTTTTCATGAAAAACATTGCATTAGCATTGTTTATTTTGCACATTTTCGGCAACTCGTTTGTCGAATAATTGGACTTATGCTACAAATATTCAAGTTGCGCTCATGAAACATCTTGACTTGAATGAATTTTTATAGTAAAATCTACGTTAGCCTAAGCGCCTAATCACTCTTGTAAAAAGAGTGTAATACAGCACATGGCTGTAAATGTATTTCAGGAGGAAGAATTATGAAGAAGATTTTTGCATCTATGATGGCGGCCGCCATGGTAGTAAGCCTTGCAGGCTGCTCCAACGGCAACAGCAGCGAGAGCGGTTCCAGCGCAAACAGCGAGAGCAGTTCCAGCGCAAACAGCGAGAGCGTTTCCAGCACAACCAGCGAGAGCGTTTCCAGCGCAAACAGCGAGGGCGGCTCTGACAACGCAGCAGCTTACAAGCTCGGTATGGGCGTTGTAACCTCTACCGCTTCTTCTGCAGCAGGCAACGCACAGGTTGACGCAACCGTAGCAGCAGTCGTTCTCGACGCTGACGGCAAGATCGTTTCCTGCGCTATCGATGTTGCACAGAACAAGATGGACGTAACAGACGGCGAGGTTCCCGAGGACGCTGCTTCCATGACTTTCAAGTCCAAGAAGGAGAAGCTCGAGGAATACGGCATGAAACCCGCTTCCGCTATCGGCAAGGAGTGGTACGAGCAGGCTGAGGCTTTCGAGGCTTATGTAGTTGGCAAGACCGCTGACGAAGTAGCTGCTATCCCTGTTGAGACCACTGATAATGGTCATGTCGTTACAACCGACGAAACTCTTAAGGCTGGCTGCACAATGAGCATCAGCGATTTCATCAGCGCAACCGTAAAGGCTTGCAGCGATGACAGTGCTGCTGATTTCACCGGCGACGCTAAGCTCGCACTTACAACTTCCACCTCCGTTAATTCTGCAACAGCTTCCGCAGCTGACGGCGAGGACGGCACCGCTGCAATGTACACTTCTTTCGCAGCAGTAGCAGTTGACGGCGAGGGCAAGCTCGCAGCAGTATGCTACGACGAGGTTCAGCCTAAGGTAACATTTGACGAAGCAGGCGAGATCACTTCCGATCCTACTGCTGAGATCAAGACCAAGAGAGAGAAGAAGGACGAGTACGGCATGAGAAGCGCTTCCGCTATCTCCGCTGAGTGGTTCGAGCAGAACCAGGCATTCGAGACCTTCGTAACTGGCAAGACCAGCGATGAGATCTCCGCTATCCCCACCGAGACCACCGATAACGGTCACGTTGTAACCACCGATGAGACCCTCAAGGCTGGCTGCACCATGAGCGTAGGCGGCATGATCCAGACTGTTGTTAAGGCAATGGGCCTGGTAGGCTGATAATTCGGTTAAACTGACAGTTCTGATACGACGCAAGAAGATGAGAGGCTGTACGCCTCTCATCTTTTTGGCTTGAATAGGAGTTCTTCAATGTACAGAAGTATGGTCAAGAAGGCTGTAGGAGCCTTTCTTGTGATCGCTGCTGCCATTAATCTCTCCGCTTGCAGCATGCAAAAGGAAAAGGTGCGGTATTCAAAAGCCTACCTTGAGTTCTTCGACACTGTTACCCAGATAGTCGGATACGAGGAGGACGAGGAAACTTTTTCGCGGAACTGCGAGAAAGTATATTCTCTGTTCGAAGAATATCACCAGCTCACCGACATATATCATAGTTACGAAGGAGTAAACAACGTCCGCACGATAAACCGCAGCGCCGGCATCGAGCCGGTAAAAGTCGACGAAAAGCTGATCGACCTGCTTGAGTTCTCAAAGGAAATGTACACCGTGACAAATGGGAAGTGCAACATTGCAATGGGAAGCGTTCTGTCAATCTGGCACAAGTACCGCGAACAAGGCATAGACGACCCGGAATCCGCTGAACTTCCGCCTGTGGAGGATCTTGTCAGCGCTTCGGAGCACTGCAGCATCGACGATCTGATAATCGACAGGGCTGCCGGAACTGTTTACCTCAGCGACCCGGAGATGTCCCTCGACCTCGGAGCAGCGGCAAAGGGCTACGCCGTGGAAAGAGCCGCAGAGCTTCTTGCCAGCGAAGGCGTCACCAGCGGTTACAGCCTTAATGTCGGCGGAAACGTACGCACCATCGGAACCAAGAACGACGGCTCCGACTGGGCTGCTGGAATACAGAACCCCGACACGGAATCCGAGCAGCCGTATATCGTGCGGCTGAAGCTCAACGGAATGGCTCTTGTAACCAGCGGAAACTACCAGCGCTATTACGAGGTCGACGGCGTGCGCTATCACCATATCATCGACCCGGACACGCTTATGCCGCTCAATTATTTTGATTCGGTGACGATTCTCTGCAATGACAGCGGTAAAGCAGACGCGCTTTCCACCGCGTTGTTCAACATGACGATTCCAGATGGCAAAGCTCTTCTGGAAAATCTTGAAGGCGTCGACGCGATATGGGTTCTTCCGGACGGAAGCTACGACTGCACGGAGGGATTCGCGAAGCTGATAATCGACTGACTTTTAAGCAATGGAAATGTCAGAATTGCTTAGAAAATTTTCATGTAAAATAGTATAATATGGAGAGAGGTGTTGACAAAGCACCCATCTTGATATATACTGAATATGGTATGCCCTTCTCATGTGCAAAGGGGCACAACTATTCAATAATAATGCGAATGTGAGGTTAGGTCAAATGCCACTAATCAAGCTCAAAGGCGCGCATGTTCCGCACAGGAAGAACACCGCGCAGATGGCGGCAGTAAGAATGCCTGCACCGAAATCCGTCACAATACCCGTTGTGATGCATATTGGTGCGCCTGCCGTTCCCGCTGTAAAGGTGGGAGATCATGTTGATATCGGCGATGTTATCGCGACTGCAGGCGGTTTTGTAAGCGCGCCTGTTCACGCCAGCGTTTCCGGTACAGTAAAGAAAATCGACACCATTCTCGTAAGCTCCGGCAACAACGTGAATGC
>OCHN01002748.1_pt1 | contig 10753 bp, 13 predicted proteins | sample 1538911 | NCBI WGS metagenome assembly OCHN01 (sample SAMN04571736, study PRJEB22368) | human gut metagenome | biome: human gut; material: stool | host: Homo sapiens | place: Luxembourg | collected 2013-01-11 | reverse complement strand
GACTGTATTTCAATTAATTCAAAGAGCGATTAGTCCACTTTAACGGGACAGTAGTGTTGTTATTACTTTTGTTAATGAGCATTAGTCCAATTGCAATAAAGAATACAGGACCGAAAATGCTATGACCTGCAGTCAATGCTCCTAAGCATGAAAGACCGCCTAATACAAATAGTACCCATCCAATCGTTTTCATTCCTGTTCCCCCTTTCTTTCGACTTTGTTGATTTCATCATGGGGAATTCTCTTTGAAAGAAGAACTGCCACCAATCCGATAAACACGTTGAGTAATGAAAGGCCAAAAGCCCAACCAAAACCGATTTTTCTGTTGCGTCCCATGCAACCGACCCCAAATGCCAATGAAACGGCGATAATCAAAAAGAATGCTCTTTCCATGTCTTTATAAATTTATTCGTTAATATCTAATGAACTGTAAAAATCTTGAAATGCTTCAAAGCGTTCAGCCGATAAGGACAAATAACTCTTGCCAACAAGGGTTTCATCTCCAAATAGCCATGCTAACAAATTTGGGTTCGACTCCAACTGATTGCTGAAATATACTTGTGGATCACATTTATCTCCATACTTGATATAGTTCAGGCAAATTGCCTGACGTTTGAAGCAGACGTTTGGAATTTCATTGATTTCTGCTTGGGTATTATATTTTCTCATATTATTTGTCTTGTGATTCAACTTCAGTAATTTTTTGATTGTACTTTCCCCGACGATAAACCATCATCACAATCATTGGGAAGAAAATAGCGCAAGATATTAAGTCTACCACCCAGCTTGCTACACTTTCGTTATATTCAACTTTTGAGTTGAATTCACGAATTTCTGCTTTAGTCATCTTTTTCATATTGTTTATCTTTTAATTGTTATTTGATGTTTCTACAACTCTATAACATTATGTATGTAAAAGGTAAATGGAAAAAACAAAAAAAATAAGGCCTCCACTTTATATGGAAGCCTTAAATGCATTGTATTACCTTGGATTACAGCTGTTTAATGTCACTAATAAGTTTTTTGCATTTTTCAACAACGATATCACTTTCAGAATGAGAGATCAGTAATTCTAGAGTTTCTATTGCTTTTCCTCTGTCTCCATCCTTCAAGTGCGCAATAGCAAGATTCCATCCAATATCATTTATATAATTAGTATAGTCATTGAAATCTTCCGAGATAGCCAAACAGAATTTTTCTTCAAGATTAAAGATTGTGTTATCCAAATCCTTATTATTTTTGACATTTTTGAACAGTTGAGCCAATTGTGCCGATACATCATCTGCATCTCGCACAACCAATTCTGTAGGTATCTCAGAATAATAACTGTTTCCTAATGCTATCGTCTCATTATATATATAATAGCGGTAGGTTCCAAAAGAAATAATGCCAATAAAACAAGCTGCTACACTTATTTTTCCAAATGCATGAAGGGAGATTATTCTTGCTTTATGAGGCAACTTTGCTTCTTTCCAAAATTTTCGTTCTGATAAACTTTCAATTTGAGAAGCGACACGTTGACCATGTTCGTACCTCAGTTCCTTCATGTTTTTGATAGCAGCAGCCATTGTTTGAGCGCGCTGTCGTAAATTTGGATTACTCTGCAATTCGCTAAGGAATGCCTTACCTTCCTCCTCTGTCATTTTGTTTTTCAGAAAGAGTTCAAGGCGTATGTCAAAATTCTCAAGATTATTCATAAAACGATTTGATAATTCTGGTGAAACGTTCTTTTAACCTACTCATGCACTGACTCTTCTTTGATTTTACAGAGTCAGCGCCATTGAATCCTATTACATCTGCAATCTCTTTCATGCTGAGATCATCTCCATAGTATGCCCATAAGATGTCCTCACATGGATGTGGGAGATCTTGTACAATGTCACGCATCATCTTCGTTTGTTCTGACGATAAACCATCACCGAGACCTAAAACTGCTTCCAATTGAGCAAGCCCATATTCATCATATTTGGTATTATCCAACATTTGATTGAAAGAGGTCGTCGAATGCCCTCGATTCACAAAATTATATCCCATATTTAAGCAAATCTGCGTAAAATATGTAGATAAACTACAGGTAAGCGTTTTGAGTTTGCCATTTTGGATATTATTAAAAAGCGCAATACAGGCATCTTGGTAAATGTCTTCAGCATCTTCTGTCGAAATAGACAGACGATTTCTTAGGACAACAAGAATCTTACTTCGCTCTTTTTCAAAGAATTGACCTAAGAGTCTTTCATCTTGGATGTTAAATTCTTCCTTTGTCATATTTATTTACTTACTGTATTCAATAACCATATTTTGATTAGTTAATCGTGTATCTTTACTCATCATATCTTTCACCGTTTCTATCCACTTAGTATCTTTTGTTAATTTATGATTAGATAGGACTCGGTTAATATAATAGGATAAAGCACCATAGTGCTTACCGATTTCAACTATTTCTTTATTGACCTGGTAAGCTCTACACGCCTCTATAAAAACCACCTTTCCGAGTGATGGTGAGGATGGTATGTTATAGAAATTCCCCCTCTCTAACTTTTGAGGACGATAATATTTGCCACTACGTGTAAAACCGGCTTTCGTGCCTCGAATTACGTCATCCTCAATTCCCATGGAAGCCTTTCCTGCATGGCAAGCGTCAATTACAACATATAGCATCCCATCTTTGCCGACGACCTTTCTTATCCTTGAACAGTAATTATGTAGCTCATCGTCTATTAGGTGGTTCTCACCCTCGTACTTTCCCTTGGTATATTCAATAGGTGCATCCACAGGCACTATAGATTCGTCCCATCCATCGTCTTCATCGCCACTTTCGTCCTCGAATGGTTGTCCATGAGTAGAAAAGTGTAGATAAACAATGTCGCCTTTTTTACATTGAGATATCAACACATTCAAGGCTTTAGTAATTCCTGCTTTAGTAGCGTATTTATCACTAATACAAGAGACAACAAAGCCATTCCTCTTTAGAGTAGGATATAGCAGGTCAACATCATTCTTACCATGAATGTTGTTCCAACCGCCATACTTATTGACGCATTGATAGTCTGAAATACCCACCAACAGGGCTCGTTTGTTTTGAGCTATAATCAGTTGAGTAAATAGCAATATTGTCAACACAAATAGTATTCTCTTCATAATATCTTTATTCTATTAGGATAAATGAATTACGTGTATCTTCATCTGCCTTATCCATTGCTTCCCAGAATGATTTGTAGATGGATTTACCACTCGTAAGGTTACGATAAAAATCAATCATGAATGCTTGGGTGGTATCGTCATCAACCTTTTTGAGACTCACAATCATTCTCTTTGCTCCAGCCTTATGAAATGCAAGAGGTAATCCCAACACACCATAATCAAAGTCGGAACCTCCAGCTCCAGTTTCGCAAGCTGATAGAACAACTAGTTCTAAGTTATTGAAATGTAAGTTTTCAATTTCGCAAGCTCTTAATATACCATCATTTGAAAAACGCTGAGTCAATGAATCTGAGTTGAGTTCTATGTTTGCTCCCGAAAGAAGTAGACCTGAGTCATCAAAAATTCTTTGTTTACCAAGAAAACCGTGTGTTGCAAAATGTATTAGATTTACAACAGTATTTTCTTGCAACTTAAAATTTTCTTCTGAAGCTTCTTCTTTCACAAAAGTCTTTATATGCATACCTGCTGTCTTTCTATTCATTATTTTTGATATAGAATCAACTTCTATTGCAGTACCAGGTAATGGGGAATAGAAGTAGCCTCTCTCTTTGCTTACCTCACCGGTTTGGTTGAGTTCTGGATTACCGAATGCAATCACATTTTTAATACCCCTTTCTTTTGATTTTATATCTCTAAAAGAAAGTATTCGGTGAACATTTATGTTCTTATTATTTGATACCATACTTTTCTCCAATGGAACCATGTACAATGATCCTGTAATTAACATATAGATGTTTTTATAACCTTTCAAGTGAGGACTTAAATGTCTGCTTATTTCATCTGCAATCTCAGAAAAAGGTTGTTCGAGCAGATCTTTTGTCTTTATATCGGACACTAGTATTCTCTGTGGAGGAAGTGTTTTATGGAGACAAAAAGCATAGAGAGAGTCGTAATCGTCCTTTATAAGCAAGATTAACATTTCCTCATTGTCTAATTGTCTCTTTATTTTTGAAATGTCGGTGCTGAGATATTTTTTTAGTTTCTTCTGATTTATATTACTCATTAAATCATACTCTAAAGAATCTATTCTCCCCTGACTGCAGTTTCTATTCTTTAACTCTTTTAAAGTCATCCATTTATGAGTTAGTGATTTGTCTTTGAGAGCGAGTTTTTCTATTGCAGAGGAAAACTCAGAAACAATAGACCATCTAAATAACATGTGTTCAAATAGTTGTTCTATTGTTTTTGTATTTACTACAGAATAATAATAATTCATCCCTGTAAGGGGGTTGTATTGCTGATTTGTAGTAGAACTACAAAGTCTATCTAAAATTTTATCTTCTTCAAGTTCAAGCATTCTATTTTGGAGGATTTCAAGTTTTGAAAAATCCCCTGTATTTGTACCAATAACATTATATATCTCCATCAATTGCTCATGAGTTGTCATCCTATCCTTATGCCAAGAATTTTCAATAATTTCCTCGTAATATGGAATTGCTTTGTATAAAGGTTCTATACTCTGAGTCTTTTTTGCCATTTCATAGTAATATAGCCCTCTGTAGTATTTGTTTTGGGCAATTCTATAGTCATCACCACCACATTCTTCTAATTCAGTCAAATATTTTTCAGCATAGTCAAATAGCCATAAACGTATAGCAGTAGAAACTATATTCGCTTTGACAGCAGTACGAGTCTCATCGGTTAATTTATCACTTACCAAGTCAAGAAGGAATTTATTCACCAAAAAAGATGTGAAGTAGTCCCCATAGTTTATAAGTTGGCTTGAAACATAAAGGATTTTGTTTAGGCCACCTTCTGCATAGTTGGTAAAGCATAACCCATATTTACTGAGTAAGGCTATACTTTGATACATTAATGAAAATCCTTCTTCTATATTTCCATTATTAAATAGAAGGTCTCCTTTTTGCCACATGATATCTCCTAACAGTAAACTATCGGAATACTGATGATAGCTCATGGCATTATTGATAGTTAGTATTGCATCATGATAATTATCGAAATGGCTTTCAATAAGTTTTGGCTTTAATGAATCATTGTATTCTTCATCAGGATTACCAAAATCAAGATCTTCAACGAATTTTCTAGACTTGCTGAATATTGTTGGCGACAATATCGCACATAAAAATTCTTTTGAATCTATTCCAAAGTATTTTTCCACCTCAGATAAATGAAGCAAACAATAATATGCTGCACTATCTAAATTTTCCTTATATACTTCATAACATGAAACCCAGTAATAGTTGTGATAAACAAATGGAGCCTCGGCACTATTGAAATTTAGGTCTTCTCTATTATTGTCTTTGGCTAATTGAATAGACTTTAATTCATATTTTATTGCATTGTCCCAATCTTCTTTTTTGCAAAAACCTAATTGAGTTTGATCGTAGAAATTAACTTTTGCTTCAATACTAAAACTTTGAAATCTTGTATCATTTTCAATGACCTCAATAATCTTATGATTACCCATTGTGGCTTGTTCTTTCCCATAAGATATGACTTTGAGGGGAGTTTCCCATACAGAATCTGGTACAATTGTTGTTTCCTGCGAGTAAGCAGGAAACTCAAGCGTAAAAAAGGTAAGAATCAGAATAAATATTTTTGTAGCTATCTTCATCATTGTATACTTATTGTCTTAATACCATTAATCAGAGTAATGTTTTGTATGTCATATCTTATGACGAAATCCATTATCCGTCTTTTATCTTCTTGCGAATACCACGAAATCACCCAATGTGTTTTTGGCTTTGTTCGCCTAAAAATTTTCTCTAAATAAGGCATGTCTATGGATGAAAACGAGAATCCAAACACATATATCCTTTCGACATCAAAGATATCATTAAAGAATTGTTGATTCTTTTCTATACACCCCTCTACATCTTTCTTCAAAGACACTATTGATTCTAACGAACTGAAAGTTGCCAATTCTTTATGTTTTGGTGTAACTATTTGGAGTCTTGTCATTCTATTTAGCTTCTTATTCCAGACTTCACCTATTCGTAGTTCTTGACTTTTAAGCATATCATTCAGCTCTTCTTCTCCCAATCCGTGACCAACTACCATAGAATCCTTGTCATCAATTACGCCATGGATATGATAAATGCGCTTGGCATCTATCTCATAGATGTCTTCAAGAGTCTTCGTATAGTTAAAAGTGAGGAATATGCTGCCTTCGCTTGGAAATTGTATCTTTTTATCTTTGGGGCAGTTCTCATACACATCTGACAACCATTTCTGAAAGTCATTTCTCAAAGATTCCTTAATTTTATCAAATTCTTCAATAACTTTTTGGGAGGCATATTTCGTTTTTTCTTCTATCGAACCGTCTTTGATATATTCAGGGTCATACAAGTTACCTTTCTTATTGGCATAATAGTCAATGTTTAATTGGGCAAGGCTATTCTCAAAATCTCTCCACCAATTATATTCCCAAGCACTATTATAGACCTGAGTTAATTTAAAGAAAAGACCTGCATCGTTTTCCTTTATCCATTCCATGAAATTCAGAAAGCTACATTGAATGTCATGGTGTTGGTCAAAGCCATTACCAATTATGTATAGGTTCTTGTATATCATAAACAACTGTTTTTATGCTTACCTAATAATTGTTATACTAAACATTATCACTTTTATGTACCCTAAAGAGTTCTTGTAGTGCCCCTATTCTCTTCATCATATCGGCAAAGGTAAGTGACTGACCGTAAATGAAACTTTCTTTCATCTCGTTGTAATCTGCCTCATAAGCAGACATCAGTTCGTCACTTGGCACAATCTGAATATTGGCAGGTAGCTCTTTGTCGTAATCCACATAACCAACATGATAGAACTTGCGACGATGTTCCACAATCTCATGATAGAGCACTAAATCATTAAGAGCCAGTTCTGCGTATGGGTTTGCATCAGTTTCTCCAAGTCATATAAGTGACGTGTCTTACGTGCCTTGACATACACTCCTTTGGCTATACGCGTAACCAATCCTTCTTTCTCAAATATGGCGAGCAGTTTGGTGACGTACTCGACATCATACTGGGGAAAAGAAGAAACAAAGACTATCTCGCCAAACTTACTGCGAGTAATCATTTTCCTAATCTGTTGTACTACTGCATTCTCCATTGATTTTATATATAAATTATGGTCGGAATGATAACAAATATTTCCGACCGCAAAGATACAAAATTCTTTCATACAACAATACTTTAAGTGTTGACATTAAGTTTCATTGGCAAATTATAGCGCTTTTCTTGTTGGATAGATGGCATTCCTATATAAATAATGTGTCGCTTTTTATATTAGGGGGCAATATTGCCAGAAAAGACGACTTCAAGAATAAAATGCCATGACTTAATCAATTCATTGCATACTTGTATGCTATTTGTGGTTCAAAAAAGTTAAAAACGTTAAATGTTCGTCTTTTCTCAAATCTATAGAATATACGTAATCACGTTCCTACCGTTTAGCTTGCAAGTTGTTGATATAAAATAATTTGCAAATACTGGAATTGAAACAGCAGAGAAGGATGCTCTTTTTTTATTATTACATTTTCGAGTTCTAAACCCGTATCCTCCGCACTATCCGTATGCAACAACTCAACAGAGAAGCCACGTGGCGTCAGCCTGGGTTGTATTTGTTGTATTTGTTTACCGGACAGTAATAACTTTATATTCATTTTATGATAGGTTACGAACAAAACTATTGTTTTTTTAATCCCATTTTGTTTTTTTTCCGTACCTTTGCATAAGATAGGCTGCACTCGGCAATTTGTGAGCGAGCTCACATTGCGCTCGTTTGCACTATCTTTGCAATCTAAGGCTTTGCTGAAGGCTGAGATAGGTAGCTGTAAAGTCGACACATACATATAAAGACGTTTATTGCAAAAATATGTCACATGAATAAATCCACACTTCACGCTTTTGATGTAAAGTTTGACACTACAACGAAAGTATTAACCATCATCGTGAATTTTGTCTTGATTCTTACAATATGTTTAATGGCAAACATATTGCATGAAGAAATCGGGTTGGTAGTAATTGGGATTGAAGTAATCGTGTTGGCAATAATATGCTCGACCTTGATAATTGGCTTTGTATTCAGTCCATGGAAACTAATCCTTACAAACCACGAGCTTACGATAAGATGCCGTGCCTATAGCCGACACATACTTATTAAGGACATCGCTTCTTGTACGATGAATTCAGAATTTAACGACTATTCCACCATACGCCTATTTGCCTCTGGCGGATTTTGGGGCTACTACGGTCTTTTTTGGAATAGTAAAAATGGAAAATTCCAAGCCTTCATTGGCGATAGATCATCAACATTCACGCTAAAATTAGCCTCAGGAGAAATTATTGTTCTTGGATGCGAAAACTCTAAGGCGCTGACAACAGAACTAACATCGCTAATAAATAGTTCTGAAGAGTGAATTATCTGTTGTCTTAAGCAGTCATCTCTTCGCCCATATCTTCGCAATACCTCTCACGCATCAGTTTGCCACACACGGAGCATCGCCTGCAACTCTTATCCGTATTCCACCAATAGTCAACGAAAGCCTCCGTCACAAAGTCAACGCGAATTATAAATAAGTAACTGAGTCAACTCATATTAAAAATAAAGCTTAAAGTGGTCAACTAAAATCGTTAAACCACACCCCTTAAAAAATGAAGCAGGCTTCATTGGTCATTGAAGCCTGCTTCATTCGTCAACGAAGCCTGCTTCGTTGGGCATTGAAGCAAGCTTCATTTTTTTCAATGATTTTTAAGCAAAAAATGACAGCAAGGAACAGAGGTCCTAAAATTCCGTGTTATCCGCACTATCCGTGTGCGACAACTCAACCGAGAAACGCAAACAATTTGTTTTCAAATTACCTATAAAAAAGCCAACTGATTTTAAGCGATAAACCTAAAATCAGTCGGTTGTTTTGTATAGGGAAAAAGTCTAATTACTCCCCTCTCTTTTGGAGGGCACTGAAAAACTAAAACCCACTATCAAATTGAAAGTTGATGACGGAGAAATAGCTGTTTTACCCTTTATTATCTGTCTATTTTAGCCTTATTTTAGGCGATTTGCAGAAAGAGAAGTTACAAATCGTAAGCATTTTCCGTTTTGGTTATAAAAAAAGGGGACTTTTTCAGTGCCCTCCTTTTGGAGAGGGGTTGGGGGTGAGGCTGTTTGTGGGTGAGGCAGTTTTGTTTACTTCACCTCAATCTCCACGCTTGCAGGCTTCACATTCTTGTTGCTCTTGTCGACAACCTTGAGAGTGGCTACGCCAGGAGCGTTGGCAGCCTGGAGGGTAACGACGAGCTTGCCACCAAAGAGCTTCATCCGAGGCTGGGTGAACACTTCGAGCGAGGTGGCATCGCCATTACAGATGCCGCGGAACGAAGCTGCGCCAGATACCTCTACCGAGATATTGTCGGAAGCGGTAGGAAGCTCGTTGCCATCCTTGTCGACGAGCGAGACTGTGACATAAGCCAAATCTTCGCCATCGGCAGCAAGCACGGTCTTGTCGGCTTTCAGGGCTACGGCAGCAGCCTTGCCAGCAGTATGGATGGAGGTTTCGCCCACCTTGTTGCCGTCGGCACCATAAGCCACAACCTTGAGTTCGCCTGGCTCATACTTCACGTCGTTCCACATCAGGCGGTAGCGACGCGCGCGAACCTCAGGCTTGTCTGCCATAGTGGCATGCTGCTTTCTGATGCGTCCTTGCGACTTGCCATTAATGAATAGCTCAGCCTCGGGAGCGTCGGTATAGCAGAACACAGGCGTGAGCTTGCCCTCGCGACCCGGCCATGTCCAATGAGGCAAGAGGTGGAGGGTGTGGCTATTCTTGTTCCATTCCGAGCGATAGAGATAATATCTGTCCTTAAGCAATCCGGCAAGGTCGCAAATGCCGAAATAGCTGCTGCGACTTGGCCAATATTCATCATAAGGAGTAGGTTCGCCAAGATAGTCGATGCCGGTCCACACGAACTGACCGATGGTGTAATCGTAGTCGTCCATGGCGAGGAAATCCTCCTCAGGCAGATTGCTCCACGAGCACCATTGAGTGTCGTAGGAAGTCACCTGTCCGTCCTTGTCGGCCTTTGTAACGCCCCACTCTACAGGGAACTTGTATACTCCGCGCGAGCTAACGGTAGAGGCTGTTTCGGAACCGAGCAAGAACTGCTGAGGCAGTTTGCCGATGCAAGGCTCGTATTTGTGTACACGATAGTTGAAGCCCGGCACATCCATAGCTTGGGCAAAGCCCGTGCGGATAGCGTTGTCGGGGCGGTCGATGCCCTGAGTGACCGGACGCGAAGGATCGAGCTGATGGCAGATATCCTGAAGGTGCTTAGCCATTTCTGTGCCGCCCTTCATGCCCTGCTCCGGAATCTCGTTGCCGATGCTCCACATCACGATAGACGGATGGTTGCGATGAGCCAACACGAGGTTTGTCATGTCCTTGTCGCCCCACTCCTTGAAGAATCGGGCGTAGCCTTTTTTGCATTTAGGATAAACCCACATGTCGAAGCTCTCAGCCATGACCATCATGCCGAGCGAATCGCAAAGATCCATCTGCATCTGGCTTGGCATATTGTGGGAGGTGCGAATGGCG
>OCHN01002747.1_pt1 | contig 10754 bp, 10 predicted proteins | sample 1538911 | NCBI WGS metagenome assembly OCHN01 (sample SAMN04571736, study PRJEB22368) | human gut metagenome | biome: human gut; material: stool | host: Homo sapiens | place: Luxembourg | collected 2013-01-11 | reverse complement strand
GAGAAAATGCATTATTGCAGATGAAGAAACAGGAAAAACCACAAAAGAAGGCGTATATGCCGGTGGTGATGCCGTAACAGGTGCAGCTACAGTTATCCTTGCTATGGGTGCAGGTAAAGCAGCTGCGAAAGGCATTGATGAATTCATCAAAGGAAAAGAAAACTAATCAAAAGATGCTAAAAAACCCTTCTGCTGCTTTGGCGGCAGTAGGGTCTTTTTGACTTTATTCAAAACAGATGGAGCAAATATGAAGATTACGCTGATTACAGTTGGAAAGATAAAAGAAAAATATTTAAGAGATGCAATTGGAGAGTACAGTAAACGCTTAAGTAAATATTGTAAATTAGAAATTATTGAAGTGGCAGATGAAAAAACACCGGAACGTGCCAGTGAAGTGGTAGAAGAGTCCATTCGTTCAAAAGAGGGAGAACGGATTTTAAAATATATAAAAGAAGATGCTTATGTAATAACACTTGAAATTGGAGGGAAACAGCTGGCTTCAGAGGAACTGGCTGATAAGATAGAACAGCTTGGAATACAGGGAAAAAGTCAAATTGTTTTTATCATCGGGGGTTCGATTGGGCTTGGAAAAGAGGTATTAAAAAAATCTAATTATGCCTTAAGTTTTTCTAAAATGACTTTTCCCCATCAGTTAATGCGTGTTATTTTGCTCGAACAGATATATCGGAGTTACCGTATTATCAATCGAGAACCCTATCATAAATAATTCTGCTGGCATTTTACGCATTTTGAATCACGACTGCAATGAAAATTAAGAACCAAATCATCTACGCGGGTGCAGGTGGACTTTTTATAAAGCACAGTATGGGTGACATCACTTGCATCGGTAAGACACTTGGTATGATAGATTTTCGTATATTCATTTGAGGTATCTGCAGTGTTTGACATCGTGGGCATCTCCTTTCAAGGTAAGTGATAAATTTATACTTTTAGTATAACGGAAAAGAAGCAAAAAGAAAAGAAAGTTGAGGAAAGAAAATGGTAACACACGAACAAATTGAAGAATTTATCTGTCAGTATCCGGTGTATCAGTATGCTTTTTTTAAACCTGAAGAGATTGAATTTTCTTATCGGGTGAGATGGATTTGTGAACAGGAATGTGAGCGTTATAATTCTACCTGGGCATGCCCGCCAGCAGTCGGAAGTGTAGAAGAATGTAAACACAGATGTCTCAAGTATAAAGAATGTTTTTTGTTTTCTACGATTGCAGAAGTATCCGATGTAATTAATTTTGAAGAAACACTTGCAACCAGAGCGGAACACGAAGAGGTAACAGCTGCAATTGAAGCATTTATAAAGTCACAGGGAAGCGAGTGTATGGCATTGTCCACAGAATCCTGCGACATTTGTGATACTTGCGCATATCCAGACGGTCCGTGTCGCTTTCCGGAGAAAATGCATCCTTGTGTGGAAAGTCATGGAATTATTGTAAGTGAGCTGGCTGAAAAGTTTGATATGGAATTTACGTTAAGTCCGAATCAGATTTTGTGGTTTGGGATTTTATTTCTTGCATAAAAAATCCGCATATTTATATTAATAAGAAGTATGGGATAAACGGTTCATGCGAAAAAAAAGCGTCCCACAGAAACTGGCAGACAAGATGCAGATTCCAAAAGACTTGGCTTATCAGGAGCCAGTGTTAACGATGATTGGACAAAGGGAACTTTGTGTTGAAAATTATAAGTGTATCCGATATTATACGGGTAGCTGTATTGTTTTGTTGACAAAGACTTTCCATTCAATCGTATGATAATGAAGAAATTAGAATTACCGGAATAATTTTCAGATTAGAATTTATTGGCTAAAAAGAGTTAGATTGCTAAATGGGGAGGACCAGGTGATTTTAGGAAAAAATTTCTGGAAAGGATATCTCAGGATTTGTTTTTGGGGACAAGAATCGGAACGATTTTTAAATTTGTGTGCACATCATAAGATTCAAATTTGTCAGATTGAAAAACACGAGGCGGTTTATTGGGGTTATGTATTGATTTCAGATTTTTATCGGATGGATGAAGTAAGAAGAAAAACAGGAACTAAAATTAAAATTAAAGGAAAATACGGAATACCTTTCTTTTTTTACAGAAATAAAAAAAGAAGGGTATTTTTTGTTGGATTTTTACTGGCACTGATTGCTGTATTTTTATTATCAGAAAGAGTATGGAATATTCATGTGGAGGGAAATGTTCATAATTCAACAGAATCAATTTTAAATTATCTTGAAACACAGGATGTATGGCATGGAATGAGAAGAGACCAGGTAGATTGTGGCTATATTGCAGGGAAGCTTAGAAAAGAATTTCCGGACATTACATGGGTATCAGCGAAATTGACAGGAACGAGACTCATGTTAGAAGTAAAAGAAAATGAAAGCTATCAAAAAGAAAAACAGTTACAAAAAAAAGAAATGCCCTGTGATTTACGTGCACAAAAAGATGGAATTATCTTATCTATGATTGTAAGAAAGGGAAAGGCAAAAAAGAAAATAGGAGAGAATTGTAGTAAGAATGAAATTTTAGTGTCGGGAAAAATTCCAATTATAAATGATAGTCAGGAAGTTATGGGATATCAAACGGTGCAGGCAGATGCAGATATCGAAATTCAATATAAAATGGAATATTATCAGGAGTTTTCGAGAACCTATCAAAAGATAATACCGAGTGGGGAAACAAGGCGGGGTTATATCATTCAGGCAGGAAATTATTATCTTGATACCAGTCGAAACTTAAAAAAGCAGGAATATAATCGGTTGCTGAAACTTCGACAGTTGAAGCTGACAGAAAATTTTAAGCTACCCGTGTTCTATGGAAAAAGTATAGATTATGCAATAGAGAAAAAAGAGAGGATTTATACGAAGAAAGAGGCAGAAAAAAAGGCAGAGCAGACAATTTTACGTGTGCTAGAAACTTTATCACAAAAAGGTATTCAAATATCTGAAAATCATGTTAGAATAGAGGTAAACAAGAACAGCTGTGTGACAAAAGGAAGTTTGATTTTAATTGAAAAGGCGACTTGTCAGACACCGCTGAAGACAGAAAGGAATAACAGCATAGATGAGCAATATAATTGAATCTCGGATGGATTTTCCGGCAGAACATGAAAAAAATGTGTTTGGACAATTCGACGAATATGTAAAAAAAATAGAGCGGGCATTAAATGTTACGATTATTTCAAGAGATGGAAAATTAAAGATTTTAGGAAATGAAACTTCTGCAAATCAAGCACAGAGGGTGATTTCACAGTTGTTAATGCTTTCTAAGAGAGGAAATACGATTACAGAACAGAATGTAGATTATACGCTTTCTCTTACCTTTGAAGAAAAAGAGGGACAGATGGCAGAGATGGACAGAGATTTTATCTGCCACACTATCAATGGTCGTCCGATCAAGCCAAAAACACTGGGACAAAAGTCTTATGTAGATGAAATCCGTAAGAAAATGATAGTATTTGGTGTCGGACCTGCCGGAACCGGAAAAACCTATCTGGCAATTGCAATGGCAGTAACTGCATTTAAAAATGATGAAGTTGGAAAAATTATTTTAACTCGTCCGGCAATTGAAGCAGGTGAAAAACTGGGATTTTTACCAGGGGATTTGCAAAGTAAAATTGACCCATATCTTCGTCCATTGTATGACGCACTGTATCAGATTATGGGACCGGAAAGTTTTGCAAAAAATATGGAAAAAGGTCTGATTGAGGTGGCACCACTTGCATATATGCGAGGTCGAACCTTAGATAATGCCTTTATTATTCTCGATGAAGCACAAAATACAACACCGGCCCAGATGAAAATGTTTTTAACTCGTATTGGTTTTGGTTCAAAAGTAATTGTAACCGGAGATAAGACTCAGAAAGATTTACCGGCAGGGGTACGCTCTGGATTGGATATCGCAATGCAGGTATTGAAAAAGGTAGATGGAATTTCATTTTGCCAGTTGACTAATAAAGACGTGGTACGTCATCCGCTGGTACAAAAGATTGTAGAAGCTTATGATGAGTATGAGAAAAAACAGAAACCTCAAAAAGAAACAAAAGAGATGAAAAGAAAGAGGGAGTGGAAATGACTTTAAATATTGATAAAGAATATTTGGGAGAACTGGGATTTGATTATGAAAAAATTGCAAAAGAAGTAGTGGAAGCAGCACTGGATTTTGAAAAATGCCCTTATGAAGCGGAAGTCAGTCTTGTACTTACGACGGATGAAGAAATACGAAAAACAAATGCTGAGTTTCGTAAAATTGACCGTGTGACAGATGTCCTTTCTTTTCCAATGCTTGACTTTGATACGCCTGGAGATTTTTCCTTTTTGGAAGAAGAGGAAGATGCATTTCATCCGGATACCGGAGAATTGATTTTAGGAGATATTATGATTGCAGTTGGAAGAATGAGAGAACAGGCAGAAACTTATGGACATGGGGAAGTAAGAGAGTATGCTTTCTTAATTGCACACAGTATGTTGCATCTAATGGGATATGACCATATGGAGCCAAATGAAGCGGCTGTTATGGAAAAGAAACAGGAAGAAATCTTAGAAGAACTTGGAATTCTCCGCAAATAAAAAGTTTTTGAATCAAAGATTGAATAAATAAAAAAATAAAGTCGATACTAGTTTCATAAAAACAATTTACGCTCGGAATCTGGTGGCATTTGATTTAACCAAATCAAGTAAGTCTTCGAGAGTAATGAACAATAGTAAGGAGTGTCTTTTATGAAAAAAATAATTTCTGGTATCGGCTTTTTTTTGTCTGCTCTTGTAATAGGAAATGGTATTGTTTCTTATTGTGAAGTATCTGGCTTAAAAGAGAGGATACAGGATTTGGAGACAGAAAGTGACTGGATTGGAAAGCAGGTATCAGCTGCTCCGTTTAACCAGAATAAAAAATATGTATTTGAATCTTATGATGAAAAGAGTGGAAGTGTAAAACAACAAGTATATCGGATTCACTCTTATGGAGAAAACCAGATTGTGCTTCAAAAAGAAGAACCGGACAATCAGGAGATTTTTTTGATAAAGGTAAAAGATGATTATCTTGCCGTATACAAAAAAGCAGACATGCAGTTGTTTGAAACGACCAATATTCCAATAGAGGTACTGCCTTCAGACGAACAGGTACAAGTGCTGGCAGGCAAGGAAGTAACAGGAACAGAAGCACTTTATAGTTTTTTGGAGAATTATTCTTCTTAAATCCTACTTTACGAAAGAAAAAAAATGTAGTAAGATAAAAAAACATGAAACAAAGCCAGAAATCCTTAGCTTTTAATATAGAAAAAGTATAAAAAAGGCGATACAGGAGAGGAGAATACATGAAAGTACGAGACCGATTAAAAGAGAAAAAAAGAATCGTAGTAAAGATAGGTTCTTCATCATTGACGCATGAAGAAACCGGTCGTTTGAATTTGATGAAAATGGAAATTCTTGTAAGAGAGCTTGCAGATTTACATAATCAGGGAAAAGAAGTGATCGTGGTTTCTTCAGGAGCGATTGCAGTAGGAAGAAGTGCGATGGGAATTGACCATAAACCGAAGGAACTTGCGAAAAGACAGGCATGTGCAGCAATCGGACAGGCACGCCTGATGATGATTTATCAAAAATTGTTTGCAGAATACAATCAGACAGCAGCACAGATTTTGATGACAAAATATACGATGATTAACCGTGCAACAAGAATTAATGCAAAAAATACTTTCGATACTCTGCTTGAGATGGGCGCAATTCCGATTGTTTCTACAGATGAAATTGAATTTGGCGATAATGATACACTTTCTGCACTGGTTGCGGCGCTGACAGGGGCAGATATGTTAATTTTGCTATCCGATATTGATGGACTTTTTACGGATGACCCAAATCAGAATCCAAATGCAGAATTTATTGACCTGGTAGAAAAACTGGATTCTCATCTGGATGCCATGGCAAAAGATACCTCAAAAAGTTCTGTAGGAACTGGCGGAATGGCAACGAAATTAAAGGCTGCACATATAGCAACTAGTGCAGGTGCTGATATGGTCATTGCAAATGGAAATGATTTCCATGTCATACATAAAATTATGCAGGGAAGAAATCATGGAACTTTATTTTTAGCAGATAAGAAAGAAGAGTTTTATCTGGATGACATTATTGATAAATTGGGATAGAATGAAATAAATGTACTAACAGAAAAATTTGGAGAGTACAGATATAAAGAAGTGGAGGAATTTTCATGAAACAGGAACAGATTGAGCGAATTAACGAGCTGGCAAGAAAATCAAAGATAACAGGTCTGACACCAGAAGAAAAAGAAGAACAAAAAAAATTACGTGCAGAATATATTGCATCTGTCCGTATGAATTTGAGAACCCAGTTAGATAACATTAACATTCAGGAAAAAGATGGAAGTATTGTCAATTTGGGTGAGAAGTATGGAAAAAAGAAAAAGACACATTAAAAAATAAGATAAGAAAGAAATAGAAAGGGTATCCGCTGTCGGGATGCTCTTTTTGTTTCTTAATGAAAATTATAGAATGTGAAATAAAAACACTCTGTATTGAAAAATAAAAAAGATTAGGATATAATAGAAAAATTGATAACAGATAAATTAGAATGGAGAAATACATGTTAAAAAATAAAGAACTGGAAGAAATTTTAGAAAAGATTGACTTAAATGAAGCACCACCGGCAGAAGAACCAATGCGCCAGTATTATTTTATGAAAAAAGCGCAGATGCTTGTTCAGAAAAAAAGTGAAGAACTGGGACGTCCTTTAACCTACCACGTAACGACTTTCGGGTGTCAGATGAATGCACGCGACTCTGAAAAATTAGTGGGTATTTTAGATGAAGTGGGTTATACAGAAGTAGAAGATGAAAATGCGGATTTTGTTATCTATAATACTTGTACTGTCCGTGAAAATGCGAATCAGAGAGTGTATGGTCGTTTGGGGTATCTTCACAGTATCAAAAAGAAGAAGCCGCACATGATGATAGCACTTTGTGGCTGTATGATGCAGGAAGCACAGGTAGTAGAAAAATTAAAGAAGAGTTATTCTTTTGTTAATCTGATTTTTGGTACACATAATATTTATAAGTTTTCAGAATTGATTGTAACAGCGTTAGAATCGGACCGTATGGTCATTGATATTTGGAAAGATACTGATAAAATAGTAGAGGATTTGCCAAGTGAACGTAAGTATGCCTTTAAATCTGGTGTCAACATTATGTTTGGCTGTAATAATTTCTGTAGCTATTGTATTGTACCTTATGTAAGGGGAAGAGAAAGAAGCCGAAATCTAAAAGATATTGTCCGTGAAATTGAAAAGTTAGTAGAAGATGGAGTAAAAGAAGTCATGCTTCTTGGACAAAATGTCAATTCCTATGGAAAAAATTTAGAAGAGCCGGTTACCTTTGCACAGTTGTTAAAAGAAATCGAAAAAATCGAAGGCTTAGAGAGAATTCGTTTTATGACTTCTCATCCGAAGGATTTATCGGATGAATTAATTGAAGTGATGAAAGACAGCAAGAAAATCTGCCGTCACCTGCATCTGCCGCTTCAGTCAGGAAGCAGCAGAATCTTAAAGATTATGAATCGTCATTATGATAAGGAGCGTTATCTTACCTTAGTAAAGAAAATTAAAACGGCGATGCCGGATATTTCTCTGACGACAGATATTATTGTTGGATTTCCGGGTGAGACAGAAGAAGATTTTTTAGAGACAATGGATGTGGTAAAAAAAGTCCGTTTTGACAGTGCATTTACTTTTCTTTATTCTAAACGAACCGGAACACCGGCTGCTGTAATGGAAAATCAGATTTCAGAAGATGTGATGAAAGATCGTTTTGACCGCCTGTTAGAAGAAGTACAGACAATTGGAAGGGAAATGTCATCCAGAGATACAGGAAGTGTACAGGAAGTACTGGTAGAAGAGGTGAATGAGCATGACCCTTCTTTAGTAACCGGAAGGATGTCTAATAATTTACTGGTACATTTTCCTGGAGATGCTTCATTAATTGGAAATATTGTTTCCGTTCACCTTGATGAATGTCGCGGATTTTATTATATGGGAACAAAGGTAGGTTAAAACAGATGGGATTGAAGATAAAAGACGTAGAGGTATCATCCTTATCACCGATGATGCAGCATTATGTAAAGACAAAAAACGAAAATAAGGATTGTATTTTGTTTTATCGTCTGGGAGACTTTTATGAGATGTTTTTTGAGGATGCAGAAGCTGTTTCAAAAGAATTAGAGTTGACGCTGACGGGAAAAGACTGTGGATTAAAGGAAAGAGCCCCGATGTGCGGAGTTCCATTTCATGCAGCAGATACTTATATTAATCGTCTGGTTGAAAGAGGGTATAAAGTTGCCATCTGTGAACAGGTAGAAGATCCGAAAACGGCAAAAGGCATGGTAAAAAGAGAAGTTGTCCGTGTCGTAACACCAGGAACAAATTTAAATACACAGGCTTTGGATGAAACCAAGAACAACTATATTATGGCGATTGTCTATCTTTCCAATCGTTACGGAATTGCAATTGCAGATGTGACTACCGGTGATTTCATGGTGACAGAAGTAGAAAAATCAAGAACACTTTTGGATGAAATATATAAATTTTCACCGGCTGAAATTATCTGTAATGAGTCCTTTTATATGAGCGGAGTGGATTTGGAGGAATTGAAGAATCGTCTGCACATCTGCATGAATCCACTGGAGGGCTGGTATTTTGATGATGAATTATGCGTAAGAACTATAAAAGAACATTTTCATGTCAGTGCATTAGAAGGGCTTGGATTAAAAGATTTTGCCTGTGCAACGATTGCAGCAGGTGCGCTTTTGACCTATCTTTTAGAAACCCAGAAAACTCCGCTTGACCATCTGCGTGCGATTATGCCTTATGCAACGGAACGTTATATGATTATTGATAGTTCAACCAGAAGAAACCTGGAGCTGACAGAAGCACTCAGAGAAAAAGTAAAAAGGGGTTCTCTTTTGTGGGTGTTAGACAAAACGAAAACCGCAATGGGAGCCAGAATGTTACGTTCCTTTATTGAACAGCCTTTAATTGATGAGCATGCGATTAATGACCGTCTTGATGCGATTGAAGAGATTAATAAGCGGGAAATGGACCGCGAAGAAATAAGAGAATACTTAAACCCGATTTATGACTTGGAACGTCTGGTAGGAAAAATCAGTTATCAGTCGGCAAATCCAAGAGATTTGATTGCATTTAAGTCTTCGATTTCCATGCTTCCTTACATAAAAGGACTGATAAAAGAATTTAAAAGCGAAGAGATGCAGTCTATTTATGAAAATATGGATGACTTGCAGGATTTATTTGAACTTTTAGATGCATCGATTATAGAAGAACCACCGCTTGCCATGAAAGAGGGTGGCATCATTAAAGATGGCTATCATGAACAGGTGGACAATTTTAGACAGGCAAAGACAAAGGGAAAGACGTGGCTGGCAGAGCTGGAAGCTTCCGAGCGTGAAAAAACAGGAATCCGTACCTTAAAAATCAAATATAACAAAGTCTTTGGATATTATCTTGAAGTAACCAATTCGTTTAAAGATATGGTGCCGGATTATTATACGAGAAAACAGACCTTGACAAATGCCGAGCGTTATATCACTCCACGGTTAAAAGAACTGGAAGATATGATTTTAGGAGCAGAAGATAAGTTGTATGCGTTGGAATATGAAATTTTTTCCGGTATCAGAAATAAAATTTTCCAGGAAGTGGAACGGGTACAGAGAACCGCAAAAGCGATTGCAAGATTAGACAGTTATCTTTCTTTGGCACTTGTGGCATCGAGAAATAATTATGTTCGTCCAAAAATCAATACAAGAGGAATCATTGATATTAAAAACGGACGTCATCCGGTTGTCGAACAGATGATTCCGAATGATATGTTTATTCCAAATGATACTTACCTGGATAATGCAAAAAACCGTGTCTCAGTTATCACAGGACCAAATATGGCAGGAAAATCAACCTATATGCGTCAAACGGCATTAATTGTACTGATGGCTCAGATTGGTTCTTTTGTGCCGGCAGAAAAAGCAAATATCGGTATTGCAGACCGTATTTTTACAAGAGTAGGAGCGTCAGATGATTTGGCAAGCGGACAAAGTACCTTTATGGTGGAAATGACGGAAGTTGCCAATATTTTGCGAAATGCAACTTCAAAGAGTCTTTTGATTTTAGATGAAATCGGAAGGGGAACAAGTACTTTTGATGGGCTTTCGATTGCCTGGGCAGTTATTGAATATATCAGTAACACAAAAGTATTAGGAGCAAAAACGCTGTTTGCGACGCATTATCATGAACTGACTGAGTTAGAAGGAAAACTTTCCGGAGTAAATAATTACTGCATTGCGGTAAAAGAACGGGGAGATGATATCGTATTTTTGCGTAAAATCGTAAAAGGCGGTGCAGATAAGAGTTATGGAATCCAGGTGGCAAAGCTGGCAGGAGTGCCGGATGTGGTCATCGAACGAGCAAAAGAACTGGTAGAAGAACTTTCTGATGCAGATATCACAGCAACAGTAAAAGATATTGCTTTGGAGCGTAAAAAAGGAAAAACGAAAGCAAAATCTCAGGTGCATTTAGATGAGGTGGATTTAGAACAGATTTCTCTATTTGATACGGTAAAAGATGGTGACGTGTTAGAGGAACTAAAAAATATTGATGTCTCAAATCTGACACCAATTGATGCGTTAAATACAATCTATAAGCTTCAGAATAAACTTAAAAATCGGTGGTG
>OCHN01002744.1_pt1 | contig 10766 bp, 10 predicted proteins | sample 1538911 | NCBI WGS metagenome assembly OCHN01 (sample SAMN04571736, study PRJEB22368) | human gut metagenome | biome: human gut; material: stool | host: Homo sapiens | place: Luxembourg | collected 2013-01-11 | reverse complement strand
CCGCCTATGGCGTGTTTGATGTCAGGAATCCCAAGACCAAAAACTGTTACAAGGTCGTGTACAGGGGCGTTGACAGCAAATGGAATTACTGCTCCTGCATGGATTTCAAGACCAACCGGCTCGGCACCTGCAAGCATGTGGAGGCCGTGCGCAAGTGGCTTGAGTCGCACCATAAGAATGCAGCTGTGGTCAATCCTCCATATTCATCTCTGTATGTCTCCTACAAGGACGGCAGGGAAGTGTGCCTGCGGATAGGAAGCTCGCATTGGGCGGAAATGAAAGTGCTTGCGGCAGAATGGTTTACGGAAGACGGCAAGGCGCTGCCCGGGACATTGACCCGAATGCCTGTCTTTATCGCGAAAGCGAAGGAAATCGAGCCGGAATTCCGCTGTTATCCGGATGTAACTGATTATCTCTCAGAGATCAAGGATGCCCAATATCGTGAGCGGTATCTCTCCTCGATGGCGGACAAGAATATGGATTCGCTGCTTAAGACGACATTGTATCCTTACCAGAAAGAGGGCATCCGTTTCGCATTCTCGAAGGGCAAGTCCATTATCGCAGACGAAATGGGACTCGGCAAGACGGTACAGGCCATCGGCTGTGCTGAACTTATGCGTAAGGCGGGACTGATTTCATCCGTGTTGGTGCTGTGCCCGGCGTCATTGAAATACCAGTGGAAAAAGGAAATCGAGAAGTTTACGGATTCAGTGGCGGTAATCGTCGAAGGGCCGCAGGACAAGCGCAGGGAACTGTATCGGAGCCAGTCGTTCTACAGGATTGTCTCTTACAATACGATGAGCAATGATATCCGCACTTTCGGCAATGCTTATGCGGAATGTCTGATCATGGATGAGGTGCAGCGACTGAAAAACTGGAACACGCAGATTTCGAGGGCGGCTCGCAAGATAAAATCGGACTATACCATAGTGCTGTCCGGAACTCCGTTGGAAAACAAGCTTGTGGAGCTTTACTCGGTGATGGAGTTCGTGGACCAGTATTGCCTGGGGCCGTATTACAAGTTCATTGACGAGACTACTGTGAAGGACGAAGGCGGCAAGATATTGTCCTACAAGAATTTGAATCTTGTGGGCGAGAGGCTCGCAAAGAGACTGGTAAGGCGCAGGAAGGCGGATATAGAACTTCAGCTTCCGGAGCGGACTCAGCAGAACCTGTTCGTGCCGATGACTTCCAGACAGCGTGAAATTCACGATGAACTCAAGGCCGGAGTGGCTCAGATAGTGTCCAAATGGCGCAGAAGTCATTTCCTGAGCGATGTGGACAGAAAACGTCTGATGCTGCTTCTCTCGCAGATGCGCATGGTCTGCGATTCCACATATATTCTCGACCAGGAGACCAGATTCGATACCAAGGTTGAGGAGACTATGAATATAGTGCAGGAAGTGGTGGAGAGTGGAGAAGACAAGATCGTGATATTCAGCCAGTGGGAGAGAATGACAAGGCTGATTGCCACGGAGCTGGAAAAGTTGGGCGTGGGGTACGCGTCATTGAACGGCAAAGTGCCTTCCGAGAAAAGAAACGCTCTGGTGGAGAAGTTCTGGAACGAGACGTCCTGCAGAGTGTTCATATCCACGGATACTGGAAGTACGGGACTGAATCTGCAGATTGCATCGAGGGTGATAAATCTGGATCTGCCGTGGAATCCTTCGGTTCTGGAGCAGCGCATAGGACGTGTGCACCGTATCGGACAGCGCCGTAATATTCAGGTGCTCAATATGATATCTCAGGATTCGTTCGAGGAGAGGATGCTGGCGACATTGGAGGTCAAGGCTTCGCTGTTCGAGGGAATTCTCGACAATGGGGATGATACCGTGGTGCTGGACGACAGCAGGATGAACAATATCCTGAAGGCCGTGGCGGATTATGTGGGTGAAGGGACGGATTCTCCGGACAACCTTTCCGCTGTCATGCCTGTCGGGCCGGAAGATGCTGACAATGAAATGGCCAATGTCCCGGAGGAGAGCCCTGCCGCGGAAGATCGTGAAACGGACTGTTCAGAGTTGCTGAAGCGCGGTTCCGATCTGCTTTCGGACCTTTCGGCGGTGTTGAAATCTCCGGAAAAGACGGCTGAACTTCTTGATGCGATTGTCCATACGGATGCGGAAACCGGCAAGTCGGAACTCAGAATCCCTGTTCCGGACAAGGATGCGGTGGCGACTATTCTGTCAAGCCTGCTCGGTCTGCTTCGCTGATCAGCTTGGACTCCAGCGTCGCGCTACTTGGGCTTGATGATATAGAAGCAGGAGGTGGTGAACCAGTTGCGCACATACGGAATATGCGCCAGCAGGGAGCAGAGCCGTCTCGGGCGCAGTCCGAACTTCGCCTTGTAATGAGGGGAGATGAACCAGAAAATCCTGTCATTGACCACATATCCGGTCTTATTGCATAACTTTTCGAAAAGCTCCGGCGTCATACGTGAACGCTTGATGCTCAGGAGTTCATCTATCTTGGCAGGCTCTTCGCCGAACATCTTCAGCCACGCCTTGTAAACCGGGGCGGGCAGCACGTGCATGAACGGAACCGTGGAGCAGACTCTGCTTCTGCAAATCTGCTGGTGACCTCCGAACGGCATCTGCCAGGCCGGGAAACCGAAAAATACTATTCCGTCCGGTTTCAGGTAATTCTTGCACCTGAGGAAAAACGCTTCCTTTCCATCCGGTTCGATATGCTCGATGACATCGTGGATCAGTATGATGTCGAATCCCCCGTCCTCGGCGAATGGGTTGTCTGTCAGGAAATTGGCACAGGCAAACTCGCCCTTTACATTGCGCGAAGCGAAAAATTTTCCCGCATTTTCGATTTTGCCCGAAGCCAGGTCCAGTCCGGCCACCGTGCAGCCCGATTCCGCGAAAGGAAGCAGGTTCCCGCCTTCGCCGCAGCCTATTTCCAGAATCCTGGTGTTGCTGTCAATGTTCTTGAACCTCTTGAGATAGTCGATATAGAACTCGCGGGAAGTGCTTGCAAGTTCATTGAAATATCGTTCTCTGTCTATATGTCTTGTCTGCATTGTACTGAGAATTATTCGTCTCTCATGAACTCTCCCGGAGTCTTGCCCGTGGACAGTCTGAAAAACCTTGTGAAGAATGAATGGTTCTGGAAACCGAGAGTGTCGGACACTTCCTTTATGGAGTATTTTCCGGAAAGCAGGAGACTCTTGGCATCCAGCAGTACATATTCGCGGATCAGGTCAAGCGGCTTTTTGCCGCTCGCTTTCTTTACCAGTCTTGAAAAATGCTTTTCGGAAATGAACTGTCGTCTGGCATAGAAGCCTACAGTCCTGTCTTTTCTTGAAAAATTATGGATGTCCTCCTGGAATCTGTACAGGACCTCTTTTTCTCTGGAGTAGCCGAGCGCATGGCTGTCCGTGGCCTCTGCATTGACTTTGTCGGAATCTGTCCCGCCGGCAGCGACCGAACGCTTGCGCCACTTCAGCAGCAGGCTGGCGAAAATGTAGGTAAAACCGGAGAGAATGCCGTCGGAAGTGCTTTCGTCCGAGTTCTTGACAATGAATTTGAGGGACTGGCAGAGCTTCTCGTAATTCTCCGCCTCCTCCTCGTCAATGCTCGCTAGCGCCGGTTCCTGATTATGGAGTACCCACTGCCTCAGGCTCCGACCGTGCGTGCTCCTCATTTCGGTCATAATATATTCAGAGTCAATGCCTACGATGATCACGCGACACGCTTCGATAATGTTTACCTGTTCCAGAATCTGACCGCCGAAGATGACCAGGATACTGCCGCTCTCCAGCAGGTAGTCTTTCTGCTGGATGCGCACGGAAAATTTTCCGGATTTGCAGAAGACGCAGACGGTCAATGATGTTTTGAGAGGGAAGCGAAGGCGTGATGAGCCGTCGTATTCTCCGGTGGAGTCGTATTCCATATTGTCCAGGATGCAGAACTTGCTGTCCACCCAGATCCGGGATATCTGGCCGTCAAGGTAATTCGCGCCTATGGCGCCCAGTATTTCCTCACTTCTCATAATTAGTCAGTTTCTGAACTCGCAAATATACGTATTTTCTGAATAATGTATCCAAAAGGCTCTCTGACAATGTGTCAGTGTTTCTGTTTGGACTGTTTTTTGAAGCCTGATGCCGCGGAATGTCCAGAGGACAGGACATCCGATATAAACAATTCTTGAAATGAACAATAAGGAGATGCCTATCCTGCTTCTTACAGGATATCTTGGAAGCGGAAAAACCACATTGGTAAACCGCATTCTTTCAAACAAAAAGGGAATCCGTTTCGCTGTTATCGTAAACGATATCGGAGAGGTCAATATAGATGCTACATTGATCCAGCAGGGCGGAGTGGTCGGACAGAGCGACGACAGTCTCGTGGCGTTGCAGAACGGCTGCATCTGCTGTACACTCAAGACTGACCTGATGAACCAGATAGTCGAGATTATGAAAATGGACAAGTTCGACTACATTGTCATAGAGGCGAGCGGAATCTGCGAACCTGAGCCTATCGCACAGACTATCTGTTCAATGAAATCGATCGGCGGAGTCTATACGGAGTTCGGAACTCCGAGACTGGACTGTCTGGTTACCGTGGTGGACGCGCTAAGGATGGCTGACGAGTTCGGCTGCGGAGAGAGCCTTGAACGCAAGAATCTGGAGGAGGAAGATATCGAAAACCTTATCATTCAGCAGATTGAGTTCTGCAATGTCATTCTTCTGAACAAGGCGTCTGAAGTAAGTCCTGAGGCATTGGACAAGATCAAGCACATTATACGTGAGATCCAGACTAAGGCGCAGATAATCGAGTGCGACTATGCGGATGTGGATCTGGAGAAACTGCTCGATACCAATATGTTCGACTACCGTCAGACAGAGTCGGGAGCGGGCTGGATCCGCGGTCTGGAAAGCGATGTCCATGACGAGGAGCATGAGGAGCACCATCATCATGACCATGATGAAGAGCACGAAGACCACGACCATCATGAGGAACATCACCACCATCACCATGATCACGACCATGAAGGCGGTGAAGTCGAGGAATATGGAATCGGAACATTTGTCTATTTCAGAAGGCCGGCATTTGACCTGAACAAATTCGACTGGTTCGTCAACAAGAAACTTCCGAAGAGCGTGATCCGTGCCAAGGGACTCTGCTATTTCTCCGACAATACCGATATGTCATGCCTTTTCGAGCAGGCAGGAAAGCAGATAATGCTCAGGGAGGCAGGTCAATGGTATGCCACGGCACCGGAGGAGGACCTTATCCGTATGATGAGACAGGATCCTACCATAATGAAGGACTGGGATGCCCACTACGGCGACCGCATGCAGAAGATAGTCTTCATCGGCCAGCACATGGACAAGGAACAGATCTGCAAAGACCTGGACGAGTGCCTTGTAAAGGAATAAATACGGTATTAAAATAATGGTGTGCAGGTTATCGGGAGAGCTTTTCCGATAACCTGTATGCGTATGAGAAGTAACGTCTGAACGGCTTGAAGATGTTCCAGAAAGAAAGCCGGCGCATCATCTTCTTGGAATACGGGTCTATCGGGACTGAGCCGTTGCGGTTTATGGTGATGACCTTTCCGCATATATCCTGATAACGGCATGTTTCCTCGTTTTTTGGTACGCCGTCACCCTGGATTCTGTAGATGCCGTCAGGACTCACCTCGAGGATACGGTGCATGATGAACCTGCCATGGTACCGGAACAGGACAATGTCTCCTGCGGCCGGTGGAACCTCCTCTTTTCCTTCAGGAGTATATGATGCTGCTCCACAGAGAGTTACGGTATCCTTTTCCGGTCTTATGAAAGGCAGCATGCTCCATCCCTTTACCGGAATGGTCACAGTGTGCCCCTCCTTGAGCAGACCGGTCACATTGTTGAAAAACAAGTCGTTTTCTATTACGAATTTATTCATTTTACGAACTTCTGCAGAACAATTCCGCGAATTTAATGAAAATTAACTAATTTTGTGAAGATACTGATACTAATACGAAATGAAGATAAAGAATGGTTTTGTCCTTCGCGAAATCTGCGGAGAGAATGTGATTTCAGAAGAAGGTTTGTCCAATGTCAATATGGGGCGGATCATTTGTCTCAATGAATCTGCCGCGTTCCTGCTGAAATCAGTGTGGAACGAAGAATTCACCCCGGAGTCGCTCGCAGATATGCTCCAGAAGGAGTATGAAATCTCGGACACTCAGGCGCTGGAAGATTCGAAGGCGCTCTGCAAAAGCTTGAAGGATAACGGTATAGCAGAATGATTATGACCAGGAAATTCAGCGTTGCAGGCATCCAGTTCGAGGTCAGGCTCGAGTCTCCGTGGAAATTCATGCCGTATTCCGCTCCAGTTCAGCAGCGCATCAGAAAGGCGGCTCAGGGAGCGGTAATGGACATCCTGCCTACGCGGGCCGGGGATGATGTGCCGTCCAGAACCTATGTCACCTGCCGCGAGGATCTCCCGGAAAACTTCGACCGGTCAATGCTGGATTTCTCTCAGTATGAGCCGTTTGCGACAGAGAAAGATGCGGAGCCGGTTTTCAGTGTCAATGTGAAAGGCACGTGGCCGGACCTGGTTTCTGACCCGTCAAACGAACTGCTCTTCAGCATTGACGATGTGGAGCCGTATTACAAGGCGTTCAGGACCAGCGGCGGGACACTTTTCGTGTTCAGGACGACGTGCCTGTTTCCGCGATAATGGTTTCGCAGGACGCCAAGGACGGCGATTTTTATGTCAATGGCCTGAAACGCCCGTCATCGGTGGTCTTCTATCTCTGCATGTGCCTCAGGATAATGTTCTCGTACAATGCGGCTGCACATGATGCTCTTCTGCTTCACGCCTCAGTCATCAGCCACAATTCGGCTTCGACACTTTTCCTGGGCGCCAGCGGAACGGGCAAAAGCACTCACAGCAGACTGTGGCTGGACCATATAGCGGGAGCGGAACTTGTCAATGACGATAATCCCGTCGTGCGGCTTGAAGATGGGCATTGGTCCGTTTACGGCACACCCTGGAGCGGAAAGACACCTTGCTACCGTAATGTGAAAGAGCCTGTCAGGGCTTTTGTGCGGCTGTCCCAAGCTCCTGAAAACCATATTGAAAGAGTGAAGGGCATTGCTGCCTATGCAGCATTTGTCGGCTCCGTCTCCACCGTCAGGTGGGACAAGTCCGTGATGGACAGCATGACAGCGCTTGCATCCGACATTGCACAGAATGTTCCTACATATAAGATGGGCTGTCTCCCGAATGCGGAAGCTGCTGAAATCTGCTGCAGTGAAGTGGAAAAACAATAAATAACATTGAGCCTATGGATACTCATACACATATAGTGATAATGGCCGGCGGCATCGGAAGCCGCCTGTGGCCCGCGAGCACACCTGCAGTGCCGAAACAGTTCATTGACCTTCTCGGAGTGGGCAAGTCATTGATCCAGCTTACGGTCGAGCGCTTCCTTCCGGTCTGCGACTACAGCAGGATGTGGGTGGTGACATCGGTCAAATATGCGGAAATGGTGAAGGCTCAGCTGCCGATGATTCCGGAATCACATATCCTGTCGGAGCCGGAGCCGAGAAATACAGCTCCCTGCATCGCCTATGCCTGCTGGAAAATCAAGGCGGAGGACCCTGATGCCAATGTGGTGGTGACTCCGTCCGACGCAGTGGTCCTGCGCAAGGAAAAGTTCGCGGACTGCATCAGAAAGGCATTGGACTTCACCGCTGAGCACGACTGTATAGTCACTGTGGGTATCCATCCTGACAGGCCAGAAACAGGGTACGGCTATATCTGCTCGTCTTCTGTCGAGGAGGATAAGGTGCTTAAAGTCAATGCTTTCAAGGAAAAGCCTGACAGGCAGACTGCTGAGAAATATCTGGCGGCAGGGAATTATTTCTGGAATGCCGGCATTTTCGTGTGGTCTGTAAATACGATAGTCTCCCAGCTTCGCCTTTTCGTTCCGGGAATCGCCGGGATAATGGACAGGATCGCTTCTTCGTTCGGCAAGCCTGAGGAAAATGATGTCCTGAATGAACTGTTCCCGCAATGCGAGAAAATCTCCATTGACTATGCCGTGATGGAGCGGTCGGAGTCGATCTATGTGATCGCCTCTGATGTGGAGTGGTCTGATTTGGGAAGTTGGAGTTCTGTAGGCGGCAAGATTTCCGGTGACAATGCCGGAAACAAGGTAGTGGGCGACGGTGTCCGGCTTTTCGGCTGCGAGGATTGTGTGGTCAATGCGGCTGATGGCGGGACAGTGGTCGTGTCGGGGTTGAAAAATTATGTCGTGGCAGTAAAGGACGGCAACATTCTTGTATGTCCACTGACGGAAGACCAGAAGATCAAGGATTTCCTGGCATAGGTTTTTATTGTTCTTATTATGCTTGAAAGACCTCATTATCGGACCGTTGTGATTTCTGATGTTCACATCGGAGCGCCCCATTCCAAAGTGAAGGAGGCTGCTGAGTTTTTGAGTTCCGTCGATTGCGACAGGCTCATAATGAACGGCGACATTATAGACGGCTGGCAGTTGAAAAACTCCAGTGACAAGTGGACCGTGGTGCATTCCGCGTTCTTTTACGTCATAATGAAGATGATGGAGAAGCATTCTACGGAAGTGATTTATGTGACGGGCAACCATGACGACTTCCTCGACCCGCTTGTCCCGTCCAAGATGGCGAACATCACTCTTGTCAATGAATATATAATAAAGGAGAAGAATCACTCCTATGTGGTCATCCACGGGCACGCCTTCGACAGCATCACCGCCCGGCTCACATTTCTTGCGAAACTCGGTGACGTCGCCTACAATCTGCTCCTGAAATTCAACAATGTATGGAACAGGGCACGTCTGAAAAGGGGCAAGGAGTATTATTCATTGTCAAAAGTCATAAAGCATAAGGTCAAGCAGGCTGTGTCTGCGATTTCCGGCTTCGAATCAGACCTCGATTCGTTTGCCAGGGCGAAAGGCTGTGACGGCATCATCTGCGGCCATATCCACACGCCGGAAGACAAATACCTGAAAAGCGGGGTGCATTACCTCAATTCCGGCGATTGGGTGGAGTCATTGACCGCATTGACAGAAGACTACGATGGAAACTGGTCTGTAGTAAAGTTTTCAGATTTCATTAACCGCAAATAAAGTTTGGCTATGAAGTACTTGTTCATAATCCAGGGCGAGGGGAGAGGCCACCTCACTCAGGCGATGACAATGGAAAAATTGCTGCGCTCCCGCGGGCACGAAGTAGTGGAAATGCTTGTGGGCAAGAGCGAAAGCAGAAAGTTGCCTTCATTTTTTCTCGACGGGGTCAATGCCCCTGTAACCTGTTTTGAGTCGATCAATTTCGTCTCTGCGGCTGCGGACAAGCGTCCGGATGCCGTAAAATCGGTTCTCTACAATATAGCAGTATCCCCGAAATTCATTCCGTCCGTATCATTGATCCGCTCGAAAATCAAGGAAAGCGGCGCGGATGTGATACTGAATTTTTATGAGCTGCTGGGCACGATTGCGCACGGGCTCACCGGCTGGAGAATCCCGATGGCGTGCATAGGGCACCAGTTCCTTTTTCTGCACGAGGATATGCATATTCCGGAATTCGGTTATGAGGGCCATCATGCCCTGAACCTGTTTTCCAAGGCGATTGCGGCCGGCGCTTCCAAACTTTTGGCCCTTTCTTTCAGGCCAATGCCGGATGACGGCAAGATAAAGGTGGTTCCGCCGCTCCTGCGTCCGGAAGTGCTCTCATATAGGCAAAGTCCGGAATTCCGTGACGGCGACTATATCCTCGGCTATATGCTCAATGCCGGTTTTGCTGAAGAGGTGAAGGCCTGGCATGCCAAGAATCCTTCGGTTCCGCTCCGCTTCTTCTGGGACAATGCCGCTGAGGCCCCCGTGAAGGTGGTGGATGACACGCTGAGTTTCTATTATCTGGACGACAAGGAATTTCTCAGGCAGATGGCAGGCTGCATGGCATATGCTTCCACGGCCGGTTTCGAGTCCATCTGCGAGGCGATGTACCTGGGCAAACCGCTGATGATGGTGCCGTCCCACATTGAACAGAAATGCAATGCGTATGATGCCACCCGTTTCGATGCGGCCGTCGAATCCGAAACGTTCGACCTGGATGTGCTTCTGAGTTTCGCACGTGACGGAAAGTTCCGCCGGGACGAGGGTTTTCCGGCTTGGGCCCTGTCCGCTGCCGAGGTCTTCGCGAAGGAACTGGAGTCAATGTGACGGCTGAAATTGATGAAAAATATCCAAAGTCTTGGAAAATCGGATAATTGTGCGTAGATTTGCGTTCCAATTTTGGACAAACTAAATTTTTAAGAGAAATGAAAAAAGGAATTCATCCCGAAAACTACCGCCTTGTAGCTTTCAAGGATATGTCAAACGACACTGTATTCGTTACACGTTCATGTGCAACCACTAAAGAGACTCTGATGGTCGACGGAGTTGAGTACCCTGTAGTAAAGCTTGAGATTTCAAATACATCTCATCCGTTCTACACCGGTAAAGTCAAGCTTGTGGATACCGCAGGTCGTGTTGATAAATTCTACCAGAGATACAAGAGCAGACAGAAATAATTTCTTCTGTTTTGAGATTCAGGAGCTGTTCCCACACGGGAGCGGCTCTTTTTTTAGTTCGTCCAGCACGAACATACTCTAAAGGGTGCAAGTCCCTAAACCGCCCTGATAGTGGGAAGGTTACAGCCAAAGGCAAGGGTGTCCGCCGCGAGACGGAATCTGAAGGAAGCCGGCGGCAAACATCTGGTCTGACGGACAGAAATC
>OCHN01002738.1_pt1 | contig 10811 bp, 10 predicted proteins | sample 1538911 | NCBI WGS metagenome assembly OCHN01 (sample SAMN04571736, study PRJEB22368) | human gut metagenome | biome: human gut; material: stool | host: Homo sapiens | place: Luxembourg | collected 2013-01-11 | reverse complement strand
CAAAGTGTGCAGGGATAGCCGCACAGCGGCGCAAGGGGTGCAACCCCTTGTTCGGAACGAAGTGACGCAAAACAGCTCGGACAATCAACTGTCCAGGCTGTTCGCCTCGCAGAGCGCGCATACAGGGTTTGCCCCTGTATAGAAGTGCGCCCTTTGTTCCAAAGGGAGTTGTGCATCAGCGATAAATTGTAAAACCAAACTCAACACCTGATTTTGTATTGCGCACGGAACATTTACCACCATGTAAGTCAACAATGCTTTTTGCGATAGCAAGGCCGAGACCGGTACCGCCACCAGAGCGAGCCTCATCCGTTCGGTAAAAAGTGTCCCATACTTTGCTGAGTGCTTCGCTTGATAATGGTTCGCTGTCATTTTCGATGTGAAACGAAGTGCTGGAATGGTCTGTTTGGATGGTTACCGAGATGTGTCCACCAGTAGGTGCGTACTTAATGGCATTTGTCGCAAAGTTTTCCACGACCTGAGCAATACGGCTTTCATCCGCGGTGATTGTGAAATCGTCCGGAAAGTTGAAATCAATTTGAAGGTCCTTCGCCTGTGCCGCCATTTCTAATTTTTCAAAGATAGAGCGTGTCAGAGCTATGAGCGAGAAATCATCACGGGACAATTTCACCTTTCCGGCCTCCAAACGGGAAAGGTCAAGCATTTCTAAGACCATCTTCTGAACTGTGAAAACGAGAAACTGCCAACGAAAACAATGCTGGCATTTGAACCATAAAAAGAAAAAACCGCTACAACATTCATCCCCCCTTTGGAATGAGAATTGCAGCGGTTTATCTGCTTGAAACTAATTATTCGATATTTGTGATTTTCTAATCATCGTTTGCCAGATGGGTAAAGCCTTTGTTTTTCTCAATAACCTTGATACCATAAACATCTGCAATTTGTGCAGGATAGGTTTCAAGGATTTCACCAGCGTATTCAATTTCGATCACATCTCCGATTTCAGGTTCCGGTGATGGATTCACCTCCCTTCGCGTCCGCAAAGGCGGGTGATACGGTTTTCTTCCCCTTTCGCCACTAAAACGGTCTGCATCATGCGTTTTGGCAAACGCGCAGAAAAATTTTTGAAAAAAATTCTTTAGGAAGAATCCATGCGCTGCACCTCCTATTTCATCGTTGCGTTGCAAGGGATAGATACAGGAGGTGATCGACAGCCGACACAAAACCCAAGAAAACGACAAAAAACGCCTGTCTGCAAAATGCAGACAGGCGTAGAAGAATTATAAAACCTATTCACATGATTTCTGTGTTCATATTCATACCCAGAATACCCCGACGGCGGGTACGAACTTTTTTTGACTGGTGCAGATCACAGGAGAAATAGAATAGTAAAGTAGACACGGCAAAATAACCTCCCATCGGTTGCCGTGTCCCTGCAAGTCGTCATTGGTTTGTGTTAACGCAAAGAAACGGCGGCCCTGAGTCCATCAAAACCGCCGACAGAATAATGAGCTAAATGTGCGCAGGAAATCATCTGCCCCGTCCAACGGTTTTTTTCTTTCCCCGGACGGGGCAGTATTTGATAGTAGTTTTGTTTCTCCTCAAATGGCAATTAAGCAGCCAATTAAACGTTTGTAATATTACTGTGCAAACTGACTCATATACAATGCTTCGTATTTTCCATGTTGTGCCATTAACTCTTCGTGGCTGCCATGCTCAAGAATATCACCATGTTCCATGTAAAGGATCATGTCAGCATCCCGAATCGTAGAAAGCCGATGGGCAATCACAAAAGAAGTACGTCCGTGCATCAATTTTGCAAGTGCTTTTTGGATAAGCTGCTCCGTATGCGTGTCCACGTTGCTGGTGGCCTCGTCCAAGATCATGATTTCCGGGTCAGACGCCATCGCTCGGGCGATGGTCAGCAGTTGGCGTTGACCTTGTGAGATATTTTCCGCCCCTGTGGAAAGTTCAAAATCATAACCGCCTGGCAGGGTCTTGATGAAGCTGTCCACGCTGGCGGATCGTGCGGCGGCGATGATTTTTTCCTCCGGCAGATTGTCCTGCGCGTAAGCTATGTTGTCCCGGATGCTGCCTTCAAAGAGCCAGGCATCCTGGAGCACCATGCCAAAGCGATCCCGTAGCTCGTGACGGGTCATTTCCTTGGTGTCTACCCCGTCCACTAAAATACTACCGCCGTCCACATCGTAGAACCGCATGAGCAGATTGATGAGGGTGGTTTTGCCAGCCCCGGTGGGGCCCACGATGGCCACTTTCTGACCGGACTTCACCGTGATGTTCACATCATGCATCAGCTGGTGCTCCGGGGAGTAACCGAAGGACACATGGCGAAATTCCACCGCGCCCGTGCTGACCTGAGGCATCAGTCCGGGAACAGGGTCTGGTGTCTCTTCCGAGGCATCCAGCAGAGCGAAAATGCGCCCTGCGGCAGCGGACGCTGCGCTGAAACTGCCCGCCATCCCCGCAATGCTGGTGAAGGGCTGGGAGAACTGCTTGGTATACTGGAGCATGGCTTGCACGTCGCCGATCCGCATCTCACCACGCAATACGGACAGACATCCCAGCAGGGCGCTGACAGCGTAGCCAAGGTTATTTACCAGGTCGGTGATTGGAGTGACCTTACCAGATGCAATCTCGGCACTCTGAGCGGTACGCTGGAGTTCCCCATTGATTCGATCAAACTCCTCTTTTGCTCGATCCGTGTAGTTGAACACCGACACCAGCTCCTGCCCTTGGTACACCTCCTCGATGTAGCCGTTGAGCTGTCCCAGGAGTTCCTGCTGCCGGGCGTAGTGTATGGCTCCCGTTTTCATAACGCCTAGAGAGGCCAGCAGAGACACCGGCACCATAGCCACTGCGATGGCCGTCAGTATAGGACTGGTTGTGAACATCATCACCAGGATACCCACAGCGGTGACCACCTGGGTGACGATTTGGGTCAGGTTCTGGCTCAGGGCGTTGTTCACCGTGTCCACATCGTTGGTGATGGTGCTGAGGATTTCACCCTGGGTATGAGAGTCGTAATAGTCCAGCTTCAGGTGGTGCATCTTCCGGTCAATATCACCCCGCAGAGTCTCCATAACGCAGGCGGTCAGCTTAGTCATGCTGAAGCTTTGGAGAATGGCGAAAAGCTGGGCCACAAGATAAAGGGCTATCAGCGTCACGAGCAGCCAGACGATCGTTTCCCAGTCGAAGGAGCCGCTTGCCACGCCATCGTACAGTTCCGAGGTGATGCCGCCCGTCACCGCTGGGGTCAAAACGGTAAACAGGGTACTCAGGACAGCGGCGATCATCACTAGAATCAGGCGGAGCTTGTACCGTCCCAGATAGTGGAACAGCCGTTTAAACGCATTCCAGTTCATGTTTCACTTCCTCCTCTCCCAGCTGCAATTCAGCAATCTCCCGGTAGAGCGGACATGTATGTAGCAGTTCCCGGTGCTTGCCTCTCCCCACGATCTGTCCGTCCTCCATCACCAAGATACGGTCAGCATCCAGGATAGAACCCACCCGCTGAGCCACAATGAGCATGGTGGAATCCCCCATGCTCTCCCGCAGGCGCATGCGGAGTGTTTTATCTGTTTTCACATCCAAGGCGGAAAAGCTGTCATCAAACAGGTAGATTTCTGGTTTTTTTACGACAGCCCGAGCAATAGCCATGCGTTGGCGCTGGCCGCCGGACAAATTGGTGCCGCCTTGAGCGATTTCGGCGTGGTAGCCGTCCGGCTTCTGTTCGATGAACTCGTCGGCGCAGGCGATGTAGGCCGCTTGCCGCCACTGTTCCTCACTGCTGTCCTGATCTCCAAAGCGCAGGTTGGAGGCCACGTCTCCGGAAAAGAGTACATTCTTCTGGGGGATATAGCCGATCAGATCCCGCAGCTCGTTCAATTTATATTGTTTTACATTCATATCGTCCACATAGACATGGCCTACCGTGGCGTCGTAAAGCCGCGGGATCAACTTGAGGATGCTGGACTTGCCGCAACCGGTGCGCCCGATAATGGCGGTGACCTCCCCGGCCCGGCACTCGAAGCTAACATCCTTCAACACTGGTTCGTCCGCCCCAGGATAGGTAAAGGTCACATGGTCAAAGGCCACACAGGCGCGGCCTTTGCGCAAGGCGGCACTGTATCTGCCGTCCTTGATGGAACTCTCGGTATTCAGCACTTCTGCGATGCGCTTAGCGCAGGCATAGGACACAGGAAAGAGCATAATGACCAATGCCAGCATCATGATAGCGGCAAGGATCATGCTGATATACTGGCTGTTGGCCACCAGGTCACCCACTGCCATCTCCCCGGCGGACACATACCAGGAACCCATGCCCATGACCGCTGCTGTAGTCACACCAAAGATCACCTGAATCACCGGCATCAGCAGTGCGGTCACCCGCCCAGAGAGAATGGTCATGGATGCCAGTTCTCCATTGGCTTGGGAAAACCTTTCCATTTCTTTCCCTTGCCGATTGAAAGCCCGAATCACCCGTACCCCCTCCAGTGTTTCCAGAAAGATCTTGTTCAGTCGGTCAATCCGCTGCCGCAGGGTCACCGAGTAGCGGGAAACAAAAATCAGAATGACACCTACGCCAATGATGAGGGCGGGAATGGCCAAGCTCAGCACGGAACTGAGTTCGCCGCCGGTCAGAGAAGAGAGTACCAGCCCAGCCACCGCCATCAGCGGTGCAGTCACCCCCAGCCGCAACAGCAATGAGAGAAACATTTGGATGTTGGTCACATCGGAGGTACTGCGGGTCACTAGACTAGCGGTGCCAAACCGCTCCATTTCAGCGGCGGAAAAATCTTGCACCTGATGGAATATCTCACGCCGCAAATCAGCGGCAAATTTAGTGGACACCTTGGCGGACAGCACCGTGGCTGCCATGTTGAAAAGACAGCCCAGAATGGCCAGGGTTGCCATCACCGCCGCAATGATTAGGATGGTGTTTCGGTTTTCTCCGGCCACTCCGATGTCAATCATACTGGCCAGGGCAGTAGGCAGCAGCATGGCTGTCACAGCGGAGAGCAGCATCAGCGCCAAGAGGGCGGCCACATGCTTTCCGCTGAGTTTTACACGGGAAAAAATCGTACCCATAGTTTTCCTTTCTGCTCGTCGTACTCGCATTTTAGCTTGACAGGGCAAATAACAAATGATAGTATAAATGAGACAATAGTATCATAGATGCTAGAATATCACAGAAGCAGGCGTTGTCAATAGTCCGAGCGAAAGTGGAACAAATGACAATCCTTGTTTCAATGATACGCAATTAAAGGAGACGTTTCTTATGCGAAGGACAACGGCTACAACAGACTATCTGAAAGAATGTATGGGTACAGCGTTGCTGGAACTAATGAAAGAAAAACCCATTGAAAAAATCAGTATTGAGGAGATGACTGCCAAGGCAGATGTAGGTCGCTCCACTTATTTCCGTTATTTCAAAAGTAAAGATGAAGTTCTGTCTTTCAAAATCACATGTCTGTGGAAGCGCTTTTCCGACGAACACGGTGCTACCAACTTCGCCACTGGTAGTTATGACGGCATCAGGCTGTTTTTTGAATTTTGCCTTTCCACTCGTCCTATTTGTGATCTGCTCTACTCAGCTGATCGCCAATATGTGATTCTAAACTTCTATTTACAAGAAGCGGCATCCATTGTCGCTAATGCCGATGCCAAAACGCACTACTTTATCCAATTTATTACATATGGATTGTTTGGGCTTATGAATGCGTGGGTATTACGAGGCTATAAAGAAACCCCACAGGAAATGGCACAAATAGTTTGCGATTGGGAAGCATCTTCGGAGGAGAAATAGCATAGAGGAGGGTAAACATATGGGGAAAATCATTCGACGCATTCTAACAATTATTCCAGCGGTGGCTTTACAATCGCTCTGGCTTTTGCTGTTGATGAAATGGCTGACCCCTTACGCACCGATTATTGTGTCACTGCTTTCCGTTGCAGCGTTTTTCTTGGTGGTATTTATTATTATAAAGAGAGATGAAACCGCTTATAAATTGCTTTGGCTGCTGGTTATTCTGTCACTACCTTTGGTAGGAGCGTTACTATATCTGCTCTTTGGAAATAAACGGACGGCCCGCCCTCTAAAAAGGCGCTTGCAGCAAGTTCAAAAGAGTTGCAATCCGCAGCCTCTTCCAATAAAAGAAGCGCCCTTTGACGGCGAAAAACGCATGGGGCAAACAGTGCGGTGGCTGGAAGAAAAAACGCAATATCCGATGTGTGCAGTTGAGCAGGTTCGTTACTATCCGTTGGGCGATAATATGTTCCCTGATATGCTTGCCGATTTGAAAAATGCAAGAAACTCGATTTACGTAGAATACTTCATTATTGAGCCGGGGCATATGTGGGACGCAATCGTGAACGAACTGGAAATAAAAATGGAGCAGGGCGTTGATGTACGTGTGATATACGATGATCTTGGCAGTATTTCTTCGTTCAATTTCAGTAATGTCCGTGAACTGAAAAAGAAAGGCATTCCATGTATTCCTTTTAATCCTTTCCTTGCCTTAAAAGGAACTGCAAACTATCGCGATCATCGCAAAATGCTGATTATTGACAACGAAGTTGCTTATAGCGGAGGTATCAACTTATCAGATCGGTATATCAATTTGGAACATCCCTATGGACACTGGAAGGACACAGGCTTTCGGATTACTGGTGAGCCAGTAAAAAATTTTACCCATATGTTCTTGACCTTTTGGAACGCATTTTCGCTGGAAAAAGAAGCAGGACAGCTTGCAATGCCCACATATCCCAAAAGGTATCCTGCGCCGCCGCACACATTTGATGGTTATGTGCTTAGTTACTACGATTCGCCCCTTAACCATGAAGCTACCAGTAATCAGCTCTTTATTGACTTGCTTTCTCAAAGCACGGATTACGCATGGTTTTTTACACCGTATCTTATGCTTGGCGATGACTTGATGGATGCAATGATTTCCGCTGCTCAACGTGGTGTAGACGTGCGGATCATTATGCCCGGCATCCCTGATAAGAAGCTGATTTTCCGTATGTCTCGGAGCTTTTATCAGGTGTTGCTGACTGGCGGCATCAAGATTTATGAGTATACTCCCGGCTTCGTTCATGCAAAGAGCTTTGTATCAGACGACAAAGTTGCGACGATAGGAACTGTCAATCTGGACTACCGCAGTCTCTTTCTCCACTTTGAAAACAATTCGTTCTTTTATCGTTCCAGTATTATTGCAGCAATAAAGGACGATTTCATCGCTACACAGGCAAAATGTAAAGAGGTAAAGCCCTATGATATGAAACATTATTCGCGCCGCTGGGTCGTAGATGGTGTCCTTCGTATTTTCGCACCGCTATGTTGAGGTTTTTATGAAGCATTTTCTTATGTGTCTGCTATATATCGCGGCGTTAGGGGTTCTCTCCTTTGTAGTGGGGCGCTTGATCCCGAAGCATTGGTTTCACGCCGATCGTTTTCCTTGGGTCTGCCACCCGGCAGAGCAAAAACTATGGAAGCGGCTTCATGTTCGGAAATGGCAGGCAAAGATCCCCGATATGAGCCGCATATTCGTTAAAATCATGCCGGAAAAGAAACTGACAAAGGAAAACTATGAGAACTTGCCGCGCATGATAGAAGAAACTTGCGTGGCAGAGTGGACACATATTCTGTTGTCTATCGCCGGTCTTGGACTGCTGAAAATATGGTCCGGTGTTGGCGGGGTATGTATAACGATTATCTACATTGTGCTGGGTAATTTGCCGTTTATTGTTGTCCAGCGCTATAATCGCCCACGCCTGCAAAAGCTGTTTGCTATGCAGCAAAGGAAAAAATAGGAGATTCAAATGCAAACACTAATTCTAAGCTGCAACACTGGCGCAGGGCATAACTCCTGTGCGCAAGCAGTTCAGGAAGCCTACCACTCTCGCGGAGAAATCTGCAATATTACAGATTCTTTGCAGTTTATTTCAGAAAAAGCATCCACGTTTATTTCTAATTGGCATACCCGAATTTACCGCCATGCTCCAAGGCTTTTTGATGCTGGGTATCAGCGTGCGGAATCTCACGAAGATATTTTTTGTGAGGGAACGCCGATCTATAAGCTACTTTCCTCCGGCGCAGAGCGGATGTATCAATACATCCGCTCTGCAGGCTACGATAATATTATCTGTACTCATGTATTCCCAGCCTTGGCGTTGACAGAAATGCGCCGACAGCACCCATGCTTACAGCTTGTAACGAGCCACATTTCTACAGACTATACCTGCGCTCCCTGCACAGCGGATTCTGCGCTGGACTGGTATTTCATTCCGTCCACTTCGCTGTTAGGTGAGTTTGAACAATGTGGACTTCAACCTCAAAAGCTGATCGCCAGTGGAATCCCTGTGCGGCAGCAATTCTACCAGCGTGTGTCACAAGAAGCAGGAAAAGCCAACGCCGGAATCTCTCCTGCTCATCAGCATATTTTAATGATGTGCGGTAGCATGGGCTGCGGTCCAATGGAGGAGATTATATCGTATCTCTGCCCTTACCTCACAACAGAACAAGAACTTAGTGTTGTATGCGGCACAAATGATGATTTACGCAAAAAACTCCAAAAAAGAACAGAAAAGTATTCTCAAGTTCATGTTCTGGGAACCGTCAATAATGTGCCGCAGCTCATGCAAGCCTCAGACCTATTCCTGACAAAGCCCGGAGGTCTAAGTACATCTGAGGCAATGGCGGCAGAGTTACCAATGGTGCTTATCGATGCAGTGGCTGGCTGCGAGACACATAATCTGAATTTTTTTCTGCGTAATGGAATGGCCGTCACAGCCAATACGCCAAAAGCAATCGCAGACACCACAATAAAAACGCTAAATGCCCCAGTGCTTCTTTCTAAAATGCGCGCGGCAATGCGGTCGCAGACGGAATGTACGGCAGCCGATAAAATCTATGAATGGATATACAGTCATGCAAAGTAATCATATAAAGCCGGAAGTTAATTACCGTGAGTTCCGCATCCATAAACTTAATACACCTGAATTTTCTCACGTCAGGCTATTGCTTTACTGGCCAATTTTCGGCTTGCTGTTTTTGTTTCTTGAGCGGTTGCAACCGCAACGAAATTACTATCCCGTCTATTGTGGACTCGATGATATAATACCATTTTGTGAATGGGCGTTGATTCCGTATCTATTTTGGTTTGTCTTTCTAATCGGTACGTTGGTTTATACTTTTTTCGTCGATGTACCTGCATTTCGGCGTATGATGTATTTTGTGATAGTCACCTATACGATCACGGTTTTGATTTACCTGTTCTTTCCAACCTGCCAAAATTTGCGGCCAGAAGCATTTGTACGCAATAATCTACTTACACGCTTTATTGAATTATTCTATAGTTTCGATACCAATACAAATGTTTGCCCCTCACTTCATGTAATAGGCTCCGTTGCCGCGATGTTTGGGTTATGGGATTGCAAGGCGCTCCAAAGCGTCGGATGGAAAATCGCTGCTACATCAATCGCCGTGTGTATCAGTCTCTCCACCGTTTTTATGAAACAGCATTCTATCATGGATGTTCTCGCTGCATTGCCAGTCTGTTTCTTTGGTTGGTGGATTGCCTATAAGATACTCCCCAATAATAAAACAAACCGATTTCTTACGAGGATGTAATCATGGATAAATCCTACAAAAAACCGCTTCTACTAATCACGTTTGGGGTGATCTTATTTGCGGCATTCAACAATCTAAACTATGTTGCCAACTTTCTAAAATCGTGTATTGGCTTGCTCGCTCCGATTTTATCAGGCCTTTTGCTGGCCTTTGTTCTGAGTGTACCCGTGCGCGGACTGGCAAAGAGGCTTCGACGAAAGCTGACTAAAGCTACAGATCGGCAAATAGACATGATAAGCCTGTTACTGACGCTGATATGTGTTATTGCGATTATTGCTCTTCTGTGTGTAATTGCGATTCCACAGCTCACTGCATCTGTAAAAAGCATTGCTGCTCTTGTTCAAGAAAAATGGCCTGACTGGGTCGGCTTATTGCAAAGATACGGCATTGACACAGAGAAACTGTCGGCACATTTTGCTGCGCTCGATTGGAAATCTATTCTGCAAAGCATTTCGAGCGAAATGAACACAGTGATTTCCTCAGTTGCCAATGTTGCTGGCTCTACGGTATCTGCGATTGCTGATGTTGCAATTTCACTTGTGATCACATTCTATGTGCTAATTGGATGGCGTGAATTGAGCAGTCAAAGCAAACGGGCACTGTATGCCTACTGTAAGGAATCCGTTGCAGATAGAATTTGCCATATTTCGAAACTTGCACATGACACCTATGCGAAGTTTCTTTCTGGTCAGTGTGTCGAGGTTATGATTCTTGGAACATTGATCTTTCTTTCGCTTTCTGTTGCAGGGATTCCATATGCGGGGCTAACAGCCGTTTTAACTGCCGCCTTTGCATTCGTTCCTTATATTGGAGCATTTCTCTCCTGCGCTTTCGGCATTTTATTTACTTTATTGGCGGCTCCGAACAAGGCGCTCCTATGCTTTATCGTCTATCAGGCAACTCAGTTTGTTGAAAATCAGTTCATCTATCCGCACGTCGTGGGAAACAGTGTAGGGCTATCCCCGTTCTGGACGTTGTTGGCGGTTTTGCTGGGCGGTAAACTGTTCGGTGTCCTTGGCATGATCTTCTTTATTCCGTTAATGGCTCTTGTATCTCAGCTTCTACACGAATCAATCGAACGGCGGCTGCATACCCGCAAACCGGAGCTGTCCAATGTACAAAGCAACTCAGACGAGAATACAGACATATCTCAATGATGTAGCAGGCGTTCGAATAGTTTGTGCGTTTATTGACGATA
>OCHN01002729.1_pt1 | contig 10837 bp, 9 predicted proteins | sample 1538911 | NCBI WGS metagenome assembly OCHN01 (sample SAMN04571736, study PRJEB22368) | human gut metagenome | biome: human gut; material: stool | host: Homo sapiens | place: Luxembourg | collected 2013-01-11 | reverse complement strand
CAGCAGGGAAGACAGAAATCTTTTCGATAAAATGAAAGAAAATTTCTAAAATAATACATCAATATTATAATATCGAGTTCCCAGATCACTGTAATGGTGATATGGGAACTTTGATTTTAGCTTGTTTTGTAGTTATAGTATTCGTGTTCTCATTGTAAATGATTTCGCAGTGTGTTTGATTATTGCTATATTCGTGATAAATAAGAGAAGTGGATATGACGCGAGAGGAACTTATAGCGAAGATTCAAGACATCGAATGGGATGACTTTGAGGCAAAGGAGGCTTTGAATGAGCTCCCCAAGAATATGTGGGACACGGTGAGCGCATTTTCTAACACATCTGGCGGATGGGTTCTGTGTGGCGTTGCACAGAAAGGAAAGAAGTTCGAGATCCTTGGCGTGAAGAATGGAGAAAAGATTGAGAATGATTTCCTTACCACACTTCGAAACAAAGACAAGTTCAATCACATTATCCAGTGCCGTCCGGACAAGATTACTGTTGATGGTAAACTGGTTTTGGCGTTCTATATTCCTTCGTCAGAAATGAAACCTGTCTGGTACGGCTCTCCCAAGAACACGTTTATCCGTAGCGGCTCCGGTGACCAGCGGGCTACAGATATGGAAATTGCAGCTATGTACCGGGACCAGGCATTTGGCACGCAGTCGGAAAAAACGGTCGAAGGACTGACTGTTGCTGACCTTAATGCGGCATCATTTGCCTCGTACAGACGTTATATCCAGACGTTTAATCCCGAGTTCCGAGCAAATAAGTTTGATGATGATGAGTTCTGTGAATATACGGGCATTACCCGTGACGGCGTACTTACCTATGCAGGCTTGCTGATGTTGGGCAAAAATGAGATGGTGCGCAAGTATGTGAACAATTTCTGGGTGGATTACATTGAGATTCCTGGCAATTCGTATAGTGAAGCTGCGGTACGGTTTTCTTATCGGCTTCCGGAGTTGGATAACATTTGGGACTGCTACGAGGCTATCTTCCAGCGCCTGAGACTTCACGTGGATGCAGCACCGTTCTCGCCCCGGTCAGACGGCTTTGCACCGGAAGATGAGTCTCAGTTGTATTCTTTGAGGGAAGGTCTTGTCAACATGTGCTCCCATGCCGATTACTTTTCTCCGATGCATCCTACTGTACGCGTGTTCGACAATCGCATCAGTTTCCAAAATCCTGGCAAAATTGTCGTTGATATGATGCACCTGCGTGACCGTTATCAGTCGGCACCGCGCAATCCTTCTCTACTGAAGTTGTTCCGATACACGAAGATTTCGGACAATGCAGGTTATGGAATGGATAAGATCTACTCATGGGAACGACTGACAGGTGAGAAAGTTGAGGTGGTGACTGACGTAATGTGTTCCGAAGTAACTTTCTGGCGTCCGAAGATCGGGACATCCATCAAGCGGAAAGAAGATGGTGATGTGGGTAGTGCTGCGTCCGAAACTACCCAGAAAACTACCCAGAAAAATAATGAGGAAACTACTCGGAAAATGAAGGACAAAATACTCCGTATCCTGAGCTCTTCACCAACTCTAACCATTAAGGAAGTTGCTGATTTATGCGGACTTACATATGATGGTGCCAAGTATCATTTCACGGCCTTGAAAAAGTCTGGCAAATTGGAAAGATCAGGTGGAGACAAGTGCGGTTTCTGGGTAGTAAAGAAGTAGAAAACTACCCGGAAACAGCAACACTGTAACCATGTGAGGTGCTATTGAAAGCTTCGGCTTCTTATCTCTTGTGAAGATGCCAACTTTCTATAAACAATCACAATATTAACAGTTACAGTATGATTTACGGTTACATCAGAGTCAGCAGCGACAAACAGACTGTTGAAAATCAAAGATTTGAAATCAATAATTTCTGTTCACGTGAGTCGATGAAAATTGACGGGTGGATTGAGGAGACCATCAGCGGTACGAAGAGTTACAGCAAGCGGGAATTGGGAAAACTCCTGAACCGGGTGCAGAAAGACGATTTGATTATCTGTGCCGAGTTGTCCCGGCTGGGGCGTAACCTTTTTATGATTATGGAGATTCTCAATATCTGTATGACGAAAGAGTGTCGGGTCTGGACCATCAAGGACAATTACAGGCTTGGGGAGGACATTCAGAGCAAGGTGCTGGCTTTTGCTTTCGGCCTTTCGGCAGAGATTGAGCGAAATCTTATCAGCCAACGGACTAAGGAGGCGCTTGCAAGGAAGAAGGCGGAGGGCGTGGTTCTCGGGCGTCCTGTTGGAAGGAAGACAGAAGAGTGCAAGTGCAAACTCTTTCCCAAGCGGATGCTCATAGTGGAGCTGCTAAGGACAGGAGTTTCTCAGCGGAAGATTGCTAAGATTTGCAAGGTCGATCGGAACACTCTGGGAAGGTATATACATTCGTTTCTGAAACTATAGGAGCGATTATGTGCAGACACATAGCCATGCGATAACGTTTGGTGCAGATGCGTGGTCAATTTTGAGCGATATTGAGTTGAGTATTAAGAATAAGATTGAAGCAGCAGGTACACCACTGAAAGATTGGGATGTCGACATATACAGGGGCGTCTTAACTGGCTACAACGATGCCTTCATCATCTCATCGGAAAAGCGTGAGGAGATTTTGGAGAATTGTGCGGATGAGTCTGAGAAACAACGTACAGCTGCTATTATTAGACCGATATTGAGAGGCCGCGATATCAAACGATATAGCTATGTGTTTGCAGAGCAGTATTTAATAGCGACATTCCCTGCAAAGCAGTATGACATAGACGATTATCCTGCTTTGAAAGACTATCTGCTTGCTATTGGAATCGAACGGCTTGAACAGACTGGCGAAGAGCATATTATCAATGGCGAACGGGTAAAAGCACGAAAGAGAACGAACAATAAATGGTTTGAAACCCAAGACAGCATCAGTTATTGGGACTTATTATCTCAGCCAAAAATAATCTGGGGAGAAATATCCGACAAAACGAAGTTCTGCCTTGACCGTGAAGGCAAATACGTGCCGGAGGCAACTACATTTATGCTTTCTGGTGATAATTTGATTGTGCTACTAGCTTTTTTGAATTGCTCGGTCTCAGAATATATGTTTTCAACCATAGGCACTACTACCGGTGTAGGCACTGTTCGCTGGAAAAAATTCAAAATAGAGCAGCTTTACGTGCCTCGTAATATTGATGAAAACATAGCTCAAGCCATAATAGACCAGTGCGAAAGGATCATCAACATAACTGCACAGGAAGGTTCTGCCCCGGAGGAAGAGCACATCTTGAATAGCCTGATCTATCAATTTTACGGCCTATCCGATTCTGAGATACAATATATTGAAAGTCAAGTCAGATGATGTGATCAAGATACTCAGCTTCATCTGGCGACAGACCAAGTTGTTCGTATAATTGAGCATTGATTGAGGCTGAGTCTTTATTCGTTAACTGGCCGTCTTCTTTAAATATCAGTTGGACGGGTACTGGTATCAGCTCCACAAACTGCTTGAGCCAGCGCCACCCCGTTTCATCAAGTTTGCTGGAGACGATGTCCAGATAAAAGAGTGCTACCTTGCTGTTAAGGAATCCAAGCAGGGTGTTCAGTTCTTTTTCGTGAAACTCATTATCGTTGAATGATAAGATATAGCACGTATTCAGCACCATTGCGCCGTCATCACTATATGCGAATGAGTTGCCAGTCCTTGACAACTCCGCCCATACGATTTTTGGCTTAGAAAATTCGTCCAAATACGCGCAGTTCCTTAAATTATATGGTGTGTCACCTTTGTCTGCCCGATTCTCTAGTCTAAGCCAGTATTTATCAAGATGCTCTTTTATGGAAGGATAATCCTCAATATGAATGCGTTCAAGGCCTTCCTTTGTCCCATTGTGAGTGTTTATAAGCCATAGCCCAGACCAGGAATAGCCGTATCTTTTTATGTCCCGGCCACGAAGAATCGGTCGTATGATTTCCGCCGTTCGCTGACGTTCCTCCTCAGTTTGGCATGCACTCAGAATTTCATTTCGCTTGACCGAATCGATGATGAAGGCGTCGTTAAAACCGGTTTTGATGCCGTAATTGATCTGGATATCCCAATCTTTCAAGGGAGTACCGACGGCTTCAATCTTCTCCTTAATGGAACGCTCAATTTCGGATAGGATGGACCATGATTCAGATGAGGAGAAACTGGAGGAAACCGCGTGTGTCTGCACATAATCGCTCAATTTCGTGATGTCAAATTCATCCTTATTGATGGAACATGCCTTTGTGCATCCGGACGGTGTTCTGGTAGCGGCAGTGAGGATGTTTACATCAACCGTTGCGGAGTCAAATACTTTATATCCGGCAAAGTCAATCAAACCAATAACATCCTGTCTTTCAGAGAAGTATTTGCGTAATGGCTCACCATAACTCGCTCTCATCCACTTATTTGATGTAATGAACGACAGCAGCGCCCCAGGCTTCAGGAGTTTCATTCCCATCTCGTAGAATAGACAGTAGATGTCGCCAGTGCGCTCATAGGTCTCGTAGTTCATTTTCTGGAGGGTATCTGCATCGGTGCCCATCTTCTGGAGCTGGATGTACGGCGGGTTGCCAATCACGCAGTCGAAGCCGACGAAGCGGCCATCCTCATCGAGGACTTCCGGGAACTCGATGCGCCATTCAAAGGCGCCTACGAAGATCTTGTTATCCTTGATTTCATCCACCTCGGCCTGTATCTTGGCAATCTTTGCTTGCAGGTCCTTGGCCTGTTTATCGCGCTGGGCCTGCTCTTTTTTGCTGATTTCAAAGAGCTGGGGCGCCAGAAGGTTGTCCAAATCGGCGTTCAGTTTATTCAAGCTAACCACTTTGGAGTCTTTTAGGCCAATCTGGGTGCGGAGATTCCCCTTGATTTGGCGCAGGTAATCCTCCAAGTCGTGCTTCTCCTCTTTGCTGTGTGCGTTCTTATAGTCGCTCACAGCCTTGCGGTAAGCGCTGATGGAAATGCCGCTCTTTCGGAGGATTTCGGAGATGTCCTGTCCAAGATTGAACCGGTGCAGGAGCGAGTTGCCTACCTTGATGTTGATGTCAATGTTGGGCAAGGTTTCCAGTTCGGTGTAATCGCTTTCTTTTGTATAGTAGGCGTTTTTCAGTAGCTCTATCCATAGTCTGAGGCGGCAGATATTGACAGCGTTGGGGTTGATGTCCACACCGAAGAGGCAGTTTTCGATGATTTTGCGCTTCTCGTTGAAGAGGGTTTCCTGAATACGCTGGCTCTCCTGGTTGCCGGGAATATAGCTTACCGGGTTGCCGTCTTCGTCGGAAATAAGTAGTTCATCGTTCTCTATGTCAATGCTGTAGTCCTGTTTCTTGATGCGCTTGCCGGAGCCGTCGATGAGGATGCCGAGGTCGTATTTGGTGTAGATGACTTCGTTGAGGACAGATACCAGGAAGTGGCCGGAGCCAACAGCAGGATCGCAGATTCGGAGGGAATCGATTACAGCATTGGCCTGGACATAGTCCTCGATGTCCTTGTTTTTCAAGGCCTCATAGTCCTTGCAGGACCATCCCATTTCCTCATTGAAGCGGCGGACGACGGTCTGCTGGATGGCTTCGCGGCTCATATACATCGTGACGGCACCGGGGGTAAATACGGAACCGTCGCGGTGGCCGTTGATTTTCTCGAAGATGAGGCCCAGCACGGAGGCGTTGATGAGTGTCTTGGCCTGTTCCTGTACTTCTTCGGAACCCTCGCTGGAGAAGTCGTAGGCATCAAGGAACTCCAATAGGTAACGGAGCGTCGGAAGTTTGTCGTAACGCGGCTTCTGACCGTCTTTGAGCACCGTGCCGTTGAATAGGGGCAGTTCGCTGTTGTCCAAACTGCTGATGCGGATGGTCTGGCGCTCCAGCGGGCTAATCTCAAAAAGTGAGCTGTTGAGGTAGGGGACTTTACCGTATTTGGTGTTGATGCTTTCAGACCGATCGGTAATGCGCTTTGCAAGAACCTGGAAGAATAGTTTATTGAGCTCATCGTAGTCTGGGATGACAGATGGTCGCATAAAGGCGTAGCTCTGGTCGCCTTTATGATACTTGACAAGCTGGGCCTCCAGAAGTTTGAGGAAGAGTATTCGGTTTGCCCATCCGATGGTGAGCGCCAAGGCTACGCCGAACAACTGCTCCTGTCGATTTTTCCCAAAAGAGTAGCGATCTTTCACGTTGTCAAGCCAATCCTCGCTGTCGAGGATGGTGATGGTGTTTTCAAGCAAGGAGGCTTGATTGCGCTCTACCTCCTTGCGACGGGTGATGATGTGCTTCTTGCTGTCTTTCTCCACCACTTCCTCCAGTCCGATGATATAGAGCAACTCGCTATAGAACTTGGTGTTGAGAGAGTTGCTGTCGTTCTGGAAACGCTTTTTCAGCAGATGTTCAGGGCTGAAGAATTTGAAGAGTTCGATGATTCGCTTGTCATTGCCAGTGTCGAGGAATTGTTTGTATTTGCGGATGTCGAACCATGTGTAGGTAATCTGGTCCAGGACATTGGCGATGAAATCAGCTGCAATTTCCTTATAAAAGAAATCGGTTTTTTCGGAGGTAAGGGCACCGTCGTTAAATTCCTCGAAGCGTTTGATTAGCTTTTTATTTGAGTAGAAAATGCGCTCAAACTCATGAGCGTCAAAGACAAAGTACTCATAGACATTGGTGACTATCAGTTGTTTGAGCTGGATGTTCTTTTTGATATGTCGCTCACGAAGGTAGTACAGCAGGAGTTCCTGTAGAGCCTTGCGATTGAGGTCCTCCTTTGTAATCATTTCGGTTGCGTTGGTGGGCTTCTTTACTTCGATGATAACGCCAACAGGGTCTGTAACATTGACTCCCAGGTGAATGGCACAGTCTATATCCCCATTGGGAGAAACCTTATAATTCTGGCTGTAGAACGTGAATTTCAAGAAGTCCATCAGGTCTCCTTTGAGCTTTTCTTCCGTATCAATGGAGGAAATCTGCTTGTAGTAGTTACTGAGTTGGGCTTTGAAGATGTTAAAGACTGGCCGTTCCACAGGGACCTGGCGATATGCTTTATTAAGCGACTTTGCTATAGTTAACTCTGCCATATTATTTTGTTTCAGTGGGATCTTTTTTCAAATTTAATGTTTTTTTTGACAAACTGGGCTGAAAGTGTGTGGTAATAAACAAGGTGAGGAAAGGCCGCTGCGCTTGAATCAATGCGCGGAAGTGACTCCTTCGTGCCTAATCTCAGCAGGGAAGACAGAAATCTTTTCGATAAAATGAAAGAAAATTTCTAAAATAATTTGCAGATTCAAAAAAAGTACGTACATTTGCAGTCCCATTAACGAGGTAACCTCTTACTTGTCGTTGTAATTCAAGTAACGTTGCGCAAAAATTATTTTAGAAAATGGATTTGATTAAAGTAGTAGAGCAGGCATTTGTAAACGACAAAGCTGCATCTTTCCCTAAGTTCAAAGGTGGTGATACCATCACCGTTACTTATAGGATTAAAGAGGGTGATAAAGAGAGACTCCAGAAGTTCAGAGGCGTAGTTCTCCAGATCAGCGGTGCTACCCCATTCACCAAGACATTCACTGTCCGCAAGATTTCAGGTGGTGTCGGTGTAGAGAGAATCTTCCCGTTCCAGTCTCCATTTATCGAGTCGATTGAAGTCAACAAGGTTGGTCACGTTCGCAGAGCAAGAATCTTCTATCTCAGAAAGCTTTCTGGTAAGAAGGCCAGAATTAAGGAGAAGAAGCTTGTGATGGTTAAGGAAGAAAACGCACCAGCAGAAGCATAACAAGGTCTTAGTACCTGGTATGGTCCCATAGCTCAACTGAATAGAGCATTTGACTACGGATCAAAAGGTTATAGGTTTGAATCCTATTGGGATCACGAAGCCTCGGAGTTTTACTCCGGGGCTTTTTCGTGTTTCTCCGTCACGAACATACTCTAATGAGGGTCAACGTAAAATCCTGGTTGGTTTGCATTTCATAGTGCGCCCGAGGCACAAAGCAAGCGGAGCAGCCCTGGGCCGAGCTGCGCAGTTTGCTTTGAGCAGCCGGCCGGCGTATTTGCCGGCTGCGGTGCCGTGTGTCAGGCAAGGATTGACAAGGCATCATCAGATATCGTGCAGGACATTCTCTTGTCGATGGATAGCCAGTCAGCGACATAGCCCGCGGCGAATTGCGAAGCACCTGAGCGTAGCGGGCTTTTGCCGCTGCCGGCGTGATTTCGTGACACGATTTCTTCTGAAGAACCTTGTCTCCATCTGCGTGATTGCCTTTGACGTGAACTTCATAGAGGATAGAAAGAGCGTTGCCATAGGTGATTTCTGAACCAATGAGCATCCAGACGGACCTAAGAATATCCACATAACATACTGATATCCAATTGATTATACCGATTTGAAGCAGAATGTAAATATGCTCATCACCCTGTTTTTTTATGGGAGTGAGCATATTGAAAAACAAGCTTAAATCTATATAATAAATTATAATTCAATAAGTTACAAGTACTTTTATGGCTTTGGCGATATGCTCATTGGTTCGAAAAATCATTCTCGCGTACCAAGTTTTCATTTCAATCAACACAAGAAAGCCTCAAAAGCCAATCCTTTGTGCCGACCGGTCTGTGACACGCAGTCCATTTGCATGCGGGATTACCACCCGTAGATGTTACGGAGAATCCACCAGAGGATTACCAGGATGAATATTGTAATGATTATCGCCTTGTGGCAAACAGCAAGATATAACTTCGGGTGCTTCTTGCGTAGAAGATATGCGGCTATCAGAACTATGATGTACGGTATCATAAGTACCATGAACGCATTGTACCTGAATGCTGCGGAAATGTCGCCTGTAAGCAACGAATGTATAACCCGCTGTGAACCGCACCCGGGGCAACGAAAACCTGTCAGCTGCAGGAACAGGCACTTGGGAAACAAGTTGCTTGATTCCGGGCTGACTGTGGCATAGATGTAAACGAACAGTCCTGCCAGCAGCAGAGTCGCCAATGTCAGGACTGTCTTTCTAGTACAATGAAACTCCTGCAACTACAACAATGATATGAGAAAGTATATTACAAACCACACAATTCCGCAAATGAGAGCAATCTGGCTCCATTTCTTGGCATCTGCACTTGCCTGAACCGCTCCTTCGTAGTCACCCGCCTGGTATTTGGCTGATACCTGAGAGGCCTTTACGATTCCGACTATCCCGAAAGGAAGGCAGCAGAACAGTGTAGTGAGAATCGCATAGACAAGATAGTTGTCCGGACACGGCTTGTGGTTCGGCGTCGTAGGTTGTGGTTGTGATTGTGTCGATACAGGCTGGGCCTCGCTCAGTTTGTATCCGCAATTAGGGCAGAACGTAGTTCCATCTGCAACTTGCGCTCCGCATTTTGGACAAAAGCTCATAGATTTTTGGTTATATTTATTTCAGTGTATTGCCGTTACCGTCGCGGTAGGTGTTGGCGGCTATCATAATAAGGTCAATGATGGTCCAGACTCCGCAACCGCCGAGCGTTATGAGCATCAATACACCTGTAACTATGTTTCCGGTATAGAATCGGTGAACGCCCAATGAACCTACCAGAATGCAAAGAATCAATGCGATAAGCCATCTGTCTTCATTGGTTCTGTTTGAAGCCGGCTGGTTTTGATAATTCGCGATTTTAAGTGGCGCTCCGCATTCAGGGCAGAAATTAGTTTCTCCTGTAATAGGTTTTCCACAGTTAGGGCAGTAGTTCATAAAGTTTTACGTTTTCTCCACAAGATAGCAATTGTACAAATAATTTCCAATACAGTTAGGTATGGCTGACAGAGAAAAAGCTGAACAACCTGGCTCTACGTGTATCGTCTAAGATACTGATACATAGCATGTTAGCAAGAAATGTCAAAGACAGGTTGCATGAAAAAATGGGTAACCTGACTTTCATATATCCGCGTAAACTGTTGATAATCAGCAGTATTGCCAAAAGTCCGACATGCAGGTTGTCCAAAAAATGCAAGGCAGGAAGCACTATCCGGCAGAATAATGCAAGTGGGGATGCAACAATGCTTATGTGAGTTGCATCTCTATATGGATGGTTGATGGGGGAGACTGTCTGAAAAGTCAAATATTCCTCAGTGAGAATCGAAAATCCGCTTCTGGCCTTGTTAGGGGTACGGAGTATTTCAGTCTCGCGAGGACTTTTCGGACAGTCTGGAGGAGGGACAGGGAGTTGATTGGTTATAATGAGGAGGATTGCCTGACAAGGAATCCTTAAACAAATATGATTTGATGCGAAAATTTACATTGGCGGCATTGACCGTCTTTTTTGCTGTCAGTCTTTCTGCGCAGAACAAGTGCACAGTCAGCGGATATATCCGGGATGCAGCTACGGGGGAGACGCTCATCGGAGCGGGAGTTATGGTGATGGTGACGGATGCTGCGTCAGGGGGGAAGACCTCAGGAATATCGTCAGGGAAGAAAGCCACAGCGGCGACAAAAGCCAAGTCATCGATGGCAAACTCGAAAATCATTGGCGCCGTCACCAACGAATTCGGATACTATACTATCACCATACCGTGCGGAAACATTGACCTGACATATTCTTATGTCGGATGCGCGGATGTAAAACAAAACATTGACCTTCAGCGAGATACAGTCATAAATATCTCATTGCTCCAGGCGGCTTCACTTAAGGCCTCGACTATTGTCGGCCGCAAGGACGCCGGAATTCAGTCCACTTATATGGGCGCAATGGAAATCCCGCAGGAGATGATCAAGAACATGCCGGTGGTGCTGGGCGAACCCGATGTCATCAAGACCATTCAGCTGATGCCTGGTGTGCAGGGCGGCATGGAAGGATTTTCCGGAATTTATGTGA
>OCHN01002726.1_pt1 | contig 10846 bp, 10 predicted proteins | sample 1538911 | NCBI WGS metagenome assembly OCHN01 (sample SAMN04571736, study PRJEB22368) | human gut metagenome | biome: human gut; material: stool | host: Homo sapiens | place: Luxembourg | collected 2013-01-11 | reverse complement strand
CATTGTCTTCATGTAGACAGCATCTTCATCTCCAACAAGGCTTTTCTGGTAGTCGTTGAGTTCAATCTCACAATATTCTGCCGTCTTCTCATCCGGTGTGAAAAGAGCACATTTTGCTCCTGCCTCGATTGCCATGTTTGCCATTGTCATACGGCTTGCAACTGACATATTCTCAATCGTGCTTCCCGAGAATTCCAGTGCTCTGTAAGTTGCTCCGTCCGCACGGAGATCTCCGATCAGTCGGAGAATGATATCCTTGGACATTACATTTTCCGGAAGTTCTCCGTCAATCACAACTTTGATTGTCTCCGGAACTTTGATCCACATTGTACCGGTTCCGAGAATACTTGCCATTTCTGTATAACCGATTCCGGATGAAAATGCGCCGACACAACCATAAGTTGTCGTATGGCTGTCTGTTCCGAATGCGATATCTCCAGGTTTCACATATCCGGCTTCTGTCATCAACTGGTGACAGATTCCGTCGCTTCTATGTACGTGAGTCAGTCCATATTTTTCTACAAATTCATCTCCTTTGTGGAAATGTCTTGTGTCATCCTGCTGGCTTGCCGGAACCAGGTGGTCATAAATCAAAACCACTTTATCCGGATCGTGAAGCTTTGTAAATCCCATCTCTTCAAATTTATCTGCTACAAAAGGAATGAAAATATCATGGATCATACATCTATCCACATTGACTGTCACGATATCTCCCGGCTTTACTGCCTTTCCTGTATTATGTCTGATAATCTTTTCAATAATCGTCTCGCCCATCATGCTCTCCTTTCTGCTCAATCCTCAAGTCCATTCAGCTTGCGCATGGCTTTTACAAGTCCGCCTGCCTGAATGATGCTCATCAGATTCTCCGGCAGAGAAGCGATCGGGTATTCTTTGCCATTATAGTCTACATGCTGATTCATCACGACATCAATTGTGTCGCCTTCTTTCATATCATCATACAGATCCGGCTGCTCGATCAAAAGCAGACCATTGTTGATTGAATTGCGGAAAAAGATTCTTGCAAATGATTTTGCGATCACACACTGGATTCCAAGTGCTTTGATGATCTCCGGTGCCTGCTCTCTGGAAGATCCACATCCAAAGTTCTTTCCTGCAACGATGATATCACCTTTCTGGATCTGTCCTGCCAACTCCGGACGAAGCGGACTGAATCCATACTGTTTCATATCGTCAATTGTTTTCAGTGCAAGATACTCTGTCGGGATGATGATATCAGTATCGATATCATCTCCGAGTACCCACACCTTTCCTGTAAATTTATCCATAGTTCACCTCAAAATATATAAGTTCTTCTCTGTGTAAATTATCTCTTGTTCCCATCACCTTACAGATCAGATGCAAGTGCGATCTCACCCTTAATTGCTGATGCTGTAACTGTTGCTGCGGATCCAAGATATACTTTTGAACTTGGGTGTCCTGCACGCCCCTTGAAATTACGTGTTCCTGTACTGATCAGAACTTCGTTTTCACCGATAACGCCCTGGCAGCTTCCCCAGCAGACGCTGCAATTCGGATTCATTACAATTGCACCTGCCTCCATGAAAATGTCAAGAAGTCCTTCCTTAAGAGCCTGGCGGTAAATTGTCTGGCTTGCCGGAACAACAAGGAAACGGACCTTATCTGCAACTTTCTTTCCTTTAATAACTTCTGCTCCGACACGAAGATCTTCAATACGTCCATTATTACAGGAACCTAAAAACGCTTCATCAATCTTAATTCCACACACTTCCTTTGCCGGACTTAAATTATCTACAAAATCAGGTTTTGCCACGACCGGTTCCACTTTAGAAAGATCGATTGTATACTCTCTGATATAATGCGCATCCGGATCACTGTGAAATACAGCTTTCGGCTCACGGCCATGCTCTTTCAGGTATTCCATTGCTTTTTCATCTGCCTCGAAGATACCCGTCTTGGCTCCGGCTTCTACTGCCATGTTGCAAAGTGCGATACGATCACTGATGCTCAGTGTCTTTGCTCCTTCTCCTGTGAACTCCATCACCTGATAGTTACATCCGTTCGCACCAACCTGGCCGATAATCGTCAGGATCAGGTCTCTTGCATAAACACCTTCCGGAAGTTCTCCGATCAGATTGAATTTCACTGATTCTGGAACGAGTACCCAGGACTGTCCTGTCACCATTCCATAAAGGAAGTCTGTACATCCGACACCTGTACCGAACGCTCCGAGTGCTCCGTAGGAACAAGTATGGCTGTCAGCTCCGAAGATCAGTTCTCCCGGACGGACATAGTTCTCCATCATAACCTGATGGCAGACACCTTTTCCTTCCCAGAAGTCAATCCCGTTCTCTTTTGCAAAATCTCTCATTTTCTTCTGAGATGCCGCTGTCTTCGGACTGTCTGATGGCACATTATGATCCACAATGAATACCAGTTTCTTCGGATCTGCAATACGAGGATTCTTTAATTTGTTATTATACATATCCACAGTAAGATGTGTCGTTCCATCATTACTCATCATTCTGTCCAATGTTACTGTATGGATATCTCCCGGTTTTACGCTGTCCACACCGGCTGCAGCAGCGATGATCTTCTCTGCGATTGTCATTCCCATAGTTCTAGTCCTCCTTATTCAGTGAAGCGATCAGTCCACCCTGATTCAGAATATTCTGCATATACTCCGGCAGCTTTGTACAGGAATAAGTCTTTCCATTCGCCTCAGCTGTTCCGTCAGACATGCGAAGTTCCATTGTATCACCTGTCTTCACCTCATCCGGAAGCTCCTTACAGACAATGACCGGAAGTCCGATATTGATTGCATTTCTATAGAAGATTCTTGCAAATGATTTCGCAATGACAGCCTGTACTCCAAGTGCTTTGAGCACACCCGGTGCCTGCTCTCTGGAGGATCCACAACCAAAATTTTCTCCTCCGACTACGAAATCTCCCGGTTTTACTTTTTTCGCAAAATCCGGATCCAATGATTCAAATGTATGGCTCTTCATCTCATCTAAGTTCGGCAGAAGCAGATACTGGGATGCGATGATCTGATCTGTATCAAGATCATTATGAAATTTAAAAATTGTACCTTTTTCCATAATAATAATGTCCTTTCTGTTGTCCTGTGGATAAATTGTATCAATTTAACGTGATGAAGTCCATGAACTATTTTAACAAATCTTCATCTTATTTTGCATTGATTTTCTATATCATACTTCCACTTCGAATGGCAGAAGATCTAAAATATCTTTCTGCACATCGATTCCAGGATATACTTCTATCAATTTCAACCCCTTCGGTGTCAGGCGAAATACACAGCGTTCAGTCACATAAAGTACCTTCTGTCCATTTGCGATCGCACGTCTGGCAGAAAAACTGATACTCTTGACTCGATCTACAAATTTTGAAATAGAACCTTCCTTCTCAATTTCAACAATCCCCTTCTTCTGTGAAACTTCCAGTCCTTTTGCCGTAAAGCTGAAACAGAATACAACGGTTGGTGTTTTAGCTGTGATATTCGCAAATCCTCCGATTCCGGCAAACGCTCCCGGTCCACGGTGTGCATTCACATTTCCTTCTTTATCCACTTCAAGCGCGCCCATAAAGCAGACATCGAGACCACCATTATCATAAAGGTCAAACTGGTTTGCCATATCATAGACAGATGCCGCACCGATCATTGCTCCAAATGCTTCTCCTGAAACCGGAAATCCTCCGATTCCTCCGGACTCAACCGTCAATGTCACCATATCAAGCATTCCACTCTTTCTTGCAAAACGAGAAACCATCTCCGGAATGCCGATTCCAATATTTACAATATCATCTACACGTAATTCCTTCGATGCACGTTTTCCGATGATATTTGCCACCGTACTGTTCTTTGACTGTTTCACTGAGACAGAATCTAAACGCTCACTCCATGTGTTCCACTCTTCATATGGAATCTCAAAGCTTCCAGTCAGTGCTGTATAGGCTTCATTTCTTGCTTCCGGTTCTGCTACAACGATCGCATCTACCAGACAGCCCGGAATAATTGCATTTCTCGGTCGTGATGGGGTGTCCACCAGGCGGTCTACCTGTACGATCACCTTGCCGCGATTCGCTTTTACTGCCTGGCAAATAGACAGCGCATCACCAGACATAAACATATCGTCAAAAGTAATATTTCCCTTTCGGTCTGCTGCTGTTCCTTTAATCAGTGCAATATTAATTTTCGGTAATTTATAATAGAGAAATTCCTCTCCATCCACTTCCACATGCCTGACCAGTGAATCATCAATTGAGATTCTGTTAATTCCAGGCCCTTCTTTTCTTGGATCTACAAATATATCCAAGCCAACCTTTGAAAGTGCACCCGGGAGACCTCCGGCCTGTGCACGGATTGCATGTGAAATGCATCCAAGCGGAAGATTGTATGCCTCAAACCGGTCTTCTAAAACTAGTTTCTTTGTACTGAGCATTGCTCCAAAATGCCCGCAGATAAGCTTGTCCACAGCACCCTCTCTGATGTATCCTTCTGCATTATGTTCATCATCCCAGACACCAAAACCGGCACTGGAAATCATTGTCAGATGTGTTGGGGACTGCATCTTCTGGTATCTTCTGTAAATTGCTTCGTGAAGTTCAATTGGATTCTCTATTCCGACAAATGAATTCACACAGATACAGTCTCCGTCCCGAATCAGCCGGATTGCTTCATCGGCAGTCATTATTTCATACATGGTGTATTTTCTCCTAGTTCTCTAAAATATCTTTGGAATACATTATACACTATCTTCGGAGATCAATCATTACAAATCATACAATTATTTTCCATTTGTCTCATTATTCCAACCATTTGGTTACTCAATTCCATGTAAAATCATTAAAAGTGCAAAAAACGAGACAAACCTGTTCACACTATTTGCAGGAGGGATTAGAACTATGCCAAAACGAACACCTACTACCGGAGAGAAGAATCTGATCGGCAAAAGGCTCATTGAACTTCGTCGGCAACGCCATATGTCACAGAGACTTTTAGCTTACAAACTCCAATTGCGCGGATATGATATGGACAAAAATGTAATTACAAGAATAGAAACCAACAAACGTTACGTTACAGACATAGAATTGAAAGCTCTAACTGAGATCTTCGACGTTTCTTATGAATATCTCATTGAGGGAAAAGACATCCTTGAACCTTAACGGATGATAGAAACGGAGGTGAAACTATGGCAAATATTCAACTTGCGGATAATCTACGGCGTTTGAGAAAGCAATATAACTACACGCAGGCTCAGATCGGCAAAAAGCTGCATATCACTCATCAGGCTTATTCAAATTATGAAACCGGCGTACGTGAACCAAACCTTCAACTTCTTGCTGAACTATCCTGGATCTATCACACCTCTGTCGACTCGCTTATCACTCAGTACTGCAATGCAAAGAATCCATCATCAGTTGAAGTAAAAAACTATTTCTGTATTAAAATTGAAAATAGTGAAAACGACATTCTTCTTACAAAAAATGAAGTGAATTTTCTTTTGAAATACCGTTCTGCTGGGGAAGCTGAACGTAAACTCGCACATGAAGCTTTAGATTTTACTGAACGTTGATTTCTATTTCAAAAAGAACTGAACCCATTGACATTAATTATCTGGGTTCAGTTCTTTTTTATCTCTACTTTCTTCTACGCTGATATTGCATTTCCTGTATACAGCTGATAATACTTACCTTTCTCTTCAATCAACTGGTCGTGTGTACCTCTCTCGATAATCCTTCCCTGTTCAAGTACCATGATACAGTCAGAATTACGAACTGTTGACAAACGGTGTGCGATCACAAAGGTAGTACGGATAATACGCTCTGTGCGAGTATCGATTGAACTTGTTGCCTCATCCAGAATCAATACCGGTGGATCTGCTACTGCCGCACGGGCAATCGCAAGAAGCTGTCGCTGTCCCTGACTTAAGTTTGCTCCATCTCCGGTGATCACCGTGTCATATCCTTCCGGAAGTCTGCGGATAAATCCATCTGCATTTGCCAGCTTTGCTGCTGCAATGATTTCTTCATCTGTTGCATCCAGCTTTCCAAAACGAATATTATCTTTCACTGTACCAGTAAACAAATGTGTATCCTGCAATACGATTCCAAGAGAATGTCGAAGATCTGCTTTCTTGATCTTGTTAATATTAATTCCGTCATAACGGATCTTACCATCCTGAATATCGTAGAAACGATTGATCAGATTTGTAATTGTCGTCTTACCGGCTCCTGTTGAACCTACGAAAGCAATCTTCTGCCCCGGTTCTGCATATAACTTCACATCATGAAGGACGATTTTGTTATCATTGTATCCGAAATCCACTCCGTCAAATACAACATTCCCTTTTAACTCAACATAATCAACAGAACCATCTGCCTGATGTGTATGTTTCCATGCCCAGCGGCCAGTACGTTTCTCACTTTCTGTCAGTTTTCCATTCTCTTCTTTCGCATTAACTAATGTAACATAACCTTCATCCACTTCCACTTTTTCATCCAGAAGTGTAAAGATACGTTCCGCACCTGCGAGTGCCATAACAATCGCATTCAGCTGCTGGCTCACCTGGTTGATCGGCATACTGAAGCTTTTATTAAATGTAAGGAAACTTGCCAGACCGCCCAATGTAAATCCACCGACATGGTTAAGAGCAAGTGCACCTCCAACGATTGCACACATTACATAACTGATATTTCCAATCTGCGCATTCATAGGACCGAGGAAGTTTGCATAAGTATTTGCACGGTCTGCGCTTACAAACAGATCCTCATTCAACTTTTTGAATTCTGTCTTACTTTCTTCTTCATGACAGAATACCTTCACAACCTTCTGGCCGTTCATCATTTCTTCAATATATCCGTTGACCTTACCAAGATTCTTCTGCTGCTCAAGGAAATATTTTCCACTCTGTCCGGCAGCTTTCTTTGTTCCCCAGATCATGATCGCAACCATAACCATCGTCACTGCTGTCAGTGGAATATTCAAGATCAACATACTGATAAATACACTGACAATTGTAAATCCACTGTTGATAATCTGCGGAATACTCTGGCTTACCATCTGTCTAAGTGTATCAATGTCATTCGTGTAGATTGACATAATATCGCCATGCGCATGTGTATCGAAATATTTAATCGGAAGTTTCTCCATGTGACTGAACAGATCATTTCTCATGTTCATCATCATTCCCTGTGTCACATTGATCATAATTCGGTTGTAAGTATAAGTTGCCACGATTCCGACTCCATAAAAGCAAGCAACTTTTCCGATTGCATGTGCAAGCGGTGTAAAGTTCGGTGTATCACTGGACAATAAAAACGGTGTAATGTATTTATCAATCAAATCTCTTGTGAACATTGTTCCCTGAACATTTGCAATAACTCCTACAAAAATAAGGATGAATACTATAATGCAGTGAAATTTATAATCCCGGAAAATATAATCCATCAAACGTTTAAGTAATTTCCCAGGATTTTCCACTCTATTCTTTGGTTTTCCCATTGGTCCGCGCATTATGCTTCACCTCCATTTTCATCAAAATCTCCGCCTCCCTGTGTCTGAGACTCATATACCTCGCGATAAATCTCATCTGACACAAGCAGTTCATCATGTGTTCCGAATCCATGAATCTTTCCTTCATCCATCACAATAATACGGTCTGCATCCTGAACACTGGATACACGCTGTGCAATGATCAGCTTTGTCGTATCCGGAATCTCTTCACGGAATGCACGTCGGATCTTCGCATCTGTTGCAGTATCAACAGCACTTGTACTGTCATCAAGAATCAGGATCTTCGGTTTCTTTAGCAATGCTCTTGCAATACAGAGTCTCTGCTTCTGACCACCGGACACATTGTTTCCGCCCTGTTCAATATGCGTATTATATTTATCCGGGAAGCGCTCGATAAATTCATCTGCACAGGCCAGTTTACATGCCTGGATACACTCTTCATCTGTCGCTTCTTTGTCTCCCCAACGGAGATTGTCTAAAATACTTCCTGTAAATAAGACATTTTTCTGAAGCACTACAGACACCTGATTACGGAGCACCTCAAGATCATATTCTTTTACATTTTTTCCACCAACCAGAATCTCTCCGTCCGTGACGTCATACAGACGGCTGATCAGATTGACCAGACTTGTCTTCGCACTTCCGGTTCCTCCGATAATTCCAATCGTTTCTCCGGAACGAATCTCCAGATTGATGTCTTTGAGAACCTTCTCTGCACTGTCTTTCTTATAAGAAAAGTCTACATTTTTAAATGTAATGCTTCCGTCTGCGACTTCATATACCGGATGCTCTGGATTGTGAATATCTGTTTTTTCATTCAGCACTTCCGCAATACGTCGCATACTTGCCATACTCATGGAAATCATGACGAAAACCATCGAAAGCATCATCAGACTCATAAGAATATTCATACAATAGGCAAGAAGACTCATCAGTTCTCCGGTTGTAAGAGAATCCACAACAATCATCTTCGCACCGAACCAGCTGATTAAAATAATACAGGTGTAAACTGTAAACATCATGATCGGCGCATTCCAGATAACATTCTTCTCTGCTTTTACAAAAATATCATAAATGTTCTTGCTTGCACGCTTAAATTTACTAGTCTCTTCCTCTTCTCTTACATATGCCTTTACAACGCGGATTGCAGAAACATTTTCCTGAACAGACTCATTCAATGCGTCATATTTCGGAAATGCCTGTTGGAAATATGCAGTTGCATGACGGATAATAAAAAACAAAATAATTCCAAGAATCAAGACTGCCACAAGATAAATACTTGCCAGCCTTGCATTGATTGCAAATGCCATCACCATCGCACATACCATACTTGCCGGTGCTCTCATCATCATACGTAACATCATCTGATACGCATTCTGCACATTTGTTACATCTGTTGTCAGACGCGTTACCAGTCCTGCTGTACTGAAATGATCAATATTTGCAAACGAATATGTCTGAATCCGATCAAACATTGCATTTCTCAAATTCTTTGCGAAACCTGTAGAAGCCTTTGCTCCATAACGTCCTCCCGCCATTCCGGCAAGTAGGCCTAAAAATGCTGCTACAATCATGATTCCACCCACTTTATAAATGTGGTGGATATCACCCGTATTAACCCCTTTATCAATGATCGATGCCATCAAAAACGGGATCAATGTCTCAAATAAAACTTCAAGAATCATGAAAATCGGTGTCGCGATCGATGCTGTCTTATACTCTTTTACTTCTTTTAATAAAGTACGAATCATGAATTCTCTCCTCTCATTTTTCTTAGATTGAGATGAACCTTATGAGTCACTCTCAAAAATCCCTGTAATTCTTCTTCGGTAATTCCTTCTTCCAGTTCTGCGTCCATTCGCTTGAAAATCTCTCCAAGCTTTTCGTGACTTTCGCGTCCTGCCTCTGTCAGCATAACCTTTTTCAACCTTGCATCACTCTCAACCGAAGCACGACAGACAAGTCCTTTCTTCTCTAAAGCCTGAATGATATTCGTTACTCCCGAACGGCAGATTCCGAAATACTTCTCTATGTCTTTCTGATAAATCTCTGCATCCTGATGTTCATAGAGATAACGCAAAATCCATCCATGCATAAGGGTTACTTCATCCAACCCTTCCGCTTTTACTCTCGCCTCAAGTAATTTTGAAATGGAACGATCCATTTTATGTACCTGTGGACCGATATGAAAATGTTCTTCACACAAAATTGTAATCCTCCTTTCTATCTTCACACGCAGGAACTGTTTACCAGTGAATTGTTCACTTGTGAACAGTTCCTGTATAAACAAGTTTATCACATCGGTTTTTAATGTCAATAGAAAATATTGAGTTGTCTTCTATTTTTATTTTGCAAAAGAAAAGCTCACAGCTGATCATATACAACCAGCCGTGAACTTTTTATTCTAAGTTTCATAATATGAATCTATATTTACATTCTATCTCTCAGCACATGATACAACTCTGCCTCTGTATAATACTGATACGGATTTACATAAAGGAAAGTTAAGATTCCAAACGTACATGCCCCCAGCAAATTCCAGCCGATAAAGGAAAGATCCAGCACAAACGCATCCCATTTATTCCCCATCATCATTCGTTTGCTCTCCGCAAAAATCTCCTGTCTGCTCATCTCCGGATGGTCAAGCAGAAGATACGGTACCATTGCATATTCATATCCTTTGATCACACCGGGAACAATAAATAACAGTGACCACAATGTAAGATAAATTGTTTTCAGAAGCATCGTCATACGTACTGTCTTATTGCAATCTCTTACCATACGGAAAATATCTTTCACATCCTGTCTTCCGTCTCTTCCATTTTTGAAAAATTTACAACAGCCAACAGTCATTGGATTCCATAGGAAATAGGCAATAGCCAGATATACAATAAATGAAATTACAACCACAACTGCTACAGTTGCTGCAATCCCAAACATTAGGATCGGATGAAGACCTTGTATCGAAGTTTCCACCTCACTATTCTTATTTTTTAGTACATTATAAGAATACGTAAATCCATTTCCCAAAAGAAACGTATAAATCAATGCTGCAAGAACAGAATACCAATAATTCTGTTTCAACAGGAACTTTGCTCTTCCCTTTAATTCACTTCTTGTCCATAACATAAAAATCCCTCCTGATGTCATTCTGTTGATTGAACTGATTGCTACATAATCATTATAGCATATTCTATCTTCCAGAAATATCTCAAGAGGGATATCTTTCTTAATTTTTCTTAATCTGTAACTGTTCAGAGCCAAGCAAAATTTCAAAAAAAGATGTAAAATGCTTGCATTTTTAAGACTGTTTTTGAAATTTTATTTGGC
>OCHN01002724.1_pt1 | contig 10848 bp, 7 predicted proteins | sample 1538911 | NCBI WGS metagenome assembly OCHN01 (sample SAMN04571736, study PRJEB22368) | human gut metagenome | biome: human gut; material: stool | host: Homo sapiens | place: Luxembourg | collected 2013-01-11 | reverse complement strand
AGCGGGGATTTGACGATGGCAGCCGTCGGAAGCCCATATGCAGCAGAACACTTCGGACTGCAGATCTTAAAAGAAGGCATTTTTGACGCCCGAGGCAATACGACACGCTTTGTTATTATTTCCGGTCAGAAACGCTTTGTAAAGGATGCACAGAAAATCAGCGTATGCATGGAACTGCCGCATCAGAGCGGTTCTCTTTACAATGCACTGGCACATTTTATTTACAACGATCTGAACATGACAAAGATCGAATCCCGGCCGATTTCGCAGCGGAAATGGGAGTACCGTTTTTTTGTGGATTTTGAAGGGAATTTAAGTGATCCGGCGGTCAAAAATGCACTGCGCGGATTGCAGGCAGAATCCGCGAAATTCCGGATTTTCGGAAATTATTAATCCAGAAGAGAGGGCCGTACCAAGCGGCCTTTTCGCATAAATAAAATGAAAAATGACAGGAAGGAAGAGACAAAAAGATGATTAGAATAGAAGAATGTATCCTCTACCGCGATTTCGCAGAGGGAGAGGTACTGCGCGATATGACGATACTGGTGGAGACCTACAAAAAACTGGTCAATGCTCAGATTTCCCTGAAGGACCGCCGGTTCCGTGAGAATATGAGCGCATATGAGCCGCAGTTTTACGAGGCACTGAACCGCCTTGTCGAGATGGCAAACCGCTACGGCTTCTCCGGAAATCTCTGGCACGATTATCTGACATATCTTCTGGTAAACAAAGAAAATGCATTCTCTACCTCGTGCGAGATTGTCGGAAAAGTCGAGGGAAGCATCAACCAGATGGCAAAACACGACTTTGTCCGTTTCAAAGAACTGTTTGACTTTGATATCTGCGTTTTTGATGAGATTTTTGAGTCCGGCGATGCCTCTGTTATCAGCTCCTATGAGAACACGGACAGCCCGAATAAACTGTTCAACAAAGAAGTCCGGGATCGCATCTGCGAGCTGGCCGTCCGTCTGGCGAAAGCTGCATCCGCGGACGAATTTATGGCTGATATGGTTCAGTTTTACAAAGATTTCGGAGTGGGAAAACTGGGACTTCACAAGGCATTTCGTATTGCACATACGGGAGAGAACGTTGAGATTATCCCGATTACCAACATTCCGGATGTGCGCCTTTCTGATCTTGTCGGCTACGAAATTCCAAAGCAGAAGCTGATCGACAACACGAAAGCGTTTGTCGAGGGCAAGAAAGCAAACAACTGTCTGCTTTTTGGCGATGCCGGAACCGGAAAATCCTCCAGCATCAAGGGCATCCTGAATGAATATTACGATCAGGGACTCCGAATGATCGAGGTTTACAAGCATCAGTTTCAGGATTTGAATGAGCTGATTGCACAGATCAAAAACAGAAATTATAAATTCATTATTTACATGGATGACCTTTCCTTTGAAGAGTTTGAGATTGAGTACAAATACCTGAAAGCTGTCATTGAGGGAGGCCTGGAAAAACGTCCGGACAATATTCTTATTTATGCAACCTCCAATCGTCGCCATTTGATTAAAGAGGATTACAGTGACAAAGAAGGAACAAGACAGGATATGCATACTTCCGACACCGTACAGGAGAAACTATCCCTGGTATACCGTTTCGGCGTCAGCATCTATTTTGGTGCACCGGATAAGAAAGAATTCCAGAAGATTGTTTCCACACTGGCCGAACGATACGGCGTGACGCTGCGTGAGGAAGAGCTTTTGGCAGAAGCGAACAAATGGGAACTGTCCCACGGCGGTCTGTCCGGCCGTACCGCACAGCAGTTTATCGATTATCTGCTCGGAAAACAGTAAAAAGAAAAAGGTCAAAAAGTCCGCTTGGTATTGGGAGCGGGCTTTTTGGGATATCCTTTGAAAAAGAAGGAGGAAAAGCGTATATGCAGTATTCCACATTTGCTGCCATTGATATCGGCAGCTACGACGTCATTCTGGAGATTTTCGAGATCTCCAAAAAGCAGGGTATCCGAAGCGTGGATAAGATCTGCCATCGGATGGAGCTTGGAAAAGATACGTACACGCTGGGGAAAATCCGCCCGGAGATGGAAGAGGAGCTCTGCCGCGTGCTCGCAGATTTCGTGCGGATCATGGAGGGCTACCGCGTGGATGCTTACCGCGCCATGGCTTCGAGCGCAATCAGTGAGGCGGCGAACAGCCTCTATGTCCTTGGAAAAATCCGTCAACTGACCGGTCTTTCCGTCACCGTCCTTTCCAACTCGGAGCAGCGTTTCCTTGGCTACAAGGCGCTCGCGGCGATGGAGGACAATTTTAACAAGATCATTGAAAAGGGAACTGCGATTCTCGATCTTGACGGTGGCAGTTTTCAGATTTCCCTGTTCGACAAGGATGCACTTGTCACAACACAGAACATCCGTATGGGAAGTCTTCGCATCCGCGAGCGTCTTGCCGGAATTCAGAGTGAGACGGAACATTACGAAGAGATGGTCGAGGAGCTGATCTGGAACGAAGTATCAAGCTTTAAAAAGATGTATCTGAAAGACCGCAAAATTGAAAACATTATGCTGATCGGCGATGTTTTCACCGATAGTGTTTATCAGAACATTGAAGAAAAAACGACAAAAATCATTTCCCGCGAAAACTTTAATACCTGGTATGAGAAAATTATTCGCCAGTCACCGATGGAGCTCGCCGTAAAACTTGGTATTCCGCTGGAAAACGCTTCACTGATGTATCCGTCTGCTGTGATTTATAAATGTCTGATTGATATGATGGGTGCGGAGCATATCTGGATTCCGGGCGTGCATATGACACGTGGTATTGCATACGAGTATGCGGAGCAGATGAAACTGCTGAAAGGCGGTCATAATTTCGAAAATGATATTCTGATGGCGGCAAAAAATATCGGAAAACGGTACGCAGTGAACCGTCCGCATGTCCAGAACCTGGAGATGACAGCGCTTGCCATGTTTGATGCGACGAAAAAGATGCACGGTATGAAAGAGCGCGAACGGCTGCTTCTCCAGATGGCAGTGATGCTGCATGACGTTGGAAAATACATCAGTTTCAATAATGTAGCGGATTCTTCCTATAATATTATCATGTCAAATGAAATCATCGGATTGTCGCACATTGAGCGTGAGATGGTGGCATTGATTGCAAGATACAACACGGTTACGCTCCCTTCCTACGATGAGCTGGTGATGGAATCGTCCTTGAGTGCCGAGCAGTATCTGACAGTATCCGAACTGACCGCAATCGTCCGTCTGGCGAATGCGCTCGACCGGAGTCATTTGCAGAAGATTCAGGCGATCCGCGCCACATTAAAGGAGCGCGAGCTGCAGCTTTCGCTCACGGTCAACCGCGATTTTACCCTTGAGCAAGGTTTGTGCCAGGAAAAATTAGATTTCTTCAATGAGGTATTCAGCATACAGCCGGTCATCAAACTGAAACGGCAGATGTAAAAGGAGGCGAAGAAAGATGGATATTGCACCATATAAGAAACCGGAATATTTCCGCAACCGGGAGTTGAGCTGGGTCAGCTTCGACGAGCGTGTTTTAAACGAGGCGCGGGATAAGAGTATTCCGCTGTTTGAACGTCTGAAATTTATCAGCATTACATCCTCCAACCTGGATGAGTTTTATATGGTCCGTGTGGCTTCACTAAAAGACCAGGTGCATGCAAACTATACGAAAAAGGATCTGTCCGGCATGGATGCGAAGGAGCAGCTTGCCGGGATCAGCAAACGGACACACGAGCTGGTGCAGCTGCAGTACAATACGTACAATCGCTCGGCGGTTCCGTCTCTGGAGCACGTTGGCCTTACGATTATCAGCGAGCACGAGAAGCTGACGAAGGAGCAGGCGGAGTATGTGGATTCCTATTTTGAGGAGAACATTTACCCGGTTCTGACCCCGATGGCCATGGATTCGGCCCGCCCGTTCCCATTGATCCGGAACAAAACATTGAATATCGGTGCACTGGTGCAGAAGAAAGAGGATTCGCTTCTGAGCCGTGCGGAGGATAAGAAAGAGAAGAAAGGCAAGGAGAAGGAAAAAGAGAAAGAACTGGAATTTGCGACGGTTCAGGTTCCTTCGGTACTGCCGCGTTTTATTCTGCTTCCGCAGGATGAAAAGACGGGACAGCGGTATGTGATTCTTCTGGAGGAGATCATCGAGCGGAACATTGGAAAGCTGTTCTTAAGCTACGATGTGGTCTGTGCGCATCCGTACCGTGTTATGCGGAATGCAGATCTTTCGATCGATGAGGATGAGGCTTCGGACCTGTTAAAAGAGATCCAGAAGCAGCTTAAAAAACGTCAGTGGGGCGAAGTGATCCGTCTGGAAGTGGAAGATAAGATGGATAAGCGGCTCCTGAAGATGCTGGAAAAAGAGTTTGACATCGATGAAGACGACCTGTTCCGGATTCCGGGACCGCTCGATCTGACGTTTTTAATGAAAATGTATGGGCTCGACGGCTTTGATGAGTATAAAATTCCAAAATACATTCCAGCAGCAGTTCCGGCGCTGATGAATGAGGATGACATTTTTACAAACATCCGAAAAGGAGACATCTTACTGCATCATCCTTATATGACGTTTGATCCGGTCGTACAATTTGTACAGCAGGCAGCAAAGGATCCGGATGTACTGGCGATCAAACAGACACTGTATCGTGTGAGTGGCAATTCTCCGATTATTGCAGCACTGGCTCAGGCGGCGGAAAATGGCAAACAGGTTTCCGTACTGGTGGAATTAAAGGCACGGTTTGACGAAGAAAACAATATTGTCTGGGCGAAGATGCTGGAAAAGGCGGGATGCCATGTAATTTATGGTCTTCTGGGCCTGAAAACACACAGTAAGATCACACTGGTGGTTCGGCGCGAGGAGACAGGCATTCGCAGATATGTACATCTTGGCACGGGAAACTATAACGATTCTACGGCAAAGCTGTATACGGACTGTGGTCTGCTGACATGCAATGCAAAGATCGGTGAGGATGCAACAGCAGTATTTAACATGCTTTCGGGCTATTCGGAGCCGGATCGCTGGAACAAACTGATTGTTGCACCGCTCTGGATGAAGGACCGGTTCCTGCATCTGATTGCGATGGAAGAGGAGCACGCAAAGAAGGGACAGAAAGCGCATATTATTGCGAAGATGAACTCGTTATGCGACCGCGATATTATTGCGGCGCTTTACAGTGCTTCGGCAGCCGGAGTAAAGATTGACCTGATTATCCGGGGAATCTGTTGCCTGAAGGTTGGAATCCCGGGTGTCAGCGAGAATATTACCGTTCGCTCGATTGTCGGCAATTTCCTGGAACATGCGCGGATTTTCTACTTTTATAGTGGTGGAAATGAAGAGGTGTTTATGGGAAGCGCGGACTGGATGCCGCGAAATCTGGAAAAACGGGTGGAGATTGTGTTCCCGGTTGAGGATGAGCAGATTAAGAAAGAAGTAATGCATATTCTTGATATCCAGATGAAGGATAATGTGAAAGCCAGTATTTTACAGGCAGACGGAACGTATACAAAGCCGGATAAGCGTGGAAAGACGCTGGTGAATTCACAGGAGTATTTCTGCAGGGAGGCAACGGAAAGAGCGGAAAAACCGAAAGAACAGGAAAACAGCAGGGTGTTTGTGCCGGCGGAACCGGTGGAATAGGCTCTGAGGTGGGGACGGACGCCCCGTAACGCACACAAGGGTGATGCGCGGTTTCGGGAGCTAGTAATTCTAAGGCTCTGTCATTTTGCTAAAACCATGCGCCAAAAATCAAAACTCGCTGTCGCTCAGACAGTTGATTTTTGGCGCATAACGCAAAATACCAGAACCTAAGAATTACACGCTCCCTGCAAATGCGCACCACCCTTGTGTGCGTTACGGGGCTGTGCGAAGGACGGACACGAATGTGGGCGCGGGAGCGCCCACTGCGTTGAGATGAGAGAAGAATATAGATATTGTGATGAAAAAGTGCGGTGACTTTGATAGTTACGGCGCTTTTTTGTGTGTCAAAAATAATCTGTCTGGTATTGGGAAAAGGAATGGCTATTCAGAACTCGTTTTGAAAATTGGTTTTGCGGGTGATTTTCGGGGATTTTACAAAGAGTGATCTGGAAAAATGGCTGGAAAAGAAGGGGATGGAGACGGAGATGAGAGAAAATGTAAAAGATTTTTGTAAAGTAACCGGTTATTTTATTAACGGGTATTTTACAAAGCGGTGGTAGTGGGCTTTACGGAAGGAAAGGTATAATGAGTCTCGACAAGACGAGGAGGAAGAAAAACGAATGTCAAATATTGTGTTGAAGAATGTATGTAAATCTTATGATAAGGAACATTATGCGGTTCAGGATTTTTCGCTTGAAATACCGGATCGGGAGTTTGTGATTTTTGTTGGACCTTCTGGCTGCGGAAAATCGACGACGCTTCGGATGATTGCCGGTCTTGAGGAGATTACGAGCGGGGAGCTCTGGATTGATGGACAGCTTTGTAATTATGTAGAAGCAAAGGATCGCGATCTTTCGATGGTATTTCAGAACTACGCGCTTTATCCGAATATGACGGTATATGAAAACATGGCGTTTTCTCTGAAAATCCGGAAACAGCCCAAGGATGAAGTTGATAAAAAGGTACATGAGGCAGCTAAAATGCTTGGAATTGAGCATTTACTTGACCGGAGACCGGCAGCACTTTCCGGCGGTCAGAAACAAAGAGTTGCGATTGGAAGCGCAATTATGAGACGGCCGAAAGCATTTTTAATGGATGAGCCGCTTTCGAATCTGGATGCGAAGCTGCGGGCACAGATGCGGGTGGAGCTGGCAAAATTACATAAGGAACTGAAAACGACGGTGATTTATGTTACACATGATCAGACGGAGGCGATGACGCTTGGTACAAAAATTATTGTCATGAAAGACGGTGTTGTGCAGCAGGCGGATACACCGGAGCAGATTTACCGCCATCCGGCAAACAAATTTGTGGCCGGTTTTATCGGAGCTCCGAGTATGAATTTTATGGAAACGATGGTGACGGAAAGAAACGGAGCGGTTTATCTGGAAGGAGACGGAGGAGTTACCCTTCGTGCAAAAGGAGAGAACGAAATGGTGCTTCGTCGCGATTATCTCGGAAAAATGGTGATCTTAGGTCTGAGACCGGAGGATTTACAGGACGAAACAACCGCTTCCGCACATCGGATCTGTTACGAAGAGAATCAGTTGAAGGCATTTGTTGACCTGCGGGAGATGATCGGTGCAGAAGCGTATCTGCATATGAATACCGGAAAAAATCTGATTACAGCAAGAGTGCCTTCCGAGGTGCCGGTTACTGTAAAGGAAAGCATTACATTGTATGCAGATATGGAGAAAGCACAGATCTTTGATCCGTTTACAGAAGAAAATATTTTATCTCTGCCGGTTGAAAAAGAAGAACGTGCAACAGCATAAGAAGGAGCAGAAAGTGAAAAAAGTAATCGAAAAGTGTAAAAAAGCAGAAGTTTATATGTATCTGATCCCGAGTACGGTGATCTTTAGCATCTTTCTGTTTTATCCGTTTTTTAAAACCATTTATCTGAGCCTGTATAAGACAAACAAGCTTGGAGAAGCGAAATTGTATGTGGGACTGGACAACTATAAAAGCTTATTATCGAATCCATCCTTTTACAACAGTCTCTGGGTTACACTGGAATTTGTGGCGATTGTTGTAGTCGGAAGTATGGCGCTTGGCCTTCTGGGAGCAGTTCTTTGCAGCAAGGCTTTTCCGGGAATCCGGGTATTCAGTACTTCCTATGCACTCCCAATGGCAGTAGCATCGAGCTCAGGTGCCATGATTTTCAAGATTATTTTAAATCCCACGATCGGTATCGTAAACAAATTGCTGCATGTGAGCATTAACTGGGTCAGTGATCCGAAATATGCGCTGATCTGTGTGGCTGTCCTTACGGCATGGCTGAACAGTGGCATCAATTTCCTGTATTTTTCGGCGGGACTTGGAAACATTGATGATTCGATTTATGAGCGTGCTTCTGTAGATGGAGCGAATGCAGTACAGAAATTTTTTAAGCTGACACTGCCGGGGCTTTCTCCGATCATGTTCTACACACTGGTTGTTAACATTATTCAGGCATTCCAGTCATTCGGACAGGTGAAAATCCTGACACAGGGAGGACCGGGAGAATCCACGAACCTGATTGTATATTCGATATACCGTGATGCGTTTTTTAATTACCGGTTCGGAAGCGCAGCTGCACAGTCCGTTGTTTTGTTTCTGATTGTCATGGCGTTTACCCTGGTTATGTTCCGCATGGAAAAGAGAGGAGTAAAATACTGATGTCTACGATAGCAACTACGATTGCCGGACCAAAAACTTATTCTGCAGAGGAGCTGCAGGCACTGCATCTGGCAATGAATGCAAAAGCAAAAAGAAAGAAAATGCTTCAGAAAACAGCGTTGGTTACCATGAACCTGATTGTCTGTCTGTTTATGCTGTTTCCACTGCTTTATACCATTAGCGTAGCATTTATGCCGTCCGGTGAGTTATACACAATGGCAATGAATATCGTTCCCAAACATCCGACACTGGAAAATTTTGTGGAAGCATTTCATAAAATTCCGCTGGTACGCTTTGTCCTGAATTCATTTTTTGTTGCGGGCAGCATTACGCTGGGTCAGATTGTAACGTGTTCTCTTGCGGCATTTGCCTTCTCTTTCCTGAATTTCAAAGGAAAAAATGTTCTGTTTATGCTGGTCATGGCGACCATGATGGTGCCGGGTGAGGCAACCATTATTTCCAATTATCTGACAGTAGGAAGTCTAGGACTGCTCGATACCTATATTGTTCTGATCCTGCCTTCTCTTACCTCTGCAATGGGAATTTTCCTGTTCCGCCAGTTCTACATGACCTTTCCGATTTCGCTTTATGAATCGGCGAAGCTGGACGGCTGCGGTAATCTGCGGTTTATCGTAAAAATCCTGATGCCGCTGACAAAGTCAGCAATGGGAGCAATGGCGGTTTACACCTTTATCAATGCATGGAATATGTACATGTGGCCGCTGCTGGTCACCGGTTCGGACAGCAAGCGTACCGTACAGATTGGTATCAGTATGCTGAACAGCGTCGATGCACAGTCGATTACCCTGATGCTGGCGGGTGTGGTAATGATTATCATTCCATCCATTTCCATCTTTATCGTAGGCCAGAAGGCCTTAATCAAAGGAATGTTTTCAGGAGCAGTCAAGGGCTGATTCCTGTGACAGAAAAAAGAATAGAAAACTGTATGAAAAACGAGGAGAAAAAAATGAAGAAAAAAGTGATTGCATCGATTCTTGCGGCTTCTATGGCAGCTATGGCGCTTACCGGATGTGGAGGCGGAAAAACAACGAGTGAGGCACAGAGTGCAACAACGGATGAAACCACAGCCAGCGCAGAGGCAGGAAGTACGGCAGATGGCGCAGAAGCACCGGATTTAAACCAGGATACGAAGGGAACCACGATTACCTTCTGGCATTCCATGGGCGGTGTCAATGGCGAGGCAATGGATTATCTTGTCAATAAATTCAATGAAGAAAATACCGATGGCATTACCGTTGAGGCGGTTTACCAGGGAGAATATGATGATACGATTAACAAACTGAAAAGTGCACAGATCGGAAATATGGGAGCAGACCTGGTACAGATTTATGATATCGGAACCCGTTTTATGATTGATTCCGGCTGGGTCATCCCGATGCAGGAGCTGATTGATGCAGATGGCTATGACATTTCCCAGATCGAGCCGAATATCGCTGCTTATTATACAGTAAACAATGAGCTGTACTCCATGCCATTCAATTCGTCCACACCAATTCTGTATTACAACAAAGATATGTTTGAAAAAGCAGGGATCACCGAGGTTCCGACAAGCCTGGAAGGAATTCTCGCTATCGGTGATGATCTGAAAACAAAGGGTGGAGCCGGTGAACCGCTGGCACTCTCCATCTATGGATGGTATTTCGAACAGTGGCTCTGCAAACAGGGACTTTCCTATGCGGATAATGGAAACGGCCGTGATGCAGCTGCTACTGCGGTTGAATTTGATTCCAACGGCGGAGCACTCAATATCTTAAATGAGTGGAAAGCCCTGAACAATGCCGACGTTGCACCAAACGTAGGCCGTTCCGGAAGTGATACCGCAACAACAGACTTTACTTCCGGAAAAGCAGCGATCACTCTTGGATCTACCGCATCCCTGAAACAGATTTTACAGGATGTCAACGGAAGTTTCGAAGTTGGAACCGCATATTTCCCGACAATCAAGGACGGCGATGAGGGCGGTGTTTCCATCGGAGGAGCATCTCTCTGGGCATTGAATAACAACGATGATGTGAAAGCAGCCGCTACCTGGAAATTTATCAAATTCCTGATTTCTCCGGAGTCTCAGGCATACTGGAATGCCGAGACGGGTTACTTCCCGGTAACAACAGCTGCTGATGAGGAGCAGACCTTTAAAGATAATGTAGCACAGTATCCGCAGTTCCAGACCGCAATCGACCAGCTGCACGATTCCAAGCCGCAGTACGCCGGCGCACTTCTCTCTGTATTCCCGGAGGCAAGACAGATTGTGGAAACAGAAATCGAGAATATGATCAACGGAAACGAGACTCCGGAGAAAGCAGTAGAATCAATGGCTTCCCAGATCAACAGCTCCATCGAGGACTATAATCTGGTAAATGAATAAGAGATGGGCTTTACAAAAATAAGATTTCGTCCTATAGTGAAGAAAAACGAGTTCCCAAAGCGTGTTTGAACGGTTTCTATGAAGGGGAAGATCCGAGTTACGGAAATGATTTTTCAGATATGACTGGAAATGCGTCGGAGACAAAAATCCGGCGCGCTTCCGAATCTATAGCAATCC
>OCHN01002715.1_pt1 | contig 10864 bp, 14 predicted proteins | sample 1538911 | NCBI WGS metagenome assembly OCHN01 (sample SAMN04571736, study PRJEB22368) | human gut metagenome | biome: human gut; material: stool | host: Homo sapiens | place: Luxembourg | collected 2013-01-11 | reverse complement strand
AGAATCTTTTCCTGATTTATCTTGATTTTTTATTCTTTTTGTTATTTCTTTATTGCCGAGTATTATATCAAGCAAATTTAATGCCAATTGAAGTCTGTCAATAGTATATTTTGACATTTCGTCAGTATTTTTATATGTTTTTAACATTCTTTCTATTGCTGCTTTTTCTGCCAATAAAATACTTGTATAATCCCATTCTATAAAATACTTTGATCTTTTCCAGTAATACAGTCTTCTACAAAATGTTTCCTTAAAAATAATAAATGAAAGTTTTAATCTATCAAACATAATTGAACAATAAAAATAGTGATATAAATAACAAGGTTAAAAATGCCGTTAACAATAATACTTGTATTATCGCATCAGATTTTGAGATATAGTCTTTATGATAAAAAGAAGAAACACAGATAGATATTTTAATATATATTATAATAGAACATATTAAAAATATAATAAATATCATCATTCTGAAATTTTATCACATGTGTTTTTTATTTTATTAAGAAGTTCTCTTTCTTGTGAGAGAATATCTTTAATATGATTAAGTGATTCTTTTTCCATTTTTAGAACTTTTTCATAATTAAGTTTTTCTTTCCAAGCAAAAAACAAGATTATTATAGCTATCGCTATAATAATCATCCATAAAATTTCCATTATCATACTTTAAAAATTTAAATTATTTATAACTTTATTATATGTGATTTTTGATTCTTCATAAAATCTATCATTTCCATTTTCGATTCCTAAATTCCATAATAATTGTTGAAATCTTAAATCTGGATTTTCATTTATTTTCCTTCTTAATATATGAAGAAGTTTTAAATTATAATATAATCTATTATTCATTTTTAATACTATTATATAATTCTTATATTACAGGAACTGGTATTGAGTTCTTCTTCATAATGCTTTATTTTCGTTTGATACCAATCGATTAAAACGCGTTTTATATCATCAAAGTCCGTACTTTCTATAAAACAAGGAAATATACTGACATTTTTTTGTAACTCTTTTTTATCTTTTGATTTTTTAATTTTATTTACTTTTTCTTTACTTTCTTTAATTTCATTTTCCATATTCTTTATAAGAATACTTATCATATGATTATAATAATTTATAACAATCTTTCTATGGATATCAAATGAAGTTAAATTTTTAATATCTATATTTTTTGCTAATTCTTTTAATGGGCTATTTTCCCAACAAGTTGAGATTTCCCATTTGTGCTTTAAATTTATATAACTTGTCAATGTCATATAATAAAAAAAAGGCGATGATTAAATCACCGCCTTAACTATTCCCTTAATAGTATAATCATCATTAATATTCATTTCTATTTTACTGCCTATTGGAAGATTAAATTTTGATATATCTTCTGCAGCTTTTTTAATATTACTTCTTCCATAATATTTTTCAGATTCATCAAATGGTAAATACGTACAAGGATCTGTAAAATATTCTGGTTTTGTATTATAAAATATACAAGAATCGTCATTATTGTATAATCTTATATATATAACAGCTCTTCTTGATATAATTTTATCGTTCCACTCTATTTGTACAACTGGTTCGCTATTTTTAGTAAATGGCTTTCCATATGACAAATTATCATATGAATCTCCATATTGCTCTTTTAGTCTTTTTTGAATAAAATCAAAAGGACAATTATTACGTAAGAAAACATCAAAATAGCCAGGTGTATTCCATAGCATAGCTTTTTCAGGAATTTCATCATATTCGTTTATATAATTACTGACTTTTTCTTTATAATTAATATATGGAATTGTAAATTCCCCATATTCGTAGGCCCACCTTCTAACAAGTTTATACTGTTCTCCAGTTACCCAAGTTTTATCTATTCCTGCCATTATAAATTAAAATAATTATATCTTAAAATAGTATTTAGTCTGTCTACTACAGATTTTGCTTTATCAAAAGTTTCTTTATCTATTTTTTCGGCAAATAATAAACATTCATTTATTTTGTCTCCTTTTATATAATAGTCAAGAACTTCTGTTTCACTATTAAACTTTATTATAATACATCTCAATTTACCATCTTCCAAAGAAAAAAATTCTTTTACAGATGGATTCTTTAAATCAAATCTTTTAAAATATTCCATATTATTTAAAATAAATTTTATGCTCCAGATGGGACTCGAACACACGACATTCAGAACCGCAATCTGACGCTCTACCTACTGAGCTATAAACTCCATATAGTTGCGGGAGTGAGATTCGAACTCACGTTGTTCAGCTTATGAGACTGAGCTGGTACCATCTCCAGTCTATCCCGCGATTTTACAGAAGCAGAAGGATTCGAACCTCCGATCTTAGATTTTGGAAACCGATATTATACTAACTGAACTATGCTATCATCGTTGAGCTTCCAGGACGACTCGAACGCCCATCTTTTGAGTACAAATCAAACATAATAGCCTTTATACTATGGAAGCAGTTTAGGAAGGATTTATTAAAAATCCCTCCAAACCTAGTATATTTCACCTAGGCGTGTTATTAAGATTACTTTTTGGAAACTATTTGTTGGGGATAGAGGGGTCGAACCTCTTTCTACAGATCCAAATTCTGTCGTTTCCAGCCGGTACACTAATCCCCAAAAATCTATTTCTGGCTTTTACACCAGAAATAGAAATAAATTTATTTACTTCAATACAATAATTGCGACTCTACCGCTTTCTGTGTTTACAGCACCAATGCCTTTGCAGTCTTCTACTACAACTCCATTCTTTGCAAGAAACTCAGCAACAACATTTGCTCTCTTTTCAGAAAGTGTATAATTATACTCTGCAGGGCCTTCAATTGAGGCGCTACCAGTAATTGATACTTTACTTCCTTCCTTAATCTTAGAAAGCTCTGTAATAGCTTCTGCAGTTAATTCTGAAGAATTCTGTGCAAAGAATACAATATATTTACTCTGTTCATATACTGTCTTCTCTGTACGAATTTCTCTAATAATTTCAGTAGGTTTCTTTGCTAACTGCTCACGAAGACTATTAATTTCATTATTCATACTACTAATATTATATGTCTTGAAAGTATGAGTGCCATTAGAAGTCTTGAGATTGTAAGTTACTCCTACGGAAATAGCAAATTGAGCAAAAGTTTTCGAGAATTGTACTGTCTGGGAGGCGCTAGGATTTACATTTGAACGACGTGTAAGATTCCAATAAACAGAAGGCTCTACATTTAAAGCCCACTTGTCATTAAAATGATATGCAAGATCCAATCCGGTCTTTGCACCAAGATCATTCAAATCTTCTCCTACTCCAAACATGTGAATCCATCCAATACCAGTTTCAGAATTCAAAGTAAACTTTCTGTCTTGCTTATAACCAAGAAAAGCATTTGTCCAATTAATTACACCATTTGCACCAACATATGTTGCTTCAATAAAGTTTCCTTGTGTATAGCAAGGAACAGTTCCAAAATCACTGTTAAACCACGCCTTTCCTTCAATATTTGCGCCATAAATTGGATTAAACCACTTTCCTACCTTTACTCCAACAGTAGGATTTACATTCTCAAAAGGAAGTCTAAATTCCAATGGAGTTGAAGCACCCACATTAAGATTCAAATAAGTGTTATCAAAGAACTTTGGTGTCTCAATAGCTGTTTGTGCAAAAGTGTTTACAGAAACAAATGCCAACAAAATTAAAATGAATTTTCTCATTATTAAATTTAATTATAAATTATTAAAAATCAAAATTTAAATTACTGAAGACTTGATATTCGTGTAAATTATTCATATCAAATCTGTCTCCACTCTTTAACTGCAATCTTTTCAATTCTAAAAGATCTTGTAATCCGAGAAACATCTGTTTTTGGATTTTCCTTGGATAAATCTTGAAAAAATCTTCAATACGTTGTATTTGTGTTAATTTCATACCATGTTCTGCATGATAAAGAATAGTATTAAACATCAACATCCACCATATAATTCTATTAAGATTAAAGGTAGGATGAAGAAATCTAAATTCTACTGTTTTATTTTCATTATAACACAATAGATTTATAAAATTACACATATAATAACGTCCTGGGATCCTCCATTTTGCTTCATGAAATCTATCATTAGGATGAGCTTGATAAAAATCACCATAAAATTTCATTTCTGTAAAATACTTGTACATAGTATCGAAATTTTTGAATAATGGTAATTTTTTACAATAATCTTTATGATTAGGCTTGAAATAATGGGTTTCAAAAGCATAGTCACTTATATATGGCTGAATGAGAAATTGGAATTTATATATATATTTATATAAACTCCATATTTTCTTTTCATCTAACGGAAATCCGCCAAGATGCATATGAAGAGAACAATTCTCGTCATACAAAGTGTAATTATTAAGATCTTTTACTGCTCTTTTAAGAGTATTTACACCTTGTTCTCCTTCAAGAACTACAGTTGAATACTCTAACCCTGTAATAGATCCATCTCTTAATGGAATTAATCCATTTTCAAAACATTTGTTTTCTGGAACATAACCCCTACTGGTTTCAAATTCAAGACCAAATGAATAATTCAATAATTTACCAATATTTGAAGAATTATCTTCTATTTGTTCACCCTTAAATATATCAAAATTTTCTATAGCTTCATAGTGTCTAGCAAAAGAATATGGAAATCTTCCAAATCCTTTTGTATATTTAAGTTTGTTTATAAAATCCTTGTCTTGATTAAAGCAAACAATATCTTTGCCATAATAATTACTATAGATTTTATATTGTTTTGGTAAATCATAATATACAGCTGCAGTAAATGTATCGTAATTACTTTTGACAATATCAACAGCTTCAGCTTCTCCAGGACTTACATATCCAAAAAGTATATGCCCATCCTGTTCTCCAATTGCTACTTTTTGAGAAAAAGCATAGTCGATAATTTCACCTGTATATTCATGAATTACTTTCATTTTTTATTTCTTTATAAATCTCTTTAAATTTAATACCAACATCATTTACTTCATATGGAATAAGATTTGAGTCGTAAGAAACTGCAGTTTGCATAATTCCATCTTTAATATTCCTAACAATAGTACTTGTTATTTGCTGCATTTTTCCAGAATAAACTTCAGAAGTATTCCATCCAGTTGCTTTTTTCCATAAATTAGCTTTGATGTCAAAATATATTCTATTAAGACTCAGAAATGCAACAAGATTTCTATATTTTTCAATAAATTTTTCTGGTGTTGTTTTTAATGAATTTGTTAAGGTTGATAAAAAAGTAAATGCTTTTTTACTTCCCATAATATATCCATAATAAAAATAACATTCATGCGAAGAAGCATATTTCTGTTTTTCAACTCTTCCAAAATTAGAAATAAATTGTTTTCCCATAACAGGCTTCTTGTTTAGTTTGTACGTATTAGTAGTAATATCACAAGTAATATAATCGCTATAATAAGTACCTTCATAATAATCTTTATAATCATAAAAGGAACTATATGTAGTTGCTTTATATTCTTTTTTCTGAGTACATTTGGATCTGTCTACTTTCTTTACAGAACGAATACAGTCTTTATCAAATCTACAAAGAGTATTATATGGAATAATATATGCTACTTTGTCACGTACAAAAGTTTCTAGGATTTGATATATAGAAGAAAAATACAAAGTATCATTATCTATGAAAAAATACAACGGTCTTTCTTCTTCTTCTGTTTTAGAATATGAAAAATCTTTTGTCTTTCCATGAAATAACAAAGTTTCAGGTTCTCCATGTCTGTAATCAACAATTACAAATGCAGCTCCACCTTGATATTCTTCTAGTGCATCATATCCTTTATAATAGAATATTCGTGCCATTACTTGAGAATCAGTCATTCCTGTTATATCAACATCTGGAATATACTTTTTCGCAAGATCTTCATAATTAAAAATTGTTCCATTATGTAAAAGCACAAATTCTACTTTCCCATTTGGTGCAATTATTACAGGTTGTGCAGTACTATAATCAATAGCACCAACAGATGCTTTTCTGCAATGAACAAGAGCTATTTGAGATTCTTCTGTTTGATTAAGAATATCAATATCCTTAAAAGCATCTGCAAAATACCTCTTTTCTTTTACTCCATAATAATATTTACCATCAATGAAGATTCCACAAGAATCTCCACCACGAGCGTCATTGACAACTCCTAAAGCGCAAAAGGCCGTATAATTAAACGGTTTTCGGCAAGCGCTGATAATGCCTCCAATTCCACAAATAGTTGTTACCTCCTAATTCTATTTTTAAAAATTAAACTTCAAATGTTTTCAAAAAGTTTTTAACACGCTCCAAATGCGATTCTTTTATATATTCAAAATTATTTAAGAATTTTTTAGCTTCTTCAACATCACTTTCATTTATTATATATTGTATTTGGTTTTTATCAAATGCATTTGGTGATCCATCAAAATTTATTGCAAGCATTAATAAATCCCATACAAGATTCAAAATAGAATCTTTTGACATTATATATGAACTTAAAGTTCGGTATTCAAAACCGTATTTTGTGAGTCGAAAAGCTCCTGCTCTTCCATACAATTTACGTCTCTCTTTATCTGGATCAATAATAACACTTGGAATTCCTAGAAATATATCAAGTAATTTTACCATTCTCAGAGATTCGGGAACTGTCGGATGATCATATCCAACATGTATGTGAAACAAATTGTTAACTTAAAGGCTTTTTATCCTTTAATTCTACTACTTATATTCTTTCGTAGTAGTTCAGCGTACATTTTCATCCTCAGCATTACCTGTTAGGAGTTGCGCACTCTTGGGAGAATTATATTCTGTTTCCAGGTTCATCTCCTACGCGTTACACTGTATATTGATATTATTCAATATATTAGCACGGTATTTAATATAGTCGTCAATCTTTTTCTTTTTTTCTATGAAGAAAAAGAGTTACGTCTTTATATAAATATTCTTTTAATTAGATTATTTATATATGAATTTATCATTCACCGTTTTTACGCAATTCTACTGTATATACTTTCTGGCCTTCACTTGACCAGCCGATCTTAGATTTTGATTTTTTGCATTTGGCTTTTTATTCTTCTTTTCAGTATAAACATTATAATCTGGCATACAACCAAAAAGTTTCGCTTCATCAGACTGCAATTGATCATCGTCTACCATTCTAGAAGCTATACACTGAATGCCATAATTTGGATTTATTTGTTTAACAAAATCATCAATATAATTTTTCATATAATTTATATTGGTAATAAAACCACGCTTTGATGCTACTGGAGGAATATTAAATTCTCCAAGTATGTTATCAATTTCCATTCCAAATCCTTTTGGCATGTCATCAGCTACATAGGGTTTTCCCTTTTCTCCTGGAATCAACCCAACTGCAGATATTACTTTGTTATTGTTATCAACAATAAACAACTCAGGATCTGCTCCTATTGTTATACTGTTAATCATTATTCATAAATTTTTTAAGTAAACTATCGAGAAACTCAGCTGTTTTTGTACCCTTCATCATTTCTGGATGACCTTGAATAGCTAAGCATTTTGGTTTATTTGGTGTATGATATTCTACTATTTCAGGTTCTCTCGCATGTAATAAATTTTCATGTTCTCTTGCTCCTAAATATCTACCAGATCTAGATGGTGATGCGTAGAACATTATATTATAATTCTTTTTATTCAAATTATAAGGATCTTGCATTTGATGATGAGTACTAGTTATTTCTAAAGTTAATTCACCATCCGTAATACCATGAGTTCCCCATATTCCGTGTCCAGTGCAATCTTTTACCAATTTTCCACCATTCATAACACAAAGGAACTGAGACCCCCGGCAAATTCCTAAACAATATTGTTCTGGTTTCAAATTGTCAAAAATACTTTTTTCTGCTAAGTCTCGTTCTAAATTAGTATAGCAAAAATCATCCGTTTTTGAATTATATAATGATGGATGAACATCCTCTCCACCAGTAAATAATACTAAGTCTGCTTCTTCTGGAGTTTGTACGAATTCTTTGTCGGAAATCCAATTTGCATAATTAAGATCTCCTCCTACTACATATATTTTCATTGTTTTAATTTATTTAAAGTTTCAATATATTTATTTTTTCTATTATCAAAATCCTCGATAAAATTATCTATTTCATCGTATTCTTTAAATTGTCTGATTCGTATATTGGAATTTTTAAGAATATCATTCAAAAAATCGCATTTCATCAATCTGTCTTTGAAAGATTTTCTAGTAATAAATTCGGGAATATTACTAAGAGATCTTGGAATTTGATGAATCCAATCAGTGGAATAGAAAGTAGTAACAAAATTAACTATATTTAAATAATTTGATTTTTCAATAAATCTTTTCTCTTCTCGTAATTTAAAAGAATCATAAAGAACCAAATTATATGGATATTCATACAAATATCTTATCCAAGTTAAAAACATTTTATGAACAATTCCTATAGCATTTAAATCAAGATTTATTCTAAATCCAGAATAATCATCTATAAACTTTTTTGTAATTTTATATTTAAATGAACTAATAAATCTCAAATACGATATATGAAATATTATCTGTTCTTCTGTTAAAATACAAAAGTTATTTTCATGATTATTTTGAATAAAACTAGGATCTGTAGATATATAAATACTATAAATAATATGCTGTTTTTTGTTATTTCTTACATTATTAAAAATATATGAAAAGCATGCTTCTCCTGTAAGACTTTTATTTTCGAAAACTAAATCTCCAGAAGCCTGATAAATAGTACTATAGCTTAAATATTTAAACATTATATCTTTAAACTGTTAAATTAAAAAGAATAGATGGGAGTTATCCCACCTATTCCTTTATTATTACGGTTTAGTCCTGCTCTGCTACGTCAGTATCCTCAACGTCCTTTGCTGGTTCTGCTACGTCAGTATCCTCAACTTCTTCTACTACATCAATCTTCGCTTCCTTCTTTGCAGGAGCAGCGTTGAAGAGGTTGCCAAATGGAGTAGAACCACCCATCATAGACATCATAAGAAGAGTCTTGGAGTCGAAGCCACCATCACCCATAGCAAGAGCCATGAGCATAGGATTGGTTGCAAGAGAACCATTCTGCTGGTTCATCATCATCAAAGGAAGAAGATTGTCAGAACCGCTATCCTTTGCAAGCATCATAAACATCATAGGATTAATCTGGTTGTTTACAGAACCGGTAAGAGTCATAACGACACGTACAAGATTCTGGTTAAGAAGAATATCCTTAATGGTATGAACAGTCTTTCCAGAACCAGTATATGAAATGGTTGTCAGCTTAACACCACTGCGGCGTACAACCTTAACATAACTGTTCTTAACCTGAACAATATCACCAGCTACTACCTGGTCAACAGGCTTGCTGATTACATATGCAGGCATATCTGCAAGAACGAGCTCAGAAGGATATGATACCAGTTCGTTGTTGCTATTGATTGTAACATAACCATCCTTGGTTGCTACACAGATATCGCCATTAACAGAAATAGCGATATTATCTGCCTTTGTAGGCATAAACATTGACTTAATCTTGTCAGCCATAGAAACGGTAGATACTGGAGATGCCTTCTCTTCAGCAACATAACTCTTATCCCAAGAGCTACGAGGCTTTACATTTACGACGCTAAGAATCTTAGATTCCTTAACATCATGATGATAGCAGAAATCGGTCAACATAGGATCGTCAAAATCCTTATATGTATTTACGACATAGAGCTTGTTGCCCTTCTTAGTAGTGATGATATCACCAGGCTGTACGTTTGCCAACTTAGGCAAGTGATCGATAGAGGAAACTCGATAGAGATCCGAATCATTGAGCCAGCTGCAAAGCTGTGCAAAACTGTAAAATACTTCGTTTACCTTAACTCCATAAACAATAACTTTGTTTGTCATTTTGTTTAAAATTTTAAAAGATTAATAATTAGTTAACTAATATCCCATATAATATGAGAGCTTGTAGTGTGTCAGGATTCGAACCTGAATAATCCCTTACGATCACACTTTAAATACATTAAAAAACATGAAATTCCCAAAACGTTTAATAATATATTTTACCACCAACATTATGGCTGTTAGGTTCACCCCTGTGTTTTCTGTTAAAACGCAAGCAAAATCACCGATTCTTTAGTTAGTCGGAACTGGGTATTTACTTAATCTGGTTAAAAAAGATGACTTGAAAACTCACCAGAACGTTTTACTTTATTTCCGTAAAATACGAGCAGATAATCCAGCGTCCTTATTAATTTTGGCCGCAGATCTCATAGCATCTCCTATATTATCATATTCAGTTGCTGCTGTATGATTCGGGCTTAGTATCATTTCTCCATTATTATTATGAAGAAATAATTTAAAATTAATATGAACGATATACATAATTTAGAATGATTTAATATATTCCTTCTGGTGTTCTGTGTATTTATTCATATTATCCCGAATATCCATAGTAGCATCTACAAAATCAAGGAGCTTTGGAATATAGCAATGATCCAACCATCCTCTGAATTGTGCAAATGCATACATTTCTGCTCTACATCTTGCAAGCCTCTTACCCTTTTCATAATCATACTTATCATCTTCTGCACAAATAGCACGTCCTGTCGTTTCTAGATGATAATTAAATTTCTTAGAATAGAATTTTGCATGACAGGTTACAACATTGTTGTGCTTTGTAAAAAACTGGTTTGTGCAACTTAATTTTAATCTTTCCATAATTATTTATTTAAATTAATAATCAAAATATTTTTAATTCGATATGCAACCTATGTGCTGAGTCAACTACATCCGTTATTGGATAAAATTCGTATTCCAACAATTCTTCTGGTATTTCATGTGCCATTCCACTATATACACATTTTG
>OCHN01002713.1_pt1 | contig 10869 bp, 11 predicted proteins | sample 1538911 | NCBI WGS metagenome assembly OCHN01 (sample SAMN04571736, study PRJEB22368) | human gut metagenome | biome: human gut; material: stool | host: Homo sapiens | place: Luxembourg | collected 2013-01-11 | reverse complement strand
GAGTAGGTGTCCGTGCCGGAGGAGGTGACCACGCGGGTGGTAAAGGTGGAGTTGTTGCCGCCGCCGTGCTCGGCGTGCAGCAGCAGTGCCACATCCAGCACACGGGCTTCCAGCGGGGTGTACTGCATGTCCGGCCGCAGCATCCGCAGGAAATTCTCGGCGGTGGACAGCTGCGGGTCGGGCCGGTGGATGTACATGCTGCCGTCCTTCTCGTAGTGGTCGTAGGCGTGGTAGGCATACACGGCCAGCATGGGGAAGATGCTGGCCAGCTGGATGCTCTGGCGCAGCACGTTGGAGATGGACAGATCCGATACCTTGGGGTCGTAGGAGGCCAGGGTCAGCACGCTGCGGGCCATGGAATTCATGATGTCGTGGCTGGGGGCCTTCATGATCACGTCACGGGTAAAATTGGTGGGCATGGTACGGCACTCGCCCAGCACCCGGCAGAATTCTTCCAGCTTTTCCGGGGTGGGCAGCTCACCGAACAGCAGCAGATAGCCCGCCTCTTCAAAGGCAAAGCGGCCGCCCCGGCTGCCATTGATCAGGTCCTTGACGTCGTAGCCGCGGTAGAGCAGCTGGCCGTCGGCGGGGCGCTTGACGCCGTCCACATACTCAAAGGCGCGGATGTCCGAAATGTTGGTCAGGCCCGCCAGCACGCCCTTTCCGTTCTCATCGCGCAGACCGGCCTTGACGCCATATTCCTGATACAGATCCTTGCTGATCTTATCATGCTGTGCACACAGCGGCTGCTGCTGGTCAAAATATCCCATCACGTTCTGCAGGTAGTCCATGGTGTGTTGCTCCTTTCCCCGGAGGCTGGCAGACGCAGCCGGTGCACCGGCCCGCGTTTCCAGCGGCATTTCATGTAAATTGAATACCCTTTCAGATTACAAAATGGATATTTCCATGTCAAGCAACCATTTGTAAACAAAAAACAAAATCTTGTCCGGTAAAAAGTCCCTGGTGCAGTTCTCTGTTTCCTGCACCGGGGATCTTGCTCATTTTTTCGCGGGATTTGTCACTCTTGCAAACTCGGCGGCCAGTGCCGCATTCACCGAGCGCACCGCGTTGGCGTCCGGCTTGACGGCGGCACGGTCGTAGGTGAACAGCCCATTCACCTCGTCCTCCACATCGGTGAGCTGGGTGTACACCAGCGCCGAAAGGCCTTTTTCCAGCTGGGGCAGCACAGTTTTCAGCTGCAGCTTCTTGTAGCGGGCAGTCAGCTCCTGCCGGTCTTTGGCCGTGCCGTAGCCGTAGGTCTTGTGGGGCGGCTCGTGGCCGGGCATGGGCCAGGCAATGCCGCCGTATTCGCTGAGGGCCACCGTGCGCTTCTGCGGGCGGATGCGCAGCGGATAGAAATAATTGTGCAGGGAGTGCACATCGCCCCCGCCCTGGTCGAACCAGCCGCTGGCCTCGTCCACCAGACGGGTGCCGTCCAGCGCCCGGAGGGCCTGCACAGCTTTTCCGGCATCGAACTGCCCCCACCCTTCGTTGAAGGGCACCCAGCAGGCAATGCAGGGGTGGCACCGCAGCGCCTGTACCGTGTCGGCCAGTTCGTGGGCATATTCCTCCCGGCTGGCCGGTTTTGCCCGGCTCAGCAGGCGGCGGCAGGCTTTGCCGTCCGGGAAGCGGCGCAGCAGCGGCTGCAGCACATTGGTCAGGTAGGTGACGAACCACAAATTATAGGCGCTGCCGCCGTTGACGATGTCCTGCCAGACGATCAGGCCCAGACGGTCGCAGTGGTAATACCAGCGCTGCGGCTCGATCTTGGCGTGCTTGCGCAGCAGGTTGAAGCCCAGCGCTTTCACCTCGCTGAGCTCCCGCTCCACGGCTGCGTCCGAGGGCGGCGTATACAGGCCCTCCGGCCAGTAGCCCTGATCCAGCAGGCCGTTGAGCAGGATGGGCTTGTCGTTCAGGCAGAAGCGCAGCACCCCGTGGGCGTCCGGTGCACAGCTCCACTTGCGCAGGGCAAAGTAACTGTGCACCGTGTCGAGCCCGGCTTCCTCCCCCTGGTTGGTGCCCACCGTCATAGAGGAAGGGCGTGTCCGGGCTCCATGGGAAGAAATGCTCTTCCGGGATGTTCAGGGTCACTTCGCCGTCCTGGTCGGCCTCGTCGCTGCCCCAGTCCTCGGCGATGGTCACGCCCCCGGCCCGCACCATGGCCCACAGGTTGACCGCACCGCCGGGCTTTGCCGTGTGCACCCGCACCGTCACCGTGCGGGCGTCGTAGTCCGGGGTGACGGTCAGGGTCTGGATGTAGTTGTCCGGCACCCGCTCCAGCCAGACGGTCTGCCAGATGCCGCTCTGGGCCGGGTAGAACATCCCGCCGGGTTTCAACGTCTGTTTGCCCCGGGCCTGGGTGCCGTGGCCGGTGGGGTCCTGCACGGCCACCCACAGGCTGTTGCGGCCGGTGCCGTTGAGCAGGTCGGTAATGTCCAGTGTGAAGGGCCAGTAGCCGCCCCGGTGGCCGCCTGCCAGATGCCCATTGACCTGCACGGCGCAGGCATAATCCACGGCCCCGAAGTGCAGCAGCACCCGGCCGCCCTCTCCCGCCGGCGGGGCGAACAGGCGGTGGTAGTGCAGCCACTGCCCCGGCTGCAGGGTGCGCCCCACCCCGGAGGCCGGGGCCTCCGGCGAATAGGGCACCAGAATGCTGCCCTGCCAGGCCGCAGGGTATTCGGCCGTTTGGGTGATGGCATACTGCCACGGCCCGTTCAGGATCTCACAGCTGTCCCGGCGCATGGCCGGGCGGGGATATTCTGCAAGAGGATGCATCCGCTCACCGCCTTTTGTTTGTTGGCTCCATTCTAGCACAGGGCGGGTGGTTTGTATAGCCGGGATGATTTAAAATCGAGGCTGCCGCGCCGCATACGCAAAAAGCTGCCATGCCAAGCGGCACAGCAGCCTTTTGTTGTTTTTCTGAGAAAACCGGGTCAGGGCGCTTATTCGTCGTCCTCTTCTTCGTCGTCCTCATCGTCATCGTCCGACTTCGGCTTGTAGAAGATGCCGCTCAGGAAGATGCTGATGAAGTACAGCAGCACCATGGGGCCTGCCACCATGCACTGGGACACGATGTCCGGCGGGGTGACAACAGCCGCGATGAAGAAGATGATCACGATGGCCACACCGCGAGCCTGCTTCAGCAGCTGGGGGTTGATGATGCCCATCTTGGACAGGATGATGGTGATCAGCGGCATTTCAAACACACAGCCGAAGATGATGAACATCGTAAGGCAGAGGTTGACGTAGCTCTCAATGCTGGTGGTGGTCTGGATGTACTCAGCACCCTCGATGCCCGTGCTGAGGAACCGCAGCATAAAGGGCATCATGAGCTTGTAGGCAAACAGCACGCCCACGCAGAACAATGCCAGACCCAGCAGCATGACCATCTTGAAGAAAAAGCTCTCGCTCTTTTTCAGGCCCGGCTTTGCAAAGGCGTAGATGTGGTAGAATGCCACCGGCACCGTGACGATCACACCGGCTAGAATGGACACGCGGAAGTACTGCATCAGCTTTTCCTGCGGTGCAATGGACACGAACTGATAGTAATCGCGGCCCATGGCAGTGAGCAGGTCGATCAGGCGGTCTGCATAAGCCAGCGAGACCACAACACCCACCACAAACACCACTGCGCAGATGATGAGCCGGTTCCGCAGTTCCTTCAGATGGCCGGTCAGCGTCATGCTGCCGTCATCTTCCATGACCTCGGCTTTCTTTTTGCGCTTCATGTTCGTAGCCACAATTACTCCTCGTCTTCGTCCTTCTTAGCGGCCTTCTTCTCAGCCTTCTCCTCGGAATCGTCGGAATCCTCCGGCTCCTCCATGCCCTTCTTGAAGCCGTTGATGGTCTTGCCTAACATCTTGCCCAGCTTCGGCAGGTTCTTGGGTCCAAAGATCAGCAGTGCAACAGCCAGGATGATCAGCAGTTCGTTGGTACCAATACGCATAATAAAAATCTCCTTTTTACTTTGCCGCGCCGCGTGGCGGGCTTATTGCTTGATGTATGACAACCGCGGGCGCGGTGTATCCAAACTTAAACGGTGGTTTCCTCTGCCGGGGCTGCCTCGGCAGCTTCCGGGGCCGCTTCCGCAGCCGGAGCTTCGGGTGCGGGGGCGGTTTCTTCCTGCACAGGGGCAGTCTCGGGCTTCTCTTCGGCCGGGGCCTTAGCCTTTTCGGCGGCAGGCTCGGCGGCGGGGGCTGCATTCTCTTCCGGCAGCTCCTCCACCGGCTCTTCGGCGGTCAGGTCGGTGACCTCTTCCTCCGCAGCCTTCTTGGCGGCCTCTTCCTTGCTGGTCTTGCCGATGCCGGCAAAGCCCTTGGTCACGTCCTTCACGCTGTTGTCGATGTCCTTCTTGATATCGGTCAGCGGAGCAACGGCCTCCTTGAGGGGAGCCTGGATCTCGTTCAGCGGCTCCACCACGTTCTTCTGGATCTCCTCGGATGCAGCGCCGGTGTACTTCTTCAGCTCACGCAACATCTTGCCGATCTTCTTTGCGTAGACGGGCAGCTGATCCGGGCCGATGAACACGAACGCCACGATGACGACCACGACGAGTTCCCAAAAACCAATTTTCATAATGATCCAATTCCTTTCCTGTGCCGGTGTGGGTGTGCAGCCCTGCTTGGTGCAAAAATGTGCCGCAGCCTTTTTGCCCGCTGCCTTTTTTGCCCAGACCTGCGTGGGTTCGGCGCCGTTTGCGCCTTTGCTGCCACACTTATACCGAAATTTGGTGGACTGAACATGAATTTATTTTGAACATTTTATGAACAAGCGGGCAGACGCAGCGTTTTTATCAACAAGCAGTATTTTGTGGTTTATATATATCATTTTGGAAATCGCATTTTCTCTTGCTTTTTCGCAGCCTGCGTATTATAGTGGTCTGCAGAACGGCCCCGGCGGGCGAAATTTGCAGCAGCAGAAACGGAACGTGACTCGGATGATCAGTCTGATCCTTGCAGAAAAGATCTTCTCGCTTTTTCTGATTATGTTTATGGGCTATGCGGTGGTGCACTGGGGCCTGCTGCACGCCGAGGACAGCAAGACCCTCTCGCTGATCTCGCTGTACCTGATCTCGCCCTGTGTGATCATCTCGGCCTTTCAGGTGCAGTACACCCCGGATGTGCTGCACGGGCTGCTGCTGGCGCTGGCGGCGGCGGTGCTGCTGCACGTCGGCATCATCGTGGTGGTGAACCTGCTGGGTCACGCACTGCATCTGGACGCCGTGGAAAAGGTCTCCATGATCTACTCCAACGCCGGCAACCTGATCATTCCCATCGTGACGGCGGTGCTGGGCAAGGAATGGGTGATCTACTCCAGTGCCTTTCTGTCGGTACAGCTGTTTTTGCTGTGGAGCCACGCCAAGAGCATGCTCTGCGGCGAAAAGAGCTTTGAGTTGAAAAAGGTGCTCACCAACATCAACATGATCGCCATTCTGGCGGGTGCCGCCCTGTTTCTGCTGCACATCCAGCTGCCGGCCGTCATCGAGGATTCGCTGGACATGGTGGGCAGTGCCATCGGCCCCATCTCCATGATCATCCTGGGCATGCTGATGGCGGGCATGAACTTCAAAAAGATCCTGGGCTACCGTCGGCTGTGGCTGGTCACGGCCCTGCGGCTGGTGGGCATCCCGCTGGCAGCTGTGGCCCTGCTCAAGCTCAGCGGCCTGGCCCATTTGGTGCCGGACGGCCAGACCATCCTGCTGGTGAGCCTGCTGGCCACCTGCACCCCCTCGGCTTCCACCATCACCCAGATGGCGCAGATCTACGGCAAGGATGCCGACTACGCCAGCGCCATCAACGTGGTGACCACCCTGCTGTGTATCTTCACCATGCCGCTGATGGTGGCCCTGTACCAGCTATAAGTCCCCGCCCTGTTATACAGAACGTCCCCGTGCTCCGAAGAGTACGGGGACGTTCTTTGTTTCTGCCGTCCGGCGGTTTATACGGTCAGGGTCCGGTTCTGTGCCGGGTCCCAGTACACCAGCTCCACCCGGCTGCCCTTCTCCAGAGGCGTGTGGGGCTTTTCGGAGCTCCAGCAGCGCTCCAGCAGACCGGCTGCGTCGGCATCCGGGCCGGGCTTTTCCGTGCAGAGGGCCGTGCCCTGCCAGCCGTCCTCGGTGTACAGGCTCAGTGCCCCGGCTCTGCCTGCCAGAACAGCCTGCACGTCCTGGGTCATCTGTGCATAACCCTCCTCGGTGGCCGGGTACTCCCCATGCCACTTTTCAAAAAAGACGGAAAACTCGCCGCACAGTTCAATGAGCAGATCCTCCTCGCTGTGCGGGTTCTTCACCACAAAAGCGACATCCTCGTTTTCCATATAGTCAAAATCATCTTCCGCGCTGGTGTGCACGGTCACCTGCTGGCCGCTCAGCAGCATCAGCAGCTCCCCCTGCTTTTCGGTGGGGTCAAAATCGCCCTGCGGGCTGTTCCAATCGGTGATCATCGGTGTTCCTCCATTTATAAAGTGTGCGGGCGTTTTTTCCCGCCGAATGATCCGTTCAATCCTTTTCCCCACTGCCGCCTGCGGGCATTGCCGCTGCGGCGCGGGCTTTCAGCTCGTTTTTGGCACAGTAGAGCGCACGGTCGGCGCGGTCTTTCACCGTAACCACGTCCTCCCCGGAAAAAACAGCAGAGCCAAGGGAGAGCGTCGGCAAAAGGGTGATTTCTTTGCGCCGCTCTGCCAGCAGAGATTGCAGCGCCGCTGCGCAGCGGGCTTCATCTGCCGCATCCCTCAGCAGCACGCAGAACTCATCGCCGCCGATACGGTAACAGTACCCGCAGCGGGCATAGGCTTTTTTGATGCAGTCTGCGATCTCGGCAAGGCAGACATCCCCCTGCAAATGGCCGTAGCGGTCGTTGATCTGTTTGAAGCTGTCCACATCGAACACCACCAGCACCCCGCCGCTGCGGCGCATCTCGGCGGTGCGGTTCAGGTAGCTGTTCTGGTTCAAAAGTCCGGTCAGGGCGTCCAGCTGGTTCCACATCTCGCTGCAATAGATATAATACAACACCGACAGCAGGGTGACGCACAGCCATGTGACGTGCAGCGATGGCAGCGCGATCTGGATCACGGTCTCCGCACCCAGAAACAGGGTCAGCGGGTAGATCAGCGTGCGGCTGCGGTTCTGAAAAGCCGCTGCCGTGCGCACCGTAGCCACCATAAGGTACAACATGGCGGCATAGTACATCGCCACATAAATATAGAAGTATTCTCCCCGGGCGTAGAGGTTTTCCCTGCTCACCGAGAATACCAGCCCATAGGGCAGTGTTGCCGCCAGAAAAAGCAGATACGCACCCTCGCAGCAGACCGCCGCCTTGAACCCGCGCCGGATAATGGATTTTTTGTCCAGCACATATACCAGACACAGTGCCACCGCCGGTGTCAGCCCAAAGCCCAGATAGTTGGACAAAATGTTCAGCCAGCGGCAGCCCGTCGGTGCGCCGTCCACCACGATGGTGATGACTTCCAGCACCGAGATGCACGCAATGAGCGCAAAAGCCAGAAGGAACCCGCGCTTCTGCTTTTTGTTCAAAGATTCGCTCAGCTTTGTAAGAAGGCTCATAAAGCCAAGCACAAAAAGATCAATGGTCGTTAAAATAAAAAAATAGCTATCCATTGCAATCTATACCGTTCAGTGAACTGACGCCCCGGACGGGGCAGATATAATATTATTGTATCACTCCGCAGCACTTTTCTCAACCGGGAACTGCGTATTTTCGTTTTTTCTGGCAGTTTGCGTTTTTAATGCAAAAAGCAACATCCGCGCATATCTTTTTCCTGCCGAGGCAGTACTTCATACTTTTTTACCCCTGCGGAACGGTTGATTGTGACCTTTAAATTTTTCATTGTCGGATTCCTTTCGCTTTGTTTGTTTTTATCTGGTTGTCTCTTCATAAAGGAATCTGTATTTTTCGCGTCTTATGCTTTGTGCCGTCTGCTCAGCGCACATACCACCTCGACAGTTGTTTCAGTTTCCAAGGGAAGTTCTTTCACTTCCTCACCATCAACAGGCACAGGAAAATTGAATACGATCTTCTTTATCCAGCTTCCGTCTTTCCTTTTCTCCGGGAACATCTCAATTCGCTCGATAAAGGCTTTCATAAACTCTTTCTGTTCCGCTTCTGTTGCGGAATGGTAGACTTCATCAAATGCCAGTAAGAGCCGATAAATGTTATCGCCGGAGATTTTCTCCTGCTGGATGCTGCGGATCTGACTTTGCAATTCGCCAATCTGAACTTCGATTTCCTCTATGGTGTCATACTGCTCATCATAGCGGCGCTGCAAGTCCAAAATCTTTCTGTCATAGTGGGCATCATTGATGTCCAAGGTATCCATCTGACGCTCCAAGCGGCTTTTCGTTCCAAAGGCTTGCTTTAGCCGCCCTTGTAGGACAGCAATCTGCCGTTCCATATCTTCTGTATCAACTGCTGTTCCGATTTTCGCCTGAATCGCTTCTACAAACCGTGGATTGTTGACCATAGCGGAGATAACCTTCGCCACAAATTTGTTGATTTCCGTCTGCTCGATATTCAGACGGAAACTGCACTCATGCCCGGTAGGTGTTACCGTATTTTTGCAGTAGTAATAATACCGTGTTTTCTTGTCCTTGCTGTGCGCCTTGGCGATATTGCCGTACATACTCTTTCCGCAGCATGGGCATTTCAAGATACCGGACAGGATGTGTGCGTGGTCTGGATTGTTAACCTTTTCCCGCTTAAAAGAATTGATCTTGCGCTTTTCCTGTGCCAGATACCAATCCTCTTCGGAAATGATAGCTTCGTGTTGTCCTTCATAAACCGGGAACTCCGACTGCTCAACCACGTGCATCTCGTTTCTTGTACCCTGTTTCTTTTCTGTTCTTCGTCTGCCGTAAGCAATCTTTCCCATATAAACAGGATTGTACAATACATTTTTCACAAAATCTCTTGAAAATCCCGGAATGGTATTATTCTGTCTTAGTTTCTTAGTATAACCATTGCGGTTCAGATATTTTGCAACTCCTGCAACACCCTCATTAGTGTGAATGTAGCGGTCATAAATGACACGAATTACTTCCACTTCATCCTCTGCAATGACAAGGTTTCCATTTTCCAGTTTGTATCCATATGGAGCGAAACCGCCGTTCCATTTGCCCTCACGAGCCTTTTGCTCACGTCCTGCCATTGTCTGTGTGCGGATATTTTCTCGCTCAATCTCTGCCACCGCAGACAGCACAGAGATCATCAGCTTTCCTGCATCCTTGGAGCTGTCAATGCCATCCTCCACGCAGATCAGATTGACACCGAAATCCTGCATGAGTTGCAAAGAATTCAGAACGTCCGCTGCATTTCTGCCAAATCGGGACAGCTTAAAGACCAACACATAAGAAACATCATCTTTGCCGTCCTGGATGTCATTCAGCATCCGTTGAAACTCCTGCCGCCCTTGAATGTTCTTTCCGGAAAAGCCCTCGTCAGAATACTCCCCGGCAACGATCATATCCTCGTATGCCGCATACTTCCGCAGCTTGTCACGCTGGGCATCCAAGCTGTATCCGTCAACCTGCATCGAGGTGGACACTCTTGTATAAAGATAGCATTTAAGTTGTTTCTTTTTCAGAATCTCCACCTCCCTCATTCCTTCCTTTTACCATAAGTCCCTCGTTGCGGATATAATACTCCAAAAGCCACAGCACATAATCCGGTGCATGGCGGTTGTCCAATTCCCATTCAGTCATAGTCCGGTAAGGAATATGGACGAGCTTGCAAAAATCTTTCCGATTCAGTCCTGTGCTTTCACGCAACTTTATAATTCTGTTTTTACAATCCATCCGTCTTTTCTCCACAAAAGCAAAAAAATACACGTTGCGTAATCATTATAGCATAGCCATAGCGAATACGCAACGTGTAAATTGCAAATTTTATGCAGCCTTATCCGTCAGAAGCTGCGCTTGATTACTTTCCTCGGAATGCTCCACTCCCTGCGGTGCGTCCTGTTCCAATTTATCCAAAACCTGATGTCCATATTTCTGGAGCATCTGGCTCATAACATCCACACAGCGGTCAAATGCCGCATTATATTTCGCTTCCTCATAATATTTCTTCAATAGGCGATTCCTCCATCAAAGTTCCATATCCTGTCCACGCTTCCGGGCAGGGTGTTCGTGTTCCTGTGTTTGCTTTCCTCTGATGAGGATAGAATTGATAAAAGCCCGAACCTTTTCGGATGCGATTTCCAGTGCATCCAGAAAGGGTTGGGCTTTCTGTTTGAGTTCCATATATTTTTCGTTTACCGCTTCATACCGCTGCTTCCAGATGGAAACCGTCTTTTCTGCGGAAGCCAGTTTTTCTTTCAGACGCTTGTTGTCAGCATTGGCGATAATGCCATTGACCGCATAGCGTTTGAGTGTGTCGCATTCATCCGGTGTCAGCGTGATATTGTTTCCGAATGTGGCTTTTTTGCCCATTACTTCAATGTCCTGCACTGTCAGCGCAATGGTCTTTGCCGCCTTGGTTTCCTTTTGCAAAGATTCCAGTTTCTTTTTCTGTTTTGCTGTGGCAGCTTTGGCATCCTCCAAATTCTGTTCTGCCTGTGCCACCTGCCCGGTCACAGCTTCCAGCCGCTGCTGTTCTGCCTGCACCTTGAACTGGGTCACAGTCAGATGTTCCTCGGTGCTTCCACGTTCTCCACGCTCCACATCGGTATAACCGGCGTTTCGCATGAAATTGAAAAAGTCATCCTGCAACACACTGTAGGATGACTTCAAAATCTTTTTCCCTTTTGCGTTGAGCATGGGATTTCCGTCCTCGCCAAGCACCGGCTTGGACTCCCATTTCTTACTGCGGCTGACCTGTGTGATGACCTCCTTAACGGTTCCCCGGAGGGCTTCAT
>OCHN01002712.1_pt1 | contig 10879 bp, 13 predicted proteins | sample 1538911 | NCBI WGS metagenome assembly OCHN01 (sample SAMN04571736, study PRJEB22368) | human gut metagenome | biome: human gut; material: stool | host: Homo sapiens | place: Luxembourg | collected 2013-01-11 | reverse complement strand
ACAACCGCCGCTCCAACAGCTTACCTATGAGGCCCCTCCACTGGCTCTCTCCAGCAGAGTTCTCTGTCCAATATGTTTGACAAACCTACAGGATTCACCATAAATTATTGAACGCATCCTGTACTATACATTTGCATAGCACAGGATGCGCTCATAGGTTATAAGATTCTTGACCTGTCGTTCCACGCAGCGAGATAGGCGAAGCTGGGCCAGAAACCGTCCCGGCGGAGAAGTGCTTGGGAAAGGCGCGCTTTTTCGGCGCAGTCAGGATGCAAAAGCAGACCGTACAATGTAATACCATATTCCAGGTCATCTTCTTCACTTTCCAGCATTTGCAGCATGGCCGAAAGTGGCGTTATACCGCTCCAGACCTGCATGGACTTTTCGTAAGCAGTATGATGCCCCACCGCCATATCTGGGCGATAGTACTTCAGAAGCGTCGGCGCCTTCTCTGCACGGACTGCACTCAGCGTGTGCCAGTAAAGAACTGCAATGCCCATTTCTTCATCGCAGAGGGGCATACAATTCTCAAAAGTTCCCATTGCCTGTTCGTACCGCCCGGCATAATACTGGGCAAGGCCGATCCGATAGAGACTGTCCAGCTTTTCCGCACCCAAGGACAGGCATTTTTCAAAATCAGCGATGGCGGGATTGCTTTGCAGTGTCGTCAGATACCGTCCCGCCCGCAGTCGGAGCAAGGGCAGATTTTCTGGCTCCAATTTTAGGCCCTCCGTATAGGCATCAATGGCCTCCCGGTAACGAAGCTGCCGGGAAAAAGCCTTCCCCAAAGCCAGAAATTTTTCTATGGAGTCCGGCAGAGCCTTTGCCTGTGTGACCGCCTGGGAATCTGGAATATCGGCGGGAAGATTGAGAATCTGACTTTCTATTCCGGCGTGCAGAGCATCAAACGGGTATTCCATCACAGCCCCCTTGTATACGGACGATAGCAGGCGGAGCAGACGATTTCACCGTTTTGAAGGTGGGCAAAGCTCTCGGCAAATCGTTCTCCGCACAGGGAGCAGGTAACGGTCTTGAAGATCCGGGCCGCCTCCGGTACCGGTGCCGGGGCATCCTTCACGTCAAACATCTCGTGGAAATCCCCATCCATAAGCCACGCCAGCCGCTCCTCCTTGGCCTTGTCCGGTGTTGGGCGCAGGACAAGGCGGAAGGACTTTCCGTCTGAGCGGCGATAAAAGGAGAAAGCATTCTTTCCCTGTAGATTGAAAAGTAGATTGCCCTTTCCGACGGTACAGGACAGCAGTGCCTGAATGGCATCCACGCCGCAGGCGTCGGTCTCGGCAATACACACGATCTCCTCGTCCTGGGACGCCCGGTCGCTCCCGAACAGCTCCCACGCATACAGGACGGCGCGGAAACCGACCGCAAGACCGCCGCAGCCGTGGCCATGGAATGCCACGCATTTTTGCCACAGAGATTCCAGTTCCTTTTGCATCGTATGACCTCCTATTTTTCCTGAATGGCAGCCTGTCGGTGTTCAAAATACAGGCTGATGAGATAGAATGACAGCGACAGCAGCATAATACACACGCCCGGTGAGAGGAGATACCCATAGGCCTGCCGAAGAAAGGCGCCGCGCTTATAGGCAAAGTTGATCATGGTGCCCCAGGTGGGATGATACAGATCCCCAAAGCCCAAAAAGCTCAGGGTAGACTCCATCATAATACAACTGTTGACCCCCAAAAGGAACCGGGAGAGCAATACATCATACAGGTTTGGAAGAATATGGCGGAGAATGATGTGTCTCCGGCTGTATCCTTGGATCACGCAGTTTTCAATAAAAGGCTGTGCGTTCAGGTGAATGACCTTGGCACGGACATTCCGGGCCGTCCCTACCCAGCTGAATGCAGCAATCAGCAGAATCAGGTTCCGGCTGGAGCTTCCTAGAAAGGTCGCCAGCACGATCATGGTCACCAGCTTCGGAAGCAGCACGAAAACATTGATAATGCCATTGGACAGGCCGCCCAAAAGGCCTTTCCCGGCAGCCAGCGTACCAATCACACTTCCCAGAAGCAGGGTCAGAGTGCTGCTGGATACGCCCACCAGCAGCGTCTGCCGGGTTCCGTAGACCAGTTCCGTAAAGATGTCATAGCCCAACGCATTGGTGCCAAGTAGATGTTCCGCAGACGGTATAAGCCACGGACCGAACGTTTCCTTCTGACCGTAAGCTGTAAACGCAGTAGGAAACAATGCAGCGGTCAGAAAAAGAATCAAAATCACAATTCCAAGAAAAAGCGGAAGATGCTGCTTTCTCAAACCGGACCACCTCCGAAGCGTACCTTGGGGTCAATAAGGATGCAGATCACATCGCTCACAACAATGGAGATGGTCATGACGGCTGTTGTCACAAAGAGGATTCCCTGCATCAGCGGATAATCCAGCGTGTACACAGCGTCAGAGAGCAGGCTCCCCATGCCGCCGATGGAAAAGATGTTTTCCACCACCAAAGAGCCGCCGATACAGGTACTGACGCTCATGCCCACCATGGTGATGAAGGGCTGGGCGATGTTTTTCAGAATATACCCGAATTTGATCTTGTGATCGGACAACCCCCGTTCCTTCGCGTAAAGCACATACTTCTCCTCTGTCACCTGACTGACGGTATTGCGCATCAGCAGATAACGGGATGGGGCGGCGGCAATGGTCAGAGTAAGCACAGGAAGGATCAGGTGGTGTATCCGATCCAACAGATATGCGGCAGTTCCGGGAGCAACGCCGGCACTGTTCAGCCCGGTATAGGGAAACCACCGCTGCCGGAAGCAGAACAGGATCATCAGCACCAATGCGATCAGAAACGTAGGCATCGTATTGATCACGATTTGAAATGTCGTTGACAACTTATCTAAGGCGGTGCCCTTTTTGTAGCCGCAGTGCAGTCCCCACAAAAGTCCCAGCGCTGTGCTGAGCAGCACGGCGGGCAGCGTAATCTGCAAGGTGTATCCCAGCCGCTGCCCAATGAGGGCAGAAACTGTGGTTTCTTTCTTGTAGGAGTAGCCAAGTGTTCCGTCAAAAAGCGAGCGCAGATAGTGCCCAAACTGCGCGAATACCGGCTCGTCCAGATGGAGGGCCTGCCGGTAGTAAGCTACCTGGGCAGGGGTCATATCCTCCTCGGAAAAGCCGGTGAGATAGGCGATAGGATTCCCCGGTAAAAGCCGGGGTAGAAAAAAGTTCAGAACAATAACGATCAGGAAGCACACCAGTGCAAGGATCAGATTCTTTCGATACTTTTTCACCGGTGTGCCTCCTGCGTTAAAATGATTATTTCTTGGTGATGCTGAACCAGTTGTTGACGTTGTTCAGCCCGAACACAGCGTCAACGGTCACGTTGTCCAGCGCAGAGGAATAGGCCAGCATCATGTTGTCCCAGTACAGAGCAATCAGCGGCATATGGGCCGCATAATAGTCCTGAAGCTTTGCTGCAGCCTCATAATATTCTTCAATGGTCTTGGCAGACTTCATCTCGCTGAGGATTGTGGAAAACTCCTCGTCAAATACCTGGCAGCCGCCCTGTACGGCGTGGCTGCCGTCCACATAGATGGAACCAAGGCCGTTCCCCATACCCATACCGGCAGCGGTGTAGCCATAGATGGCCGCCTCCATGGTGATATTGTTCTCAGAGAATTTATTGCTGGTCTTTGCATTGTAGGCATCCTTATCCACCGTATCCAGATTTACCTGAATACCAAAGGACTCCAACTGGGTCTTGACCATTTCCGCGTAGCCCACATGGGTCTCCTTTGCGGCGTTGACCGTCAGTGTGAAAGCGGCGACCTGACCATCTGCGTTCACGTAGAAGCCGTCGGCATTCTTTTCGGCATAACCGGCCGCTTTCATGTATGCATCTGCTTTGGACGCATCAGTAGTCAGCTTTTCGGTTTCCTTATAGCCGACTGTGGTGGCGGGCGCAAAGCCCCGATTGGGGATCTCGGCGTAGGCACTGCCGAAATACGTCTTGAAGGCATCATAGTCCAGCGCGTAGGAAACCGCCTGACGCAGATCCTCGTTGGAGAACAGTCCCTTCGCATTATTGAATGCCAGCACGGCGGGCGCGTTTGCTGCGGCCACATTGATCAAAGAGACGTTGGCATCACCGGCCAGCACATCCTGATACGTTCCTGCCACACCGGCGGAGTAGGCCCAGACCATGTCGATGTCGCCCTGCTGGAGCGCCAGATACATGGTATCCTCGTTGCCAAAAAGCTGATAGACGATTTTTTCCACATTGGGCCGCTGGGGATACTTTTCGTTCACAACGAATGTGATGGTGCCCGCTTCCTTATTGAAGGACTCCAGCACATAAGGGCCGCAGGTGATCCGAGCTTCCTCGTCGGTGACGGTGTCCTTGCCCTCATAAACATGCTTGGGCATCACGCGGAAGGACGTCATATTGCTCAGTTCACGGACATTGGGAGACGTCAGCGTCAGAGAAATGCTCATCTTATCGTCGGAGATAGTGTAGCCGGTGTACTTGGCTTCTGTGATTTTTCCCTCTTCGTCAGTCTGCGGCTCAAAGTTGGCACTTCCGTTGGCCTGATCGTACTGGAGCGTAAAAAGGATGTCCTCGGCAGTAACGCTCTCGCCGTCGGACCACGTCATGCCGTCCTGAATGCTATATGTCCAGGTAGTGGCATCCTCGGTAGCGTAGGTTGCCAACAGCGGATGGTATTCGCCCTTGGTGTCCTGATAGACCAGAGGCAATTCGGATACACCGCTGGCCAGCATATCGAAATTGTATTCGCCAAAGGTTGCCGTTTCAATGGCAGCAGTCGTGCCGACCGTAATACTCTCGATCTTGGCAGACGGTTCATCTGTCGTGTCCGGCTGCTTACCGCAGGCTGCCATGGTAAACACCATCAGCATAGCCAGCAGCAGGGCTATGACTTTTTTCATCATTGGTTTTTCTCCTTCTGTCGTGAGTTTTTATTATCAAATACATAGATTTGATCGCAAAGTAATTTCACCAGAGCCTCATCATGGCTGATAAGCAGGATACTGCCTCCGCTTTCCCGCATCTGCCGCCGCACCATCCCCAGCACATTGGCCTGCGTGGATACGTCCAGCATTGAGGTGGCTTCATCCAAAATCAGCAGTTTTGGCTGGAATAACAGACACCGGGCGATAGCGACTCTCTGTGCCTCGCCGCCGGAGATCTGGTGTGGCAGGTGGGCAAGGATCTGAGGTGCGAGGCCAACCTTGTCCAGCATTTCTTTTGTTAATGACAACTCCTCGCCTTTAGGACTGAAACGGTGATAGCGTATCAGTTCTATGAAACCGGCCCCGATCTTCTGAGCGGGGTCTAATGTGGCGTAAGGCTGCTGGTAAACCATTTGAATGTGGATACCCAGCCTGCGGTCATACGTATGGTCTGCTGAAACAAGTATCTGATCATCCAGCGTGATTGTGCCCGCATCCGGTGGACAGATGCCGCAAAGCACTTTGGCAAGCGTGGATTTACCGATTCCGCTCTTCCCGAAAACACCGAAGATCTGGCCGTCTGGAATATCAAAAGAAACATCCTGAAGAACGGGGTTTCCGTTGAATGCTTTATCAACATGTTGAATGGAGATCATTCCGCGCAGCACCACCATTCTCGACTATTGTTTTTTCTCGGTGGCATCTCGGTGCGGCACCGATCCCTTGCCGAAGGACAGCGGCGGTAGAATGGACAAAAGCCTGTTTCTGTTCGCAAGGCGGGTGTCTCCCGCATACCGTTCTCTACCAGCGCACCCAGCAGCGCTTTGGTATAGGGATGATAGGGAGCGGTAAGCACCTCAGACGAAATGCCTGTTTCCAACATTCTCCCGCCACACAGAACAAGGATACGGTCACAGGTTGCCGCAGCGGAAATATCGTGGGTGATGATCAGCTTTGCCGCATCCGGAAAAAGTTCATTCAAAAGAGACATCGTCTGCTGCTTGCTATCCTGATCCAAACCGTTAGTAGGCTCGTCTGCAATCAGCAGCCTGGCCCGGGAGCAAAGTGCCAGAGCGATGGTCACCCGCTGGGCCATACCGCCGGACAGCTGGAAGGGATACTGTTCCAGAATGGCTTCGGGCTGTGTAAACCCTACCTGCGCCAGCTTTTCACAGGCAAAGGCATATCGCTGAGGTGCTGCAATGCCCAGCTTTGCAATGCTGTCAAACATCTGGCGGCGGATGCTTCTGGACGGGTCAAGAAATTCATGCCCGTTCTGCGGGATGTATACGATCTCCCGACCCAGCATGGACCGGAGGTTTTTCCCCTTCGGCAAAACCTTCCCACAAAATAAGATTTCACCGGAAACCAGTTTCACATTTCCGGGCAGCACGCCCATAATAGACTGTGCGATCAACGTCTTGCCGGATCCGGTCTCGCCAATGAGGGTCAGACTTTCCCCGGAAGAAATATGGAAGGATACTTTGTGGACCAGTTCTTTTTCCGTGCGGTCCAGCTTTGCGGCGATCACGCCGCTGTCATACTGCAAAATAGGTGTGTCCAAAGGCCCCTCCGAAACGATATTGCTTTGCATCTCCGCCCTACACAAAGACGCAGCGTTTTCTTCCCCAAGAAACGCTGCGTCTTTGCCTTGGGATCAGGCGGAAATGGGTGTATGAACCGATGAGCATACTATAGCAGATGAGATGCTCTGCCGGAAGCCTCCCCGGGGGATATTTTTTCATCTTCTACCGCTCAAAGTCGTTCTTTTTCCATGCGCTGCGCAGTGATCTTTTCTGCTGTGCTGCCTGCCGTTGCATAACCATCTGCCGTACCTGCCGCTCTTCTGCCGTCTTTTCCTGTGCAGGGCGGATGTCTCGCCTTGCTTTGTACAGCTCTACCGGATCAAATTCTTTTGCCTGTTCTTTCAGTTCGGCGTACTGCTTCAAGGCACGGTCCAGCTCGGTGGCATATTTTGCCTCACTGGCTTCCAGTTTTTTCAGACTATCCTCCAAGGTGCGGATTTCCTTACGGAAGCTGTCAGCAGTAGCATCCTCTGGAAATTCCATCCACCGAAGCAAAACAGCTTTCTCGGAACGCAGTTCTTCCAAATCCTCCGTCAGCTCGGCAATGCGGACAACCAGTGCCTTGTGGCGTTTCACATGATATATTGGCAATTCCTTTTTTAATTCCCGCAGCAGGGCATTGTTCGCCTTGATCTGCCGATTGATCTCGCAGCGTTCGGAGATAATGCCCTTACGCTCCAACGCCTGCGCTGTTACGCCCTCATGGATGGTGGGCTGCTCATCCAGCCTCCGTGCGGCGTTGCTGCGGTGGTCAATGCGTTCCTCGCGTCCCGCACGTTCCAGATGGCGGTTGGACATATCTGCCCACGCCGGCCTGCGCCGCCTTAGACTCGGCGGCGGTGAAGCCCCGTTCCTCGCCGTTTTTCATGCAGAGATATTCCTTCTCGGTCTTGTACTGCCACTTACCCCGTTCATCCAGTGGGCGCACCGTCAACAGAATGTGGGCATGAGGATTGTGCCCGTCGGTGTCATGGATGGCAGCGTCGGCGCACATCCCGTCCGTCACAAACTGTTCTCGGATAAATTCCTGCAGCAACTCGATCTGTTCCTCACGGCTCAACTCTATGGGCAGCGCAACCACGAACTCCCGCGCCAACCGGCTGTCCTTGGCTGTCTCTACTTCTTCCATGGCGTTCCATAGCTGTTCCCGGTCTTTCCATTCCTGCGGGGCGTATTCCGGCAGAAACACCTCCTGCCAGACAAGTCCTTGTTTTTTCGTATAGTCGTGCTGTATCCCGTCGTAATCGTTGTAGAGGCGGGAACAGCTCAGATAAGCGGAAGCGGCCACGGCGGAGCGCCCCGCGCCCCGGCTGACCACCTTTGCTTCCAGATGGTATATTGCCATCGTTCGTTCACCTCGTTTTCTTTTTTTTGTTTCTCTTTCGTAAAAGAGAAAATGGACGGGCAGAACGTCCATCTCTGCGGCAAAGCTGCCGGTGGCAGGTTTGCGCAGGCAGGCGGCAACAGGGATAGAGAATTTCTACCCTCAATTCTCTGCGCCCGTTGCAGGGAATTTGCCGTCTGCGCAGACGATGACAGCAGCACCCAGCAGGTGCTTGTGGCATTGTCTGGAGGCTGCCGCAGCAGCCGCAATCCCCCTCGGAGAGCGCACGATGCCGCAGGCATACCACCGCCTGTTTTACAGGTGGTGAGTAAATGCGCCCTTCGGGGAGAAAAAAGGAAGGCCCTGGTTTCCCGGAGACCTCCCAGCGGAATTCAATCGTGCTGCGGCAGCTTCTGCATCAGGTAATCCTCCAGCGCAGACAGCTCCATCGTCCGCACTTCCGGCAGCACCTTTTCCAGAATTGCACCCTCCTGAATGAGCCTGCGCGTTCGCATTTTTCGTTCTTTGACACAATCCCGCGCCTGCGCTTCCTCCAACCGGTGCTGCGCCTGCAACAGCTTCTTTTCCGTATCCGTCATAAAAATTCCTCCTCATCTTCGTTTCTGCCAGACGATCTCGTAGCCCAGCGCGTCGGCAAGCTGGACGGCTTCGACGTAGCGCAGGGATTCCCGCTGGAGCTTATTGGACAGGTTGGAAACGCTGTCAGACCAGCCGTGTTCGTCCCGCAGCAGATCGACCACTTCCTGCATGGTCATGCTCTGACGGACGATGTACGACTTGATCTCATTTCTCAGATTGGATTTCATCAACTTTTTACCTCCATATTTTCGTATAATTGGTTTTTCTATCGGTGATGCCGATACATTTGCAAGTGAAAAATCTGCCACATAGCAAATCCACTCAAATTTCCATCCGTGATGCTCTTTTCGTAACAGCACCCTACCGGCTTCACTGTTCTGCGTGAGGTCATGCGGAACGGTGGGATATATCACATTTCGGTGCAGCGGCTTCACGCTTCGGTAAATCACCGGATGGTGCAGTGCGTTCGACCTGCGGCGAAAATCTTCACGGATTTCACAAGCATTGATTTCGGGACTATAAAATTGAGCCGTCTGTGTACGGCTCGGTACAGAAAAGCCCCCTTGTGTACGCTTCTGTACGCAGGTTTTGCGTACCAGCCGTCGGTTCAGCGGGAGATTTTACACTCTGCCGTGAAATCCTTCACCGTGCGCACAAGCAAAAACGGTTTTTGAGAATGGAATCAAAAACAGCCGTACAGAGTGTACGGCGTGTACGGCAATTTTGAAGTCCATCCCTCATTTTCAATACGGCAGCGGATTGACTATCTCAATGCCCACAAATCCCCGCACCCGCTTACCGCCGGCATGGACATTGTTGGTGGCCTCCACGTTGTAAAGCCGCTCATTTTGTGCAAGCTCAGAGCTGACCCGGTTGGCAGACATGGGCTTCTGTGCGTTATCATCGCACCATCTTGTATAGGCTTCATAGATCGCCTTGGAGCTGGCTTCGCTGTCTGCCCGAAAGCGGATGTAGCCCTCAGATTGCAGGAACTCGATCACATTGTTGCTGCTGCGTTTGACCGTCTCCATGTTCTCTCTTGCCTTGCCGGAAATGCTGAACTGATAGTTGTTCCGGATCAGCCGGTGCAGTCCTTCTAAGCACCAGAGAAAGATGCCCTCCTTTTCCCGCAGCAGCTTGTCCACCAGAAACGGATCGTCCGCCCTGCCTGCGGGGCGGTCTTTGGTGGTCAGCACGATCTGGCGGCGAAAGAAACCGTCGGACTTATCGTGTAAGGCGGTCAGCGCACCGTTTCCGAAGCAGAGGACCCGGACATAGAGCTGGCTTTGGTAACTCTGGATGCCCTTGCGCTCCATGTCCATTTTGCACTCGGACGTGACGATGGATTTGATATAGTTGGTCTTGGGCAGAGCGCTCAAATCCATATCGTCGTCCACCATCAGGAGCTTGTTTTCCAAATCCGCGCGGCTGAACCGGTTGCTCTCCACCTTCTGGATGCTGGTGGTATTCATGCTGTCGCCCAGCAGTGAGCGCATGACCAGCCCGATGCGGCTTTTGCCCTCGCCGCCCTTGCTGATGAGCATGAGCATTTTTTGCCCCTTGGTAGTCGGCAGCAGGCAGTAACCAAGGAACTCCTGCAAGGTGGGAATGTCCTCCGGTTGCAGCAGCTCGGACAGGAATTGCAGCCACTTTTTCGGAGTGGGCGCGTCAGGGTTGTAGGCGACCGTCAGCCGGTTGTTGCAGTAGCTCTCGTCGGCGGTAAAGCTGCCGTCCATGAAATACGTTCCGTTGGCAACATGGATGCGGTCCGTCTCAATGGGCAGCGGCGGCGAATACGCTTGCAGCTTGATGCTGGCCAGCAGATTCGTCACGACTTTAGACAGGCCAGAGGTCAGCACTCCGGAGATTTCCTCCAGAATGAGATTGCCGATCTGCCCCTCGTCCTCAATGAGACCATCCACGGTGAACAGTCGCCCGCGCACACATTTCATGGGATGCTTGTCCAAAAACTGCTGGCAGAACAGCACCTCGTTGATGTGCCTGCCGTCATACCAGTCAGGCCACGTATGCGGTGTCATATCCATCTTCCAATTCCTCCTTGTGAATTTCGTCTAATCTCTGCCGCAGTTCATCCAGCTTGCCGTCCTCCACCTGCTGCTGCACCACCTCGACGCGTTCATGGGAATCCCCAGCGCACAGAATGTCCAGATCATATTCCGTCTCATCGAGCTTGTGACAGGCTTCCACGAACCGAGCGTGAACAGGCGCGTCAGGCGACTGCGGCGCATACCGCATCTTCCAGTCCCGCAGCACACGGGCGTAATCCGACAGAACAGAAAAGCACAGCCGCTCGTTTTCCATGAGCTGCTGTGCTTCTGTTGGCCACCAAAGACAACCCCCGGCTCTGCCGGGGGGAAAAATAGCCTATGGCGAGGGGCAAAGTAGACAAGAAAAAGTCTCCGAGTTAGAGTAAGGA
>OCHN01002708.1_pt1 | contig 10883 bp, 7 predicted proteins | sample 1538911 | NCBI WGS metagenome assembly OCHN01 (sample SAMN04571736, study PRJEB22368) | human gut metagenome | biome: human gut; material: stool | host: Homo sapiens | place: Luxembourg | collected 2013-01-11 | reverse complement strand
AGCCGTCACGCGCGCTGCAATGCGCTTGATTGATGGCACTAAAATCATCCTTTCGTAAATAGAATCGCTGTTCTGTACAGCAGGTCAATCCTTCAGACCGGAGTGAGCCATCGTTTCAACGACGTTACTCTGGAGAATAAGGAAGAGTATCATAGGTGGCAGCATCAGCACAACAACTGTCGCTGACGATACGCCCTGTCGCGCAATACCTGCCGCTGCGATCTGCTGCATTACGATAGGAATAGGCTTGAGCTGCTCGGAATAAACGAACAGATAGCCGGTGATCTGCCAAGCGCCCTGGAATGCGAATATCATCAGGGTGAGCCATGCAGGCTTAACGTTCGGCATTACGATCTGCCAGCAAACTCTGAGGTGGCTCGCACCGTCGAGCTTTGCGGCTTCGATCATGCTTTCGGGGATCTGACCCATGAACTGCTTCATAAGGAACAGACCCATAGGAGTTGCGATGTACGGCAGCGTGATAGCCCAGTATGTATCGATCATGCCCATACCAGCCATAACGATGTACTGTACGATGTAGGTTACAGAGGAAGTGAACAGAAGGGCAATTTCAATGACCTTGTTCATAGCCTTTACGCCCGGAGCCTTGACCTTCGACAGCACGTAAGCTGCTGAAGATGAAAGGAAGAGCTGGGCTACTGTAACGACTACAGAAACGAATACGGAGTTGAAAACGTATCTTGAGAACGGTACGTCAAGGGAGCCTGCAACCTTCAGCATGTCCTCGAAGTTCTGCGAGGTGGGTCGCTGAACGTAGAGCTTAGGCGGGAACACGAACAGTTCCTCGACTGGCTTGATCGACTGGATTACCGACAGATAGATCGGGAAGAGCATGAACAGACCGATAAGCACGAGCAGAATGAAGATCGCGATATCACCGCCGCGGGAGCCTCCCCACTTTTTTCTTTTCTTAATAATGCGCATCTTCCGTCCTCCTTAAGTATCGAGTATTCCTGCCATCGCCTTGCGGATAACGTTGTTAACGAGTATCATCACGATGAACAGCAGGAAGCAGATAGCGCAGGCGTAACCCATTTCGTAACGGACTGAACCGTAGTCGAATGCGTGGGTCATGATCGTGTGCGCTGCGTAGTCAGTAGACGGGAATGCGGTCAGGAATCTGCCGATATCACCAGCGGTGAAGGAAGATGTGATCTGCATTACAGCCGCGAACAGAAGCTGCGGACCCATAGCGGGGATCGTGATATAGAGCAGTTCCTGGAAGCGGTTCTTGATACCCTCGATAGCGCCAGCCTCGTAGCCGGACTTATCAATGCCCTGGAAGCCTGCACGCAGAGAAAGGAAGCCTGCGCCAAGGGACATCCACATCTGTACGATGATTACGCACATGAGAATGTATCTTGCGTCGGTCAGCCACTGCTGAGGGCCGTTGATGAGACCAAGGCTGATGAGAACGGAGTTCAGGAAGCCGTAGGTATCGCCGGAGAAGATGAGCTGCCATGTTGCGTAGATGTTACCAGCAAGGGTCGGAGCATAGAAAATGTATGTAAATACAGTTTTCAGCGGGCCGGGCATCTCATTGATGAGCCAAGCCAGCAGGAAGCACGCGATGTAGCTGACCGGGCCAGTGATGATAGCGAATACAAGCGTATTCTGGATAGCAATAAGGAAAACGTCGTCCTGAAGGAACAGAGTATAGAAGTTGCTGAGTCCTACCCACTGCGGGAACTGAACCATGTTGAAGTTCGTGAAGCCTACAGGGAGGGAGATAACGACCGGTATACCTGTGAATATCAGGAACAAAAGGAAGTACGGGAGAGCGAGGATATATGCGCTGCCGTTCTTCTTCATTTCACGCATCGTATAACGGAACTTGCTGTCCTCGATATACTGCGATTTCTCTTTACCGAACAAGCTGATTCCTCCTATTTTTCTTATGGTACGGTATCCCTCCCGCTTTCGCGGGAAGGGTATTGACCTTAACCATTGTAGTAGCCGAGATCCTTCAGCTTTCTTACGATCTCAGAGTTGATGTCTCTGTTGTAGGAGCTGAGCTGATATCTCGGATTCTTCTGGTTGTTTACTACCGCTCTGAATGCGTTGTAAACGTTTCGTGTAACTGCGTAGGAAGCCGGAATGATCGGAACTTCTCTCAGATTGTTCATCTGGTCGCTGATCTTAGCGTACTCAGAAGTAGACCAGTTCAGTCTGGAAAGCGCCTCGACGTTTGCGGTGTCGTAACGGCCCATCGGACCCAAGATAGCCTCGATCGTCTTACCGTACTCTACCTGAACATCTGTGGTGGTGAACCAGTCGATGAAGTTCCAAGCTGCGCCTACGTCCTTGCAGCTTGTGAAGATAACTGCACCGGAGGAACCGGAGTTTGCCGTGTAGTTGATCTTGTAGTTGCCGTTTTCGTCCTTGACCTTGTTGCCGTTCTCGTCGGTCACATAGGAACCCGGAACGTGTGCGAATGACCACAGACCCTTGATCTCAGGAGCCGCAACGCTGAGCTGGTTGTAGAACGCGTAGTTCTGGAGCAGCATCGGCATCTCACCGGTTCTGAATCGTGTGAATGCGTCGTAGGTCTGGTCGAAGTCGTAAACCGTGTAGAACTTAGTCCACTTGGTGAACGCCTCAACGGCAGCCTCTGTGTCGAAAGTTGTGGAAACGTACTGACCGCTTGCTTCATCGAAGTTGTAGAAGTCCTGACCTGTCTGGAGCATCAGCAGTACGAAGGTGTTACCTGCGTCGAATACCTGAGAAGAGATGTTGGACGGAAGGATCAGACCAACCTCAAGGTACTTTCTCTGGATATCAGGCAGCATGTTGATGAGGTCGTCCCATGTTGCGGGAGGCTCGGTGTAGCCAAGCTCCTCGAGTACGTCGGTGCGGTAGAAGAGCATCGGGAAGTTCTCGGTGAGCGGGAGTCCGTAAACGCCGCCGTTGAACTCATAAAGAGTTGTAACGTCAGGTGTGAATCTGCTTACGACGGAATCGTAGCCGGGCTGTTCCTTGAGGTTGACAAGCAGACCTCTGGAAGCGCAGACTACAGGGAAGTCGCCGCCGATGAACAGTGCGACCTCAGGACCCTTGCCGGCGAGAGTTGCCTCAAGAACGGCGCCCTGTACCAGCGAGATGCTTACCTTGGTATCACTGTTGGGGTTGTACTCGGAGCTTACCAGCTCGTTAACAACGGTAGCCTGGTCACGGCCGAGGGAAACCCATACGTTCAGCGTCTTTTCAACGCCTGTGGAGTCAGACACGGAGGTGTAATCCTCGAAGAAGGAGCCGATGAACGCCTGGAAGCCGAATGCGAGAGCTGAGAAGAAGTTCGTGGAGCTGTCGCGGAAATTATCGTGCGTGGACTTTACCTCGATATAGTCGATCTCAAGCGGCTGGTCACGATAGTCTCTCATCCATGCGGAAACAGCGGAGATCTGATCCTTGATGGAAGAAAGCATCTGCGGGAGATCCTCGGGGTGGTCAATAGCCATCTGGAGGATAACCGCCATAGTCTGAAGCGTTGAAGCCTCGGAGCCCTGACCAGTGAGTGACTCGATACCTGCCTTCTCTGCGTAGAGAGTATCTACAGCAGTCTGGAGGAAGTCAAACAGACCGTCGATCTGATCCTCGAGGTAGTAATCGTTGTACTCATCGGGGGAAGGACCGGTGATCATGAGGATACGTCTGTAGTAGTAGTTCATCTGGAAGATGAGGTCGTCAAGGCGCTCCATTACCGGACCGATGTCGCCCGGGATAGCCTCGAGTGCGATCTCGTTAGTACCCTTGTGGAGGTACAGATAGATGTACTCGCCGTTTTCGTCCTTGAGTTCAACAGTCTGCCAGTTGGGGTTGTACTGGACCCTGACATCGTCAAGCTCCTTACAGGGAACAACGCCGTTAACGTAGACGCGGCGGTTGGAGAAGAATCCGCGCATCGTGCTCTGACGGCATCTGATCTGCATTTTGTAGTAACCGTCCTCAGGGATCTCTACCTGCCATGCAATGGTCTGGGTAGCCTGATCCCAGGTATCAGCGCCGACTGTGTTGTAGCGCTTGTTTACCGGGTGAGACGGGCTGACGGAGTAGTCAGTTCTGTCGTATGTAGGATACAGGGTCGAGGAAGTTGTGTAGTAAGTGTTCTCTGCCTCGATGTGACCTATATCCTCGCTGCTGCCGAATGCCGGAGTAGCGTCGATCTGCTCCTGTGTGGGCTTGATGTCCGCATAGCTGGGCAGCTCCTCGGTGTTGTAGAACTTCATGCTCTTGAGGTAGAAGTTTGTCTTTATACCTGTGAGCGAGATTTCATGCTCGCCCTCGGAAAGGTAGAAGAAGTACGGAGTATTGATAAGTCCGTCTTTATCCTTGATCGGGTATGTTACCCAGGTGTTGTACTCAACCTGGGGAGGACGCTTCTGGTTCTTCTTGCGTGCGTCCCAGCCGATCTGAGTTTCGTTCTGCCAGTAGCGGTCAAGCTCTACCAGCTTCACCTCGTCGAACGGATACTCTCCGTCGATCTTCATCTCGACCTCGATAGTGGTGTTGGTCGCGGTGATGGGGTGATAGAACATCTCGAGGTTGTACAGACCAGCGGTCTTAACGTCGAACTTCCATGTCAGGGTGCCTTCGCAGTCCACCCAGGCTACACACTTCTTTTCGCCGTCGTAGTCCTCGAGCTGAACATTGATGTCGTCGCTCTGCTCGAACTTTGTAACGTCAATGTTTACCTCTTCCATCGGCTTTGCAGCGTCTGGATATCTTGCTATGTACTTTCTGTACGCGTTTTTGTTGCTGACAATGCTCAGGCTGTCCGCGTTAACGGTCGTGGAGGACGATGAGTCTGCACTCTCCTCCGCAGCAGCGCCGGGCGCCAGCTGGACCTGTACGAGAGTCGCCGCCATTACGGCTGACATGAACAATGAAGTGACTCTCTTCAGTCTGGCTTTTCGCTCTTTTGCCACAGTGAAATCCACCTTTCCTAAATACTGCTTTGCAGCAAATCGGGTTCTCCCTCCCGATTATTTACTAGCCTTGTCCGCGATGCCGCGCGGGTAAATGGAGATCTTGCCTTCCTCAAGCTCGACGCGGACTTTGTCGCCGCCCCGCAGCCCGAGTTCCTCAAGGTACTCCTTGGGGATCTGAAGCCGCCCTGCCCTGTCAAGCACGGTGAGTTCCTCGTGTGAGTTCTCCTCCTGCTCGTTCAGCTCGCCGAACGACTTTGCAATGCCCGACTTCCGCACAAGTTCGGTAGATGTCTTTCCGTCCCGGATCGCCACCACGCGGTCTATCTGTGCTGAAAGCTTTGTATCGTGCGTTACAATTATAATAGTAACGCCCATTGCCCTGTTAAGTTCTCTGAACACGTCCAGTATCAGTTTCGACGTCGCCGTGTCGACTGAACCGGTCGGTTCGTCCGCAAGCAGAAGCTTCGGGTTATTCGAAAGCGCTATCGCTATCGCAACCCTCTGCTGCTCACCGCCGGACATCTGATCCAGCCGGCTGTTCTTGCGGTGTGAAAGTCCGACCATGTCGAGCAGCTCGTCTGCCCGCTGGCTCCTTCCGCTGAACCCGGAGAGCAGCATCGGCATTTCGACGTTCTGCTTGGCGGTCAGGTATGGAATAAGGTTTCGTGCGTTGTTCTGCCACACAAACCCTACGGTCTTTCGCTTATATTCTATGAAATCCTTCTCTGTGAATTTCAGCATATCAACGCCGTCTACGTAAAGGCTTCCCGCTGATGGCCTGTCGAGTCCGCCGAGCATGTTCAGCAATGTAGACTTGCCGCTTCCGCTGGCTCCGACGATCCCCATCAGCTCCCCGCGCTCGACTGTGAGGTCAAGACCCTGGAGCGCCATTACTTCGACATCGCGCGATTTGTAGATCTTCACGAGATTCTCAGCCTGCACCATGATGTTTTCAGGCGGGGCTAGAAGCACCTTTTTAGGCATCTGCGCCCTCCTCCGGCTGATTCTCCTTAACATCAGAAATCACGCCGTCTTCCAGCGTGTAAACGATATCAGCCAAATCCATCATTGTGGTGTCATGCGTTGTCATTACTATTGTCAGATCATTCTGCCTTACAAGGTCTCTGAAGAGCTTCATTACCGCCATTGCTGTCGGGGAGTCAAGCTCCGCTGTAGGCTCATCGGCAAAAATGATCTTTGGTGAGTGCGATATCGCTCGGGCGATTGCAACTCTCTGCTGTTCACCGCCTGACATCTCGCCGGGACGGTGATTCATTCTTTTCTCCAAACCCACCTGGATCAGGCTCTGCCGGGCACGCTCGACGCGCTCCTTATATGGAAGCTTGGTTAGCCGAAGCGCAAATTCGACATTTTCAAACGCTGTCATGGTGGAGATCAGCGCAACCGACTGGAACACAAACGCCATATCGACCCGCCTTAGCCGGTCACGCTCCTTATCCGGGAGTTTTGTGATATCGCGTCCGTCCTCCAGGAACATGACCTCCCCCGATGTTGGTCGATCAAGTGCGCCGAGGATATTTATTAGAGTAGTTTTGCCCGAACCGGAACGTCCGCGCAGTACAGACAACCGGTTAGGCGGTATCTGTAGGTTTATTCCTTTTAGTGCATGTACGATGCTTCCGTCCCCGATTGCGAAGTCCATGCAGACATTCCGGGCTTCAATTATGCTGTTCATATAAACCTCTCATGTCCGCGGAATTCTGACGGAATACACACGATTCCATAACACCGCCATCATATATACCGTATTAATTATATCAAATTTAACCGCTAATGTCAATAACCCACGCCTTTTTTTAGTCAAGTTATATAAATTGCACTTCACAACCTTTCTCTGAGCCAACTTTTAGTTGCAAAACCCTTCCATTCTATATATTGTGTCCGGTTGCGCTTTTTGTTCACATCTTGCTCTATATTTTGTTTCACGACAACCTTACATTTTTTCGCAATTAACTTATTTTCTTAAATACTTTAGACTTTAGCCTTTCTCCGTCATTGTGCACAAACAATTTTGCAAAAGTTTATTAAATCTGACTATACCCCCGAAACTTCGATTCAGACATCCGGAAACACAAAAATCCCGCCCCTTGCGGGACGGGATCTTGTTAACCTTTAGAAGCGAGGTTCATTCAGTTGTTACTGAATTACTTTCTCTTCTTAGCAACTACGATTGCAGCGCCAGCCAGAACAGCAGGAACTACAGCCAGAGCTACACCAGTACCAGGGTTGCCCTTGCCATCATCAGCAGGCTTGGTGTCAACGGTCTCGGTGGTCTCATCAGTCTCAGCTGTCTCGATTACAGTGGGCTGCTCAGTGGACTCAACGGTCTCAACAGTCTCAGTGGTCTCAACAGTTACGTTAGGAACGTCGGTGGAAGCACCAGCAACAACTACAGCTGCAACAGCGTCAGCAGAGATATCTGTGAAGCCAGCGTCAGGAGTCAGAGATACGGAAACCTCTGCAGCAGCAGCGTCAACAGTGTAGGTGAGGGTCAGGAGAACAGTGCCGTCAGCGGGAACTGCAGTGCCAGCCCAAGCGAACTTGTTGGTCTCAGTGCTGAAGATACCACCGGTAACAGCCTCGTTAGCGGTAAGGGTCAGACCCTCAGAAGCGTTAACAGTGAAAGTAGTAGCTTCCTGTGTCATGCCGTTAGCAACGACCTGAACAGTTAAGGTTTCGCCTGCAACAGGAGCATCTGTGTCAAATGCAGGAGCGATAGCAGCAGAAGCAGCAACAGCGGTCAGAGATACAACTGCAGCAGCAACGCCGAGAGAAAGAATCTTCTTCATATAGTTTTCCTCCATATTTTTTATAGCTTATTAATTAAGTTCCGCCTCGGGGCTTGCGCCCCGGGGTGAAACCAATTAAGCGTTAGTATCAGTCAATGCTGAAATTAAGCCTTGGATACAACGAACTTCAGGATAGCAGCAGCGTCAAGAGCGTTAACTGCGCCGTCAGCGTTGTAGTCGCCAACTGCTACGTCGATAGCAGTGTTGTTTACAACAGCCTTCAGGATTGCAGCAGCGTCGAGAGCGTTAACTACGCCGTCGCCGTTTACATCACCGAGAACAGTTGTAGGAGTGGTCTGCTTGGTAACCTCAGCAACGAGTGCCTCGTAAGCATTCATGAGGTTGTAGTGAGCCTTAGAAGCAACAGTGCTGTTAGCCTTTACGAGCTCAATGTGTTCAATCTTGCCCTTTACGCCCTCAACAGCAAGCTTGTAGGTGCCGTTCGTGTCGGTGCTGGTGTATACACGGTTGAAGCCCTGGAAGTAACGATCAGATGTGAACGCATCATCATCAACAGCAGGAGTGTAGTTGTCGAGATCGAGAGACTCAACAATGGAGAGTCTATAAGCAGTCTCTTCCATAGCAGTCTTCAGAGTATCGTTTGCTACAAGCTCACCCTCGTCGATCATCTCAGAGTAGTTAGCGATTGCGTTGTAAACATCATCAAAGCTGTACTTGAATACGTTGTAATCGGACTGCAGAGCCTGGTAAGCGTCGTTAAGTGCCTTGTAGATATCTGTGGAAGTCTTCTCGAGCGGTGCAGTTACGTTGTCCTTATACTTCTTATTCTTGTTTGCAGCAGCAACCCAGTCAGAAGCAGCCTTACGAGCGTCTACAAGTGCAGTGTGGTTAACTGTGAAGATAGCAGCATCGCCAGTCTTGTCAGCAAGATCGTAGCTCTTCTCAAGCAGTTCAACAACCTGTGCCTTTGTATAGGTTGCACCGGCAGCCAGATCATACTTGTCAGACAGTGCATACTTGAGGTATCTGTAAACCAGAGTCCACTCAGAAGCGGAGCTCTTAGCAGTACCATTAGCAATCTCACCGGTTGTGCTGATGGTATAGAGACCAGAATTGTCAGCAATATCGGTCTTGTCGCCGTTGATGTACATCTCAGCGATGGACATTGCCCAAGCAAGGTTTACAGGAACGTTCTTTACATCGTGCTTGCCGTCAATCGTTACAACTGCGGGTATAGGAGAGCCGCCAGCCTCAAAGTACTCGTCAACACCGTCGCTATAGTCAACAACCAGGTTCTTAGTAGAGTTCTTAACATCAGCGCTAGCATAACCATTAGTCTCAGCAGCCTCGTTCTTAGCTCTTGCAGCAGCCAGATCACCTGCGGTGGTCTTGTCTGTACCGGAAGTTGTGTCAGCAGCATCAGCCAGCTTTATTTCCTTCTCAGCGGTGGTGCCAACCTTGCCCTCAACAGAGATGAAATCGGTCAGGTCTGCTGTAGAACCCTTGCTGATAAGCTTGTATGATACGCCCTTTACCTTATCCTTGGATTCCGTGACTACCTTATTGGTCTGATCCCAAATGCCATCCTTGTCAACAGGAATGTAAATATGCTTGTCAGGAGTTACGTTGATAGCGGCGTCTGTAATCTTCTTGATGGTAACACTTGTGCCGGTGTACCACTGATTAGTGTAATCCTTCTGGTCAACAAGGTCAACCTTATTGATGGACCACGGGAACTCAGGATTGCTGTCCTTAAGGTTTGCAAGAGCTGCAACCTCATCATACAGTGCATAAGCGTCAGTCTTGTTGTAGTCGTAAACAAGAACGCCACGATACTTGTTAATCAGGCTCTTTACAGTTGCCTTGCTTGCTCTGTCGGTGTCATCAGCAGTCCAAGCCGCAAGGATAGTGTTGATATCGCCGAGCTTGATATAACCACTAACAACATCATCAAGAGAGGTCTTGTCTACGCTCTTGAATCCGTCAAGCTTGTCGTAAGCGTCATAGCAATCGCCCTCATTGCCGGTTGCCCAGCCATAGAGAGCACCAAAGGAAACGTTGGTAGCATTGTTATACTTCCAATAGTCGCCAGAGGGGATATCGGTCCAGCCCGGGAGCACGCCTCTTCTCCAAGTATCGTACTTGTAAACGTTCTGCTTGAGCTGCTCATAAGTCTTCAGTGCAGATCTGAACTGGGACTTAGTTACAGTCTTAACAACGCTCAGGTTGTCAACAGCCTTCTTAAAGGTCTCATAGGAGTCAGTGATAATTCTGCTGTCCTTGGAAGTAACAACAGCCTCAGCGTTCTCATACTCGTCCTTGAACTTCTCCCAGGAATCAGTTGTGTAGATGATATCGCCGAGCTCTTCGTTATAAACGTTGTTGCTGTCATACTTAGCCTTGTTAGCCTTGATGAGGTTGTTGAGTTCCTCAGCAGTGTAAACCTTAAGAGCGTTGTAAGTAGCTGATACCATCTGATAAGCTACAGTGTAGTCATCAACGGTGGCTGCAGAATCAGCTACTACGTTCTCTGCATACTCAAGAGCATCCAGGAAGTCCTCACCGGACTCAGAGCCGTAGTCGTTGATTTCCTTAGTGCGGAAAGAATCGTAGCTCTTTACCAGAGCCTCGAGATCAGCCTTTGTCTTAATCTGCTTGGTAGCAACGGCTGTGTCTTCTGCGGAAGCTACAACTGCAACGGAACCAATAGCCATTACAGAAGCCATAGCAGAAGCAAGAATTCTTCTTCTTAACATAATAGTCCTCCTAGTTATTGTTTTTTAAAACATCTCTGAGTTATCGGGCACTCGGATGTGTTAAACGGATCAATTTCCGCTCACCACCGTAGTCGGCGGCAAACTCGAAAAAGTTTCAAAAACTTTTAAAAAGTTTTTTAATTTTTTCTCATTGACCTTTGCACTACGGTAGTCACGGAACTTTGAAGAAAAGTTTCAGCTTTTTTAAAAAATTCTGAAATTTTCTTTTTTCACTACGTAAGTGAATTACTTTCTCTTCTTGGAGAGAACAACTGCGCCAGCAGCTACAACAGCTACGCCTGCAACAGCAGCGATACCCTCAACGCCGGTGTCAGGAGAGCCCTTCTCGGTGGTGGTAGTAGTAGCTGCAGGAGCCTCAGCGTCTACTGTAGCAGCGTCAGCAGCGG
>OCHN01002702.1_pt1 | contig 10921 bp, 10 predicted proteins | sample 1538911 | NCBI WGS metagenome assembly OCHN01 (sample SAMN04571736, study PRJEB22368) | human gut metagenome | biome: human gut; material: stool | host: Homo sapiens | place: Luxembourg | collected 2013-01-11 | reverse complement strand
GTTCTTGAGGATCTTACGGACATCCGCAAGCGAATCAAGGCCGGGCAGAAGGTTCGCGCACGCCTGCACCGCTGGCCCTTCAGGGAGCTTCAGCAAAAGATAGTGGACAAAGCCTGTCGAGCGGGTATCGAAGTGATCTTCGTCGATCCTCGCTTTACGTCGAAAACCTGTCCGCATTGCAATGCCATCGGAACACGGCACAAGCACCGATTTATTTGCAAGAACTGTGGTTACAGAGCGCACAGCGACCTCAATGGTGGTCGAAATCTGCAACGTCTGGGTTGTCTGCTGATAACCCAGGGGCTGGTGTAAACAAGCCCTATGTTGAGCCTGCTTTTGCAGGTGACAATAAAGCTTTCGACTTGAGTCGAGAGTTGTTTACAGGTTCCCGTTTTGACTTATTGCGCCGTATCGGAAGGCGTGTTTTGGTTACTCTGGAGCTGACGCATCTGTTCTTGAACCTGCTCGGGCGTTACGATTTCAGCGCAAGAGACCACACGAACCACACCGGATGTCGAGGCGGCGATTTCGCAAGCAATCTTATTTTCCTGGGCTGTGAGAATGCCGATGATGTAAACAATGCCGCGGTCAACGGCAATTTTCATCTGGTTAAGTTCCACTTGTTGATTGGCAACGATACGCGTGCGGACTTTTGTGGCAATTGTCGAGTCCCCCATCCGCTCGAAAAGAGAGGCATTTTCCTGAACACTCAACTCATTGATGACTTCACGAACTCCAGTACTCTCGGCGGCGACTTTTGATACGGTCTCTTTGGCCTGCTGACTGGAAATCTCACCAGTTAAAAGCACGCGACGGTTGTAGCACGTCACGGTGACGTGGCTATCGGTCTCTTTACCGAGCTTCTGGCTGATTTCGAAAGAAAGTTTCTTTTCCAGTAGCTTATCGTCAACCACTGTTCCGGTTGTTCTGCGATCGATAATCGTGCCGACGGCCGTCGTTGTCGCATAAGTGGCCCCGCCGATAGCCACAGCCGTACATCCGCTTAAGGCCGTTCCGGCGACAGCACATGCCAGAGCCACGCAGTAAATTATTTTTTTCATATCCAATCCCTCGTAATGGGAATAACTCTGTGAATTCGTTGTGAAAATCTCGGTCTTGTTCACAGCACTTGACAATCGAATCGAAACCAAAGACTTCCTTTCACATGTATTTCGATGGACTTCACAGGGTTTTCAAACGTTATCCAAAGAGTTGTTCAGTTCCTAATTTTATGAAATCTCACGCTTTTCGGTGGTTTTCCACAGCTTGGACGGCCTCTGTTGTTACTACTGTCATTTTTATTTTTTCAAAATCTATTTATTAACAACAACAGAAGTGTCTTGACCGTTCCGCACGCCGAACGGAATTAACACGCTCGGGACAATCTGTTTGGTCCCCTCTAGGTGCCGAATTTGATCGTCAAAAAAGATGTGCGGGCGAAAAGCTTCTAAGACACCGGCTTTGGGCATGCCGTCGAGTAAAAAAAGCTCGGCGGCGCGCATCCCGAACGAGCGCAGTGTCGTAATCAGACGCTGCTCGCTCGGAGCACCGCGTGCTGTGACGATGGCTACACGGATATTGGGCTTGTAGTAAGGATTTCCTTGTCCGAGTTTTTCATCGAGTTCTTGAAAGCGCGCTAACTTCTTAAAGAGCTGATGTAAGGGGCCAGGCGCATGCGGCGTGGTCTTAAGACGCTGCTCAAAGCGTTCAAATCCGGCTAATCCTTCCTTTTTATAGGTTTTCTCCGATTCGTCATCGACGATGACGCCGTCAAAGTCAAACGCAATTCTCAGTTCGTTTTCGCTGTCGGTTTCTTGCTGCGAGAGTTTGATCGGAAGGACAAGACCGGCAGGCAGTCCCTGATGAATGGCGCAAATGACGTTTTCTTTATTGGCGCTTAAAAATAGGGACGCACCGTAAGCAGATAGGTACGGAAATGTCGACTGCCCGGAGGTAAAAGCACCGGCTTTAATCGGCAGGTTGTAGTACCGACACGAAGAAAAGAACCGCTGCCCTGTTTCCGGAGAATTACGGCTGATGACAATGACTTTAAAAGACTCGGGACCGTAAATCTTATTGAGCATCAATAAGCGCCGGACAAAGGGGTAAGCCACTCCGGGCTTTAACGGCTCGTCCTTGTGCTCTGTCTGATACTTCCGATACGCCTCGATGCCGGCTTCTTCAAAAAGTCGGTGCTCCTTTTCCAAATCGAACAACGCGCGAGAAGAAACGGCAACAACCAACTGCTCATTGTTCGTCGGCATGGTCTTTTCCTTTAAATGTCAATATTCGTCGCAAACAGGGCGTTTTCTTCAATAAACGCTCTTCTCGGTTCCACTTCATCGCCCATGAGCATCGAGAAGATATCATCGGCCTTACTGGCATCTTCCAACCGAACACGCAAGAGGCGACGTGTTTGCGGATTCATGGTTGTTTCGAACAACTCTTCCGAATTCATTTCGCCGAGCCCCTTGTAACGCTGCTTGCGTACGCCCGATTCGGCTTGGGCTAAAAGCCAGTGGACGGCCTCGCCGAAGTTCTTAATCGATTGCGAAGCGTCACCGCGCACAATCCGAGCGCCGTCTTGAATCAAGCCTTTTAAGACGCTCGCTGCCTGTGTCAGAACGGCATAATCCTTAGAGCGCAAGAATTCCGGTTCGATATAGGTATGGTGCGTGTTGCCGTAAATGTGGTGACTGACACAAATGTGCCAGCACTGTTTAGCGGTATTAAATTCGGCTTGCGTTGTGATTTCCGGATCACGCATTTCACCAGAAAGATCAAGGGCACTTTGACGGGCTTTTTGCTCGTCATCTAAATTGACGGAAACCCCAGAAGAAATCGCTAAAAGAGCCGCACGGTCAATCACTTGGCAAAGCCGGTCGATTGTCGCCTTGGAGTGCTCAAAGTCCGTGATGAGTTTTTCCAGTTCCGTTCCCCGGATGCTGATACCGGCGTTAAAGTCTTCTTCGGATTGATAAAGCGCCGCATCTTTAAGAGCGATATCCAAAAGATAACGCGCCATTTCATCATCGTCTTTGATGTAAATCTTCTTTTCGACGTTATTTTTATCGCGTCCGCCCGTGAAGATACCGTAAAGAGGCGGCTGTGCGATATAAACATGCCCACCTTCAATCAGTTGCGGCATCTGCCGATAAAAGAAAGTCAGAAGAAGCGTGCGAATATGAGCACCGTCCACATCAGCATCGGTCATGAGAATGATGCGGTGGTAACGGAGCTTTTCTAACGAAAAATCATTTTTAAGTTGAGTGCCGAGAGCCAGAACCAGTGTCTTAATCTGTTCGCTATCCAAAAGCTTATCGACGGAAGCTTTTTCGACGTTCAAAATCTTGCCGCGCAGCGGAAGAATGGCCTGAAATTCCCGGTCGCGACCGGTCTTAGCCGATCCGCCGGCGCTATCGCCTTCCACGAGGAAGACTTCACTGGCCGCAGGATCTTTACTTGAGCAGTCGGCGAGTTTTCCCGGTAGGCCCCCGCCGAAAATCTGTTTACGCGTAACTTCGCGTGCTTTGCGTGCGGCTTCACGAGCCCTGGCGGCACCGACAATCTTGTTGCAGATGTCTTTAGCCTGGTCGGGGTGCTCTTCAAGGTAATTAGATAGTCCTTCGCTGACAGCCGAATAAACCGCCGGTTGCACTTCGCTTGTCACTAGCTTATCTTTTGTTTGGGAGCTAAATGACGGTTGCGGAACTTTCACGGAAAGAACGCACGTTAAGCCTTCGCGCATGTCCTCGCCGGAGATCTCGAACTTATCGCTCTTTTTAAGGATGTCGTTGTTGGCGATGTAACTTTTAAAGACCTGCGTCATGGCATTTCTCAAACCCGTGACGTGCGTGCCGCCGTCGCGCTGAGGAATGTTGTTCGTGTAGGCAGCAAGCGATTCGTTGTACGAATCGTTCCACTGAAACGCCACTTCGACGTAGACGGGAATTTCCTTGGAGCTGTCTTTGGCCGACTTTTGCATGACGGTCTTTTGAATGTAAATCGGGTCCTTATGAATCGGACTACGGGTCGTATTCTTAAAAAGAACAAAAGAACGAACACCACCCTCGCTTTCCAAGCGAACGTGTTTGGCGGTTCTTTCATCCGTCAATTCGATATCAACGCCGGAATTTAGGTACGAGAGTTCTCTTAAGCGCGTCAGAAGTGTGTCGTAGTTAAATTCCGTAATCGGAATGAAGATTTCCGGGTCGGGAAGGAAATGCACTTCTGTTCCGCGTTTTGTCGTCGGTCCGAGATCTTTCATCGGAGAAATGCGGACGGGTTTGCCGGTTACCGGGTCCGGAACGGTCTCAATCTCTCGATTCACGACAAAGCCGTGTTCGAACCGCAGCGACTTGGAGCGACCGTCACGGTACACAACAAGTTCAAGCCAGGAGGCTAAGGCATTGACGCAGGAAACACCGACGCCGTGCAAGCCGCCCGAAATTTTGTATCCGTTGTCGTCAAATTTACCGCCGGCATGCAGTTCCGTCAGAGCAATTTCAGCTGCCGACCGTTTCGGATCATGTTTGTCATCGAATTTAACGGCTGTCGGAATGCCGCGTCCGTCATCGATGACGCTCACGGAATTATCGATATGAATGGTGACGAAGATGTTTTTGGCATATCCGGCCATCGCTTCGTCAATGGAGTTATCGACAACCTCATAAACAAGATGGTGTAGTCCCGAGCCGTCGGATGTGTCGCCGATGTACATGCCCGGGCGTTTACGCACGGCCTCCAAGCCTTCCAAAATTTTGATGTTCGTTTCGTTATAACTGGAAGAATCTTCCGTTGTTTTCTTGTCTGTATCGCCCATTTTTCTGACGAGTTTTCCCTAAGAAATCAAAAAGTTCGAACTATATAGGATTTCAACGCCAACGAAGACGAGGCTGTTTTCGTTGGCGCTTAAAGATGTTAAAAAACTCCGGAGACGCACTAGATACGCATCGGCATCAGAACGTAGCGGAACTGTTCGCTCTCAGGCATCGTCAGGAGCGTGGCGGCCTGCGAGGTCGAGAACGAGAACCGAACGTCGGAGTTTCTCAGATTGCAAAGAACATCAAGTAGATAGGTCACGTTAAACCCTAAGTCAAGATCTTCGCCCGTGTAATCAATATCGATGTTTTCAACGGCCTCTTCCATATCCGAGTTAATACTTTGAATCTGCAGATGCCCTTGCGTGACAAGCCAGCGCAGGCCTTTGAATTTTTCATTGGCCAGAATAGCTGCACGACGCAACGCGCCGATGAGTTTTTCTCGATTCACCAAGAACATTTTGTCGTTATTGGTCGGAATGACACGGGTGTAATCGGGGAATTTTCCGTCGATTAACTTCGCAAGAAATTCGATATCGCCGAATGTAAATCGTGCCTGGTCTTTACCGATTTCCACGTTCACGGGTTCATCGGTTTCAGGCAGTAGCTTCATCAATTGCAACACGGCTTTGCGCGGCAAAATGGCATTGAAGGGATCGTCGATGTTGATTTCGCAATTGGCATCGCAACAGGCCAAGCGATGTCCGTCCGTTGCAACCGTGCGCACTTTGTCTTTTTCTACAACGAGCAAAAGTCCGTTGAGGTAGTAGCGGATGTCTTGCTGGGCCATGGCAAAGTGAACCATCTGGAACAGGTACTTCAAGGCCGAGGCCGGAAGCGAAAATATGCGTCCTTCGGTAATAGCCGGTAACGACGGGTATTCGTCGGCATTGAGCTGAGCTAAGGTAAAGCGACTGGTATCGGCAAGAAGAAGGACTTTCTTTCCTTCCGTTTCCACAGATAAATTCTTGTCCGATTTCGGCAGTGCATTGAGAATGGAAATGAATTTAGCTGCCGGAATCGTGGCCTTTAACTGATCGGGACCGACACCGATGGCAGCATGAGTCTTAATCTGGATATCCAAATCCGTTGTCGTAAAAGTCAGCTCCTGACCGTCCTTTTCAACCAAAATATTGCTCAAAATCGGAAGTGTCTGGCGACCCTCGATAATTCCCCCGACGATAGATAACGGTTTGAGAAGTGCCTCTCGCCCGCACTCAATAAATTGCATAGAAAGTCTCCAGTTGACAGCCGACCATGTAGAGCACCGACTTTGTCTGCGTTTGAACGGTATCTTTTTCCGGTTGCACGGTTTGTTTTATGCAACGGAAATACTACCTCGCATTTTACAACGGGAAACCGCGAAATAAGACGTCTGAGAGGCGTTTTTTCAGGCCTCGCAAGCATCGAGAAAACAAGCCAACCGTCTGTTCCGGAGGTAAAAACGGCGACCTAACTCTTAATGCGCTGTTCGAGCAAATGTAGGTCGTTGCGAAGCTGCTTATTGGTCGAGCGCGAAGAGGAAATTTTTCGGCAGGCATAAAGGACCGTCGTATGGTCTTTTCCACCGAACATAACCCCGATTTCCGGCAAACTTTTTTGCGTCAGTTCTTTTGCCAGGTACATGGCGACTTGCCGGGCATGTGAGACGGCCGATGTACGTTTTTTTGAAAGTAAATCAGCGGTTTTAATCTTAAAGTAGTCGCTAACTGCTTCCTGAATCGTCTCGATTGTGACCGGTACGGAACTCGAACGGAAAACGTTGCGTAGCGCTTCGGAAACCGTTTGCAGCGTGACGGGAACCTTATGAAAATGTGTGTACGCCAAAATCTGCTGAACGGCTCCCTCTAGTTCTCGGACATTGCTACGCAAGCGTTTGGCAATCTCTTCGGCAACGTCTTCGGGCATAGAAAGCCCCGAACGCTCTGCTTTATTGAGGAGAATCTGGACACGCATCTCCAGCTCCGGGGGCTCGACCTCAACGGTAATTCCTTGCGTAATGCGACTTAAGAGCCGTTCCTGCAGTTCTTTTAGGTCGCGCGGAAACGTATCGCTTGTCATGACGATTTGTTTGCCGTGCGGAACCATATGTTCAAAGACCTGGAAAAAACTGGCCTGTGTGCCCTTGCGGTTTGCAAAGCCCTGGATATCGTCAATCAGAAGCATATCGAGATTCTGATAACGGTTTTCAAAGTCGCGCAGTGCTTGGAAATACCGATTCGGGTCGGCATTCATCAGGCGCATGACGCCGGTAAATTCCTCGAGATATTGTTGTGCAGAAATACACAGAACGCGGCGTGCCGGGTTGTTTTTCAGAAATTGGTGACCGATGGCATGCATCAGGTGTGTCTTCCCGAGACCGACGCCGCCGTAAATAATGAGCGGGTTGTAGATGGGTTTTCCCGAACTATTAGCCACCTGCAAAGCAGCCGCAAAAGCCATTTGGGTGGCCTTGCCTTGCACAAAGTTTTCAAAGGTTAAATCCGGCAGAAGCCCGGACTTAATCTGCGCCGACGGGCTCAAGGGTTTGTCGACGTTTTCAGAAGCCGGGGCAACCGGCAAACTGACGGCCGGGGTCTGAGAAACGCACCAAGTTAGTGCAATGTGGCGATCGGCGACACGGTTGACAATTTCGGATAGTTTTTGCGAATAAGCCGTTTTCAATGCAGAAAGTTTTGCCGCCGACGAAGCAAAAATCTTTAACTGGTCATCTGAAAGAACACTGTCATCGACCGTCAGATCGGCGAACCAGGTATGAAAAAGCTCCGGAGAGAACTCCGTTTTAAGTTCATCGAGACACTGTGACCAAAATTCAGAAGCCATGATAAGAAATCGACAGAAAAACAAGCGGGCGCATGCAAAACGCTGCACCTAAGTATCAAAAAAAGGTGAGGTTCAATGGCGGGATTTTATAGGGGAGAAAAAAAGTTATCCACAGGGTACGATGTTGAAAAATATTACAATTTCGGCATCAGACACAATTCATTGTGATGAAAATGCGAAGGGCTCACTAAATCTTGGGATGAGAAAAAACAACGCGACTCAGGAAAGCCCCGAGGTCATTTCGATTTTAAAAATCGTCCTGTACGGATTGACAAATAAGGGTCTAATTGAGTGTAATATTGCGCTTTTCGCGGGGGTGACGCCCGAAAAGTGCGCGTCAACACGCGGGGGCCTCTTTGTCCCCTGCTCCGAAAGAAGAATTTTGCGACACTGGGAGAATCCGTTTTCTCAGCGTCGTTTTGTGTCGTTTTTATCTATCAGGAAGTAAATATATTATGGCTACCAAGCGTACATATCAGCCCTCCAAGGTCAAGCGTGCTCGTACGCACGGCTTTTTGGTCCGTTCCCGCACTCGCGGCGGACGTCTCGTTCTTGCCCGTCGTCGTGCGAAGGGTCGTCACAAGTTGGCACTCTGATGCACTAAGAAGTTGATGCCGGATGCGCAGGACATGCTTGATAACGGGAAAAAGGTCAGACTCCGTTTCCCGCGGTCGGCGCGGATTCTTCGGTCGGAAGACTTCGGTCGAGTGATCCGGTTATCAGCAACGCAGCTAAGTTTTCGTCGGGAGGCAGTCTCCGTTCGAACACGGATAACTAAGCAAATCGGGAAGGTGCGAATCGGGCTTACGGTCGGTAAGCACCACGTGCCCCGTGCGGTAGATCGGGTGCTTTCAAAACGCATTATGCGAGAGTGCATCCGCCCTGCCCTGCCGCTACTTCAAGAGCAGTGCTTAGAGAAAAATCTGGGTTTGGACGTTGTGTTTCGGATTTGCGAAACGTTTCGTCGGGAAAGTGCTCGAACAGGAACGGCCGACTATAAGAATCGAATCAGACGCGCAACGACGGCATGTGTTGACGGACTCATAAAGAGGATGCAATCGGTTTGCGGACAAGAGTCATGATGGCAAAGGTCTTGATTGCTTTTGTAAGACTCTACCAACTGACATTTTCCAGTTGGGTCGGTTGGCAGTGCCGGTTTATTCCGACTTGTTCGAACTACGCTATCGAGGCATTTGAGCGATTCGGGGCGTTAAAGGGACTTTGGCTTACGGTTATGCGACTCGGTCGTTGTCATCCTTTAGGCGGACGCGGTCTTGATCCGGTACCGGAACGGTTCGAATGGTTTCCTTGGCGGCATTCAGGCAATATTCGCAACTGATTGAAGACTTTAACGGGTCGAAAACAGTGGCTTTTAACACTAGATAATTGGATCGAGTATGGGAAGCGATTTTCAGCGGACTATTCTTTGGGTGGTTCTTGCAGCTGCCTGCTTTATGCTCTATGACAACTGGCAGGTATATAACGGAAAGCCGTCTATGTTCGGATCTGAACCGGTCGCAGAACAGACTGCTGACGGCAAGTCGGTCGCTTCCCCGGATGCGATTGCCAATCAAACCGTTGCCGATGCAGTGGCAAGCGGTGTGATTCAGACAAGTCGCCCGATTGAGGTAACTAACGACTTATTTAAGTTGCGTTTTGACGAGAACGGCGCAGTTATTACACGAGCTGAGTTACTCAAGGAACGTCAGGAAGCCGATTGGACGGAAGTCGGTTTAATCGGAAAGGTTCTCGGCAATAAGGCGCCGGAACTGAAAAACATTGTTCTGTTTGATGTCTCTCCGTCGCGTGCCTACGTGGCACAGACCGGTTTGATTGGCGGCAATTTCCCCAATCACAAGACCCTGTTTAAGTATTCCGGAACTCAGGAAGGAAGCAAGGTTATCGGTGAAGGGAAAAATAAAAAGACCGTGGCGACAAAGACCGTTGTCTTTACGGCTCGGACCGGCGACGTGGCGGTCGAAAAGAGTTTTGAACTCATAGAAGGTCATTATGGCATTAACGTCTCGCACAAGATTATCAACAACGGGGATACGCAGATTACCCCGTCTGTTTACTATCAGTTAACGCGTGATGACGGCAAGCCTGATGGTGAAAGCTCCATGTACTACACGTACACGGGACCGGCTGTTTACACCAACGAGACAAAATTCAAGAAGATTGCCTTTGACGATATTGAGGACAAACCCGATACCGTTGCGCGTGAAAACGACGGCTGGATTGCGATGATTCAGCACTACTTTGTCAGTGCCTGGGCCGATGCTCCGGGTGCGAAAAAGACCGAGCATGAGTTTTATACGCGTAAGCTCGATAAGAACTTATATGCCGTCGGGTCGATTGTTCGTATCGGATCGATTGCGCCGAAGTCCTGGACCACGACCGATGCAGTTCTTTACGTCGGACCGCAAGATCAGACGCGTCTAGCTCAGATTGCAACCGGTTTGGACCTTGTTGTTGACTACGGTTGGTTGACGATGCTTGCTAAGCCGATTTACTCGGTTCTGAAGGCTCTGTACGATGCCGTCGGCAACTGGGGTTGGGCCATTGTCCTCCTAACGTGCTTAGTCAAACTCATTTTGTATCCGATCAGTGCGGCCGGTTACAAGTCCATGGCGCGCATGAAGGAAGTCACACCCCGCATGAAGGCCTTGCAGCAGCAGTACGGCAAGGATAAGCAACGCCTGCAGCAAGCCATGATGGAGCTATACAAGAAGGAAAAAATCAATCCTGTCGGCGGGTGCTTGCCGATTGTGTTGCAAATCCCCGTGTTCTTGGCTCTGTATTGGGTGCTTTTAGCCAGTGTGGAATTGCGCGGATCGGAATGGATTTTGTGGGTCAACGACCTGGCAATGCCCGATAGTTGGCTTGTCCTTCCGGCCATCATGATGGTTACGATGATTCTTCAGATGCTTCTGAATCCTGCACCGATGGATCCGATGCAAAAGAAAATCATGTACATCATGCCGATTGTCTTCGGTGTCATGTTCTTCTTCTTTGCTTCCGGACTGGTGCTGTATTGGTTGACCAATAACGTTCTTTCCATTGCTCAGCAGTGGTACGTCAATCGTCAGATTGCCACAGAACGCGCACGGCGCCTGGCCGCGGCCAATGAAAAGGAAATCATCCCGGAAAGGGCCAAAGAATCTAAAGCGAAGAAATAAGCAGTTTCTTAAACAAAGCCAAACCCCATTGGGACACCGAATTGTGAACTCTACCCCAAAAAGTAGACCGTTTTAGTTTTCAATTTTGGGTTATTTGAC